>Ga0123353_10011536_pt1 | contig 12463 bp, 10 predicted proteins | sample TergutLab28metaG_3_FD_92763 | JGI IMG/M metagenome (GOLD analysis project Ga0123353, IMG submission 92763) | Labiotermes labralis P3 segment gut microbial communities from Petit-Saut dam, French Guiana - Lab288 P3 | ecosystem: Host-associated > Arthropoda: Insects > Digestive system > Gut ... | reverse complement strand
TGTGGTGATTTGATGTTACATCATCTACAGAATGGTACTGCATGTGTGGTGATTTGATGTTACATCATCTACAGAATGGTACTGCATGTGTGGTGATTTGATGTTACATCATCTACAGAATGGTACTGCATGAACTTAAGAATTACAAAATAACATCCAGAAGCATTAAAGGTACAGAAGTTCATTTCAAATAAAACAAAACATGTTTTAGAAGCATAAAATACATTGGATGATTGACAGAGACTCTCATTCCCTAAAGAACAAAAGCAATCAATCTCTCTTAATGGAAGACAGAGTTGGAATAAGCTGAGTGTGACCTGCAAAATAGCAGAGCACTGGGGAAAGCTAACTTGCCTGTGATGCTGTCTCACTGAGATTTGTCTGGAAGTCACAAAATGTCATAAGAAGGTACAGCTACGGGTGATCACAAGAGGTCAAGATCCCAAACATCAAGATTGTAATTCAGGAAACAGCGGACCTTGTGCCACAACTGTCCATAGCATCACATAGAAAGGTCAATATCTAACTAATTCCATGCAGTACAATTCTTCTTGAGAAGTTGGAAGTTATAAAGCTAGACAAGGATTTCCCAATATTTTACCAAACCCTCAGGTTCACTACAGTCCCAATCCTGAGCCAGATCAATCCACATAACACCTTCCCACCCTACGTCTCCAAGTTCTATTTTTCAATTATCCTCCCACAAATGCCCGTGTCTTCCAAGAGGTCTCTTTGCTCTGGGTTTCCCCATCAAAACCCTGTATGCACTTCATGTCTCCCCATATATGCCACCACAGGAGTCCTTATACCCGTGTAATTAGTTATGCAAGTTGAACTGTATTTCAACAGAACCTAATATATGAGGTTTTGATTCACTCATCCAAATATTTCATTCATTCATTAGTATTCAGCCCTAGAGGCTGGTCCAGCAGGAGCCAGAGCCCAGTTATGGAACCAATATGGCTCTTGGCACATTGCATCCTAGGCAAGTTCTTGGGGGTAGTTTGCCATTGCTTTCCCCCACCTTTAGACTTTCCCACTTTCGCTGCCACGTGCCTCTGCATCTGCAGCGACCCTAGCAGCGAAAGGTGGAACTGTGGGTGAGAAAGATGTCCGGTAGCAATTTTGCCTAAATTCCGACTTCCACATAAATTTAGGGATCTTTTACATGCCGTAAATCTACGACATGGGACCGACGGCTTTACTTCCCCTCCGAAGGAAGGCATGCTGAGGATTTTTTCGCCCTAAAAATCCAACGGCTTCGGCCAGGTTTGAACCCGCGAACTTGGGTACCAAAGGCCAGCATGCTACCTCTAGACCACCGAAGCCGCTCCAAATATTTATGACACTTAAATTATTTCATTAATTTCAGTTATGTGTCACACAGTTGTTACTTGCGGCAGTCATGAGATATAATGGGTTAAACTGTGAAGAAAGAAAAGAACACTACATGTTTATTATTACAACAGTATTGATGCCCTACACAGTCCACATTTTGAATTAGCGAGAATAACACGAAGCATTCAGTTCTGCCAAAGTTCCCTTTCCACCAGTTTAATCTTCACAGCAGTGGAAAATGTAAGCATTGCCACTGTGCACTGTCCTGAGCACATGCATTTTACAGCACTTTAAATTTAAAACCGCTCCGTCCTGGATGGTATTTGGAATGTAAACTGCAGTGCCAATGAACGGTAAACAACACAACGTTTGTTATTTACCTTAGGATTCATTACTACTGGTTTCCTGTTGCCTGTTTCCTTCTTGCTGGCTTATGTCTATCACAAATTTTCTAGACAAGTAAGGTCTGTGAGGGCAGCATCCATCTTGTTCCTCTCATCTTCCGTTTTTAAGCCTGACCATATCTTCTCCAGGTATGATCGCTGATGTCCCTGAAAGCAGCATGCATGAGAAATTGTACTGTCTCATGTACACGTATCATACAATCTGTTTATTCTTCATGACACATTATGCCTATGGTAGCTTACAGGAGGAGGAGGTGGAGGGAAGAGAGAAACAGAAGGCAGCTTCACAAACTGCAGGGTCAGAGGCCCCTGTTGGTGACAGTGTCATGCTGTGACGACATGGCAGGAGAACAGCGTCAAGCTCCACCAACTGTATTCACTGCACAAGAAACCACTGAGAAAGAACACAACAATCTTTTGGACTGGTGATGCAGATGGAATTCCATGGCAAGGCTGGGATCAAGTGCTGGATCCAGTACACAGAACTCACTCCCCTGACTTAGCCTTCACAGTTGGTGTGCATAAATAATGCTAACCTGGAAAGCAAGACTAAAACCCAATACATTAAAAACATGAGGCAGATTCAGCTGTGTAGCAAGTAACACCATGACTGTGTTCAGCTGTGCAGCAAGTAACACCATGACTGTGTTCAGCTGTGCAGCAAGTAACACCATGAATGTGTTCATCTGTGCAGCAAGTAACACGATGACTGTGTTCATCTGTGCAGCAAGTAACACCATGACTGTGTTCATCTGTGCAGCAAGTAACACCATGACTGTGTTCATCTGTGCAGGAAGTAACACCATGACTCTCCTTTACAAATGTCAATCTATGTCACTCCATGTTTGCATGCTTCATGGTCTGGAATTTAATCACCACCAGAGTTACAATATTAAAGTATTACTGCAATAAAAGTTACCAACACACCTCCCAGTTACCAGTCACTGCCAACTCTCATCACCAGCCAACGTAAGTTTTCCTCCCACAGGACATCGCCTTCTGTTCCATTCACACCCTCCAACATACAGCATTTAAGCCTTTTGTGCCAAACATTACTGACTGCTAGCACATGGTGTGACGCTCAAAAGCTCAAACACTACCTACTGGTGACAGCTAATATGGCTGTTCTGCTGAAACCCTTATTTAAATTTTGGTCTTCAGGCACTGCAATTTGCATTGAATTCCAATGCCAAAGGGTTGATTACCATTAATTTAATATTACTGCCATGGCTGCAACACACAGAGTTCAGTACTTTTTATTATCTTCTACCTTTCCCTTCAACATGATCACCCACGATTTTAACAGAAAAATTTAATACCTTCTCACTTCAAAAACGTAATGTGAAATGAGCTGTCGACATATAGATAATGAAATCAGCAGTACAAAGTAAGTTAACGTGTATAACTACTGTAACAGCTGTGTTATTTAATGAAACTGTCAGTCAATAGATAATGTAGCAGCAGTGACAGATGAATAAGGAAGTATAAACCACTGGCAGAATGATAATGGCAGGGGAAAATCAAACTACTCTGAGCAAGACCTGTCCCAGTGCCACTCTGTCCACCATAAACTGCTCCTCAGCCTCCACAGTGTGGCCATACTACTGTATTTATTCATCTGGCTGCAGCCCACGTACAGACATATGTGCTGTTTACACAGCACGTTTAATGCTTGTAATTATAAGGGAATCCTCCATTTTTGAGTGATGAATTAGGAAAGAATTTGTGTCACACTGAGGCTAACACAGAACTGTGCAGCAGAGATTACCTGTATGAATTTGTAACACTGTCTCAGAGTTGCTCCAGTATACAGGGTCGTCACTGTCACTGTATGTTGTTCCACTTGCTGCAACAACGGCAAACAGCTGGCTACCAGTCGGTGCGCACCATGACGCACACGCACCACAGCCACTCTTGTCCACTGATTGCAATATTTGGCTAACAGAGTAACAAGAAAATCAAGTCCAATTATGAGCAGCCAACATTATTACTTTCCTTTAACTTAATTATGTATGTATGAGTAGCAGTACAGTTAAAGACAAAACTGTTCCTGTCCATGGCATAAGACATACAGGGACAGGAGAGGCACAGCTCCACTCATGCGTAAACACAGCACTAGACAGTGGTGTACAGCCACCTTTCCTCCTGTGGAAGGAATGACCAATACCATCACACAGGAAGCTGAGAGACCCCAGAGTTGATGTCAATGTGATGGAGAAGAAAAGGTTTTTGGACCCTGCTGTCAAGCAAACCCCAGATCAACCAACCAGCCTATGGCCTGTTTACTATAATGACTGAGCTATCCTGCTGAAATAATTCTGTGAATAATGCACAGCTGCTCACTGTGAGGAGGGCGCCATGTGTAACAACTGACGCACAATAAAATACCAGCGGTAACAAAAATGCGTACTGTTTGTGTACTCTGAAGCAAAAGCATGCAATGCAGCAGAAACACCTACAAAAAATATGCAACACTCACTGAATGACACGGTGTTCGAGTGAATCGTCACGGCCGAGTTGCTGAGGTTCTCATAGGGGTGCTGCTAAAGATTCAAGACTTCTGGGATGTGCCTCTGTGAGTTGCTCCCGCCATTTCAAACGACTACAGGGCCGCCATCTTCAGGTTAATCAGTCAGTGACACATCCCAGAACACCTGAATCTCAATGTCTAAGCGTCCAAATGTCAGGAAGGCATGAAAAGCGGATTGTTCTGGCTTGTGCATACAACCACAGTGCAGCACATGGAAGGTGCCACAATCGGTTCAATTTGGCACATTTTGTCATTTTTCTAGGGGTGGAGGGAGGGGCACGTCACAACTGCACCCAAAGTTAATCCTGTTCTGTATAAGTACAAGGTTACTTCAAAAAGTTTCCGCATTTTATTTTTTAAAAAATCTTTATTTATGTTAGAGACATGAGAACAGAACAACATTACTTTTCAATATAATTTCCCTTCTTCTCGATACATTTAGCCCAGCGATCTGTAAGCTTCTTAATGCCATTGGAAAAGAAAGTTTGTGGTTGACTGCGAAGCCAGTCATGCACCACCTCTTTCACCTCATCATCAGCTGCAAATCGACTACCTCTTAGAGCGTTCTTGAGGGGTCCAAACAGATGGAAATCTGAAGGGGCCAGGTCTGGGCTGTAGGCAGGGTGCTCGAGAACTTCCCAATTCAGTTTCTGAATGGTGTTGATGGTGAGGTGTGCCGTATGAGGGCGTGCATTGTCATGTAACAGCAGAACACCCTGTGTCAACCTTCCTCTCCGTTTTGAGCGGATAGCCGGCCTCAGTTCATTTCTTAACATGTTGCAGTAGCTGACACTTGTTACTGTGACACCTTTCTCTACATGATTAGCTGATTCCTGCTTCTGAAACTAACATCACCTCAGCCAGTCAACAAACTCTCTGCATTTTGTCCAAACTGAACCGTCAGTGCAGCTGTCATAAGACCCTGCCGCATGTTAGATTAATCCAGTCTGTGCCCTGCAACCCTATTTCTTTAAGATGCACTTTGATATTATCCTCCCATCTACCTCTAGGTCCTCCAAATGGTCTTTTCAGGTTTCCAATCAAAACCCTGTATGCAGTCCTGCTCTCTCCCACACACGCCACGTGCCAAGCCAATCTCGACCTCCATCGTTTAATTATACTAATAATATTTCACACTCAATACAACTCAGGAAGCACCTCATTATGCAATTTTCTCCAGCCGCCTGTTACTTCCTACACTCTCGCCCCCATATGTTTTCCTCAGCACCCTATTCTTGAATACCGTCACCCTACGTTCTTCACTCAGTGTGACAGACCAAGTTTCACACCCATACAAAACAACAGGCAAATTTAGAGTCATGCATATTCTAATCTCCATATTTTTTGATAGCAAATGAGAGGGTGGGGGGGAGATTCCAGACCAAATGGTAGCAATAAATCCATAAATTTAATATGCTTGTACTTCCTTCACACAAGTAATGTTATGGTGCTGTGCAGGCTAGCAACTTAAAAACATTTCAGGACAACACATTGTCTTGACTTGCAAGGATGAAATGTTCAGAACACCAGCAACCCACCAGATCGCACAATATCACACCCAAGTAAAGTGCAGATTTAACATTCAGTGCCATAGAAACTTTGCATTTCCCAGTCTGTTATATCCCTGACATTATGACACAATGTCACAGTACAATGATCTGATTGGTTTAGCTGCAGTGGCACAGACCTGGAACAGTCCTGTGGCACAGCACTTAGACACAGCAATTAATTAGAAGTACACATATGCATTGAACAGTAGGTAGTGCAGTCTGACTGTACTGTCATGGCTGTGGGAGAAGAGGAAGGCATTCATGGCTCTGGCTGGGAAACTAGAGAGAAAGAGACCACCTGGGGAGATAATATTAAAATGGAAGTGAAGCGTGTTATATACCGATGTTGTCAATTCATAAGATTCTATAGTGTTGGTGAGAGAAAGGTAAATATGTAAATACACAACATTGGTGGAATGATAATGAGAGGAAAAAACTTATGTACTTGGAGAAAAAACCTGTACCAGTGTCACTTGGTTCACCACAAATACCAAATGCATTGGTCTAGGATTTAACCTGGCCCTCTGCAGTTGACAGGCCAGCAACTAACTGCCTGAGCCACAGCACAGCCTGAAACAAGTAGGGAGGGCACAGATTGGATTCATCTGGCTCAGGACAGGAAGCAGTGGCAGTTTCCATAAAATGCAGGAAGTTCCTTGACTAGCTGAGGAACTAAGAGATCCTCCAGAATGACTCTGCTCTATGGTTACAGTTAACTGTACATTCAACCAACATCAGGTATCAACAGAATCATTATTTTATCCAACAACTATAATTTTTAAAATAAAATAATGACCTAAATAACCATTTAAATTCCAGCACACTCAGTCTACGTGTGCCAATGAACTAACCTGCAAGTCCTGACTTTGCTGCAGCAACCCCAAAATCTCCATGCAGTTGCTGCAGTTTCTTCATAATTGACTGATACAGGCTGGCAGACCGCAGCACCAGTGCAGCATCATGCTTCTCCTGAACTGGATTCACTTCAACAACGAAGTACCTACAAATAATAAGAATTCATGTTCTTGAGCAGGCAGGACGGAACACAGCTGATGACTGCGGACAGAACACTGCAGGAATGATCACAGAACACGTTGTACAACACTTAATTCAGAAACACATTAATCTGGCACCTAAATTTGGGCATGACAAATTTACTTTAAAAAATTTAGTAGCGATACTTTTTGTGTCTGTGTTTTGCGTTATAATGACCACCAAATTTAAAATTTCCACTAATGTACTTGCTGATGCGCGCGCGTGTGTGTGTTTGTGTGTCTAACACATTACAAGATATTCATACACATTAAGGACATTCTCCCACAGTGATAGCACATTGTGCAAATTTTTAATCAGAAGCATGCCAGAAAGCACATGAAATCAAAATGCAAAACTAAACTTCCTTATAAATACATTACAATAAAGTGTCATATTAAAATTCCTCACTCAACAACAAAATACAAACCACACTAATCTGATAAGCAGCACAGACCGTCTAGCCATCATCCAATGGCAATGTCAATTGCTAAGATCATATAGTGCCAGTGCTGGATAAACGCATATTTATGGAATGGTGGAATGCTATTGACAGGGGAAAATTGAAGAATTCAGGGAAAACCCTGGCCCCATGTCACTCTCTCCAACACAAATTGCACATGGACTGGTACGGGAATCGAATCCAATTTTTCCAGTAACAAGCCACTGTCTGTCAGCGACATGGTAGAAGAGAAAGACAGAGAAGAGCGTGGCATAACAGGGCAAGATAAGATACTTCACAGAACCAGTCACGAAAGTGGCATCTCAACCCACGGTTCACATATTTCTTATAGTTGCTAGTCCATAACATACACTGTATAACACACTTCCACCACATCTGTGATGAAATTTAAGCCTTCAAAAAATGGATCCTACAAGATTTTAAAAATATTATAAATTCTACAGTATCTACCAAAATTATAACCTCAAAATAAAAATCTAACTTCATTTTATTCAAACAATCATTTAGGAGAAAAGGCTGTGACGTTACATCTAGAAATCAACCTGCACCACTTTCCCAGGCCATCACAATTAGAACTCCAGAATTACCAAGTCTACTGCCCAATTAATCCGAATTGTCTCCCCATACACTGTGCACAACACTAGCAGTATATACACATACAGTGTAACCAACAATAGCAGTATATACACATACACTGTGACCAACACTAGCAGTATATACACATACACTGTGAACAACACTAGCAATATATACACATACATGCACACATTTCATAGATCCAAAAGTTTGCCAGAATCACAGCAGGATGTAGAATAGATCATAACACACACAATACACAAGACATAAAGATTATTACAAAACAAATACGATACTAGAATTCAGCTAAAGTATATGTTTTGTTGAGGTGTTTGTATTACCCAGTCGATTTTCACTGTCTACAATTTTGTTTATTCTCCTACTTCTCAGCAATTCAACCGTTTACAAATTTCATAACCTCGCGGTCGCATACTGCTACTGCATTCGTTGCTTCTGATGTGCCTGTCTCATTTCTATAACTAAAACCTATGTGTTGAAGAAATCCTTCTACAGGTACTGAAACAATTATGAACTCTACATTTAGAAGAAAACTGACTAAAATACACTTCATTCACACATACCGGTGTGTGCGAAGCACGGTCCGATACCTTACAATATACAACAGAAACCGACTTCAAAACTTACCACATAAAACAAACACACACACATACCTGTTCTTAAATCTAACCATGGAAAGGGAACTGTACAAAACCCTATCTGTGCTGCCAAATCAAACGTCACAAATCGCCTCCAATATCATACTCGGCGTACTGAACCATGTAATACACGTGACCTCGACGCTATTGGTTACTTTTCTAGCAACCATGGATTACAGTCACAGGTGAACAAATCGGATCAGTTGTGCTGCCATCTGCTGAATTGATGCATGCAATCTTCTGAAATGCGCCTCGTAGCTTGGTGGAAATGTACCGACATTTCATGTTAATTTGCTGCCTCAGTCATCAGGGCAATTAAAAGTACGTTACAACACGAGGCCACTTGCCAAGTGACATCAGTATTGCGAGATATGCCGAACCCACGTTCATCACACAACACGTGCTCACGTTCCTTCCGACCAGTGACCCTAACGCGCCCCTGCCCGGAACACAGATCTAGTCCGGAATGTGGCCTTTTATACAAACCGACACAAGACGTCATCGGCACATGTTTCTCCCTTTAACAGGTACAAGTAAAACGCAATGACCGTCCTATTAGTCCGCAAACCTCAGTCGGTAACATGGGTAACTACTCTTCTACACCAATCAAGGGTGTAAAATATTGTTAAATTGTCAATTATAATGAAACAGACAAACTAGAATATAAAACACAGATTCCAGGGTCAGTCATACCACCGCTCCAATGCAAAGACTGTAGTAACTGTACCAGAGAATTTTGAATGTGCAACTGCCAGACACATGTACAGTCCACCACATGTTACACTGGGGATGATGCATAGATTAGGATCAAAATGTGTGCCAATAAACAGGGCAAAAGTAACTACGGCTGGCGGTACATACAATATAAAGGAAGGTAGATTTAAAAAATTAGTAGTGGCTAATTACCCTAAGGAGGTTGAGTATCATGCATATTCTACCATCATGGTAAAGCTAGGACAACATGACACAGAAAAAGATTGCATGTATTAACAACATTAATAAGACACAGAATGGAGACTTTATTACATTGACATACTATAATTTACTACTATATTCTTCTCAGTGATTCCTGCAACTCCCTGACTCGTCTCAGCTCATTCTTCAGACTGTCGATCTGCAGACACAAACAAAACACATCAATGAACTATCCAAGATACTAAGTATACAGGCTCCTGGGATGTTTGCTAGATGTGTAGGTCCTGTTTCATTCAAAAAATTCCAGTACATGATGTTCGCTTTTAACTTATGTATCCATGTGATCAGGAATTACAGTAGAAAGTAAAGACACATCAGTGCAATAAATGAACTATCATTAATGCTGTACTGACTTCATATTTAGCTTTCATGACCAACAGAACTTTACTCATTGAACACCTTTCATATTTCGGCCACAACATACAAACTTTCATTTTGTGCTATCAAACTAAGTCACTACCTTAGACAGTGCACACAGCGACATTTCTACACCCCTGACTATCCGTAAAATAAAATGACTTGGGGTATTGCCCTGACGTTAATATATCAGGCAGAAGCATACATACTGTAGAGAAAAACACAGAAACTTCAGTAGTCGCTAGTAAGGACATTGGACTAGAAGTAAATGCTGATAAGACTAACTACATGGTCATGTCTGGAGATCAGAATGCAGGATAAAGTCACAATATAAAGATTGATAATAGTTCTCTTGAAAGGGTAGAAGAGTTCAAATAATTAGGAACAACCATAACAAATCAAAATTCTATTCAGGAAGAAATTAAGAGCAGACTGAAGTCAGGCAATGCTTGCTATCATTCAGTGCTGAATATTTTGGCTTCCAGTTTGCTATCCAAAAATTTAAAGACTAAGATATACAGAACTATAATTTTGCCTGTTGTTTTGTATGGGTGTGAAACTTGGTCGCTCACAACGATGGAGGAATGTAGGCTGCAGTTAAAATAGAGTGCTGAGGAGAATATCTGGGCCTATGAAGGACAAGGTGAGAGGAAAGTGGAGAAACTACATAATGGGAAGCTTAATGATCTGTACTGACCACCCTATAACATTCAGGTGATCAAATTGAAAAGAATGAGATGGGCGGGGCATGTAGCATGTATTAGGGGAAAAAGAGGCGTATACAGGGTTTTGGTGAGGAAACCTGAGGGAAAGAGACCACTTGGGAGACCCAGGCATAAATGGCAGGAAAATATTAAGATGGATCTTAGGAAGTGGGATGGGGGGGCATGGACTGGATCGATCTGGCTCAGGATATGGACATGTGGAAGGCCCTTGTGAATGCGGTAATGAACCTTTGGGTTCCATAAAATGCGGGGAATTTCTTGACTGGCTGAGAACTGGTTAGCTTCTCAGGAAGGACTGTGTTGTATGGAGTGAGTGTGTGAGTGAGTAAGTAAGTAGGTAAGTAAGTGAGTGACTGAGTGAGTTAGCAAGATGGTGAGTGACTGAGTGAGTGAGTGAGTAAGTAAGGTAAGTGGTACTGCCCCATCAAAAAAGCAGGAAATGTAACCCATACCCGCCAAGTCATGCTTCAATGACATGCTCATGTTTGTGGCCGCAACCCAAATGAACAACAAGATTAAAGTCTCTTGACACGTGATGCTGTGGGTGTGGGGGAGCAGTTCCTGACATTGATACGGACTGTACTGCCATCACCTCAATTTTTTTTGTGCTGCTTGACTGCAGCAGGATCCTTAGAAATGCAGTGAACCTCTCACTCAGTAACACAGGATTACTTCCTAACAGCAGCACTGCTGCAAGACCGTCAAATGTGGCTAAATCACCCACAAGCCCAGCAAGGGGTACTCCCCTCGGTTCCTCACTTCACTCCTGACTAATACAGCTTGTTAAGCCCATCTAAAACACGCAAGCCACGGTGAAACAATGTTTTGGAGCAACCTGCAGCGCAGCAAATTCTAAAATGTCGATACCAAAGTGTATGGCATCATTATTCACCCCATATGGGGGAGATGATAGAAGTACACATGGTTCTGGTTGGGAAACCTGAAGGAAAGAGACCACACAGAAGATCTTAAACGAAACAGGATGGGAAAGCATGGACTGGATTAAAATGGCTCAGGAGGAGACAATGATGGGCTATTGCACACAGAGTAACCAGTATTCAGGTTTCACAAAATGCGGACAATTTATTGACTGGCTGATGAACTGCTGGCTTTTCAAGAAGACTGCTCAGTGGGATTTCCTTACTATGGCATTATACCCCAGAAGACTGTGAACTTGACAGACATCTACCGTCAGTGGGCAGCATACACCTCTTTAGTGTAACTGTGATATTCTATGCTGACATCAGCTACCACATGACAGGACATGTCAAATGTAGTGCACTAAAATAAGTGAAAAAATACAGATACTGTTAACAGTTCAAGGACATGTTTATAGGTTGAAAATCTCGAGTGTTTGGACACTCCAAACTACAGACGGATTGTTTCCACAAATTTGTTGTTGTTACGTCAGGGAGTATGAGCTGATGTCATCACAGCAAAAAGCCAGCAGGCGTGTTTCCACTTTAGTTTGCACGGCACCTATAGTCACGTGACATGAAGGAAGGCCATAAGGTCAGGTTACACTGCTACAGATCTGAAGAGCTGTCGCTGCTGGCACTGTCTGCACAGAGCCACTGTTACTCACTTTGTCATGTGTAATCTGAACTTGGTGAGACTCACGGTGAAGGTCATTTAGCAAAATGACAGGGACTTCAAGGAAGTAATCCTAATAAAGACACTCCCTGACTTACACAAATGTTGAACTCCCCACTGTATCACATAACTCAACTTTTAAGTACATCAGAATCTGATTCCTCCCCCCCCCCCCCCCCCACCCCCACGACCAAAAACCCCCACTCCGCCCCCCCTACCCCAACCCAACCTAATGCGTGTACCATCTCAAGCTATTTTGCATAC
>Ga0123353_10011533_pt1 | contig 12464 bp, 8 predicted proteins | sample TergutLab28metaG_3_FD_92763 | JGI IMG/M metagenome (GOLD analysis project Ga0123353, IMG submission 92763) | Labiotermes labralis P3 segment gut microbial communities from Petit-Saut dam, French Guiana - Lab288 P3 | ecosystem: Host-associated > Arthropoda: Insects > Digestive system > Gut ... | reverse complement strand
TGCACAGTTCGAAAGTGTCGCCGTGATCTAAATGCAGCACAATGGGAATGTTACATCCCAACTCTTTGGCATATTCCACCGCACCCTGCGCCATATAACGAAGTAGCGTTTGGTTGGCATATTTGCGTGCGCCGCTCGAAACTTGAAGAATGACCGGAGACCGTTTTTCGACACACGCCTGTATGATGGCTTGCATCTGCTCCATATTATTAAAATTGAAAGCGGGAATGGCATATTTTCCTGCAATCGCCTTTTTGAAAATTTCCTTGCTGTTGACAAGTCCTAACTCTTTGTAACTAACCATGTCGTACATAATGTTCGTTTTTTTGAAAAAAAGAAGCCGCCTTTTTAAGACAGCCTCTTTCCATTATAAACATTTAAAATTTTTTCTATTCTTTTATAAACTTCTGCATGGCTTCGCCTTGTGCGGTAGTTACGCGCAACAGGTAGAATCCTGATGAGAGGTCTTTCAAATCAACAGAGATGCCCGGTTGTTCGACTTGTTTTACTACTTTTCCGGTCAGGTCGTAGATGACAACGCGGTCAATCGTAACGTCTGATTTCATGTACAGATGTTCTGTTACCGGATTGGGGTAGAGTTGTACGGCGTTATTCAGTTCAGAAATTGCTGTAGCACCAAGTTTAGCAAATACCATTAACGTATAATCTTTTTCAGTTCCATCTTCTGCTGTAACGGTAAAGGTATACAAATTTTGTGCGCCTACTTGCGTGGCGTTAACAGGCTGTTCTCCTATTTGCCCTGTCACGTTTGCCTTCGGATGTTCCGGAGTTACGGCAATATCTATCGTTATCTTAGTTTCCGGTATCGTTATCTCAACCCGATAGTCGTATGATCCCGAGGTTGCCGCCGGAATAACTACATCATCAACGGTTACTTCTTCTACGTTTGTGTTGGTTGATTCGACTTCGTCATCTACTATCATAACAATTGATTTTTCAATAACCGGATTATCAGCATCATTCGACATTACGATGAGTTTTGCTTCGTATTCTCCATTAGGATAATTTCCTGCGTTGAAAGCAAATGTGAGCGGAGTAGATGCTCCGGGTAGGGTTGTGCCGAATGCCTTATCTACCGTTACAAAGGCGTCGCGCACTTTTCCGCTGCCGTTAACTTTGATAGCATAGTTGCCATAACTACCTACTCTTTTCCAAGGACCACCGTTTGCACGGTCCCAGTCGCCGCCCCAACTTGAGGGACCTGCATCCATTGAGAGCGGATAGGGACCAACGCCTTCTATGCCGGGAGGGCATAGGAAGGATACTGCAACCCAGTATTCGCCGCCGGTCAGTTTCACGCCTTCGTCCAAAGTAATGCCATTCCAATCATATTGTTTCATTTGGGCTAATGGCAACACTTTTTCTGCTAATATCTCACCTTCGTCAAAAGCATTGTCGCCTTGTCCGTAAACACGGAAAGTGATATCACCAATAGGAACATTGGGTGCGATACCTACATAATAAGCAATGTCTTTAATTTCGCCGCCTATGAAATTTTTATAGTCATTGGGGGTGAGCCTTGTTGCCATTTCAATCGTGAAATTGTAGGGATAGAGATATGTCAACGTTGTTTCTACTGACCACTCATCGCAGATTGTCAAGTCAATATCTGTTTGAGTTCCTTCATCCAAAACTGGATATTCTACATACATTGACCATGTAGCATCTTGTGTTTCAGGGTCTTCACTTTTCAGTGTGGCGGAAACGTTGCCGGCTTCTTTGGGCAGAAGTTTTTTCAGAAGATCACCGTCAACGGTAACTGTCGGAAGGGGCTTCGGATCTGATGTTTGCGTATATACAATGTCATCAATGTAGTAATCAAATACTTGTTGTCCAGGTGCGCTACTTCCGCCATAGAGGTCTAATCCGCCTAATTGTTTTGTTCCTTGTTCTCCACCGGGTTTCAAACTGAATTTCCATCCGCGAAGTTCGGTGCCATTTAATTTCAAGATGGCATAATCTTCATCCAAATCGAAATCCATAGATATAGCCAACCATGTGGCTTGTGTGTAATTACCGGCATTGATATTTTGCAAGTCGGCGTGAAGTGTGATGGTGCCATTGGCATTAAAATAGATTTCCATCGCCCATTCTTGACCTGCGCCATTTACCGGTGGCTTATGCAATACGTTGAAGTAGCCCGTTTTTCCCGAAGGGATATACATTTTAAAATCTAATGTATAAGAGCCGCTCGTTTGATTGCCCAGCAAAAGAACAACGTCATTGTCCACTGCAAATTTCGCAGACTGTGTGCCTTCGCTTGCTTGTTCTGAAACTATGGTAGCGTCTTCTTTAACATCGTACTTATTCCACGCTGTCCAGTACATACGCCCCATACTTTGTGCTTTTTGCACTAATTTATCACCGACACTGTAGTCTTCAAATGTTTCAGTGATCAAAACTGTTGGCTGTCCAAATGCTAATAGCATAGACGCCATCAAAATTCCTGTAAAGATAAATTTCTTCATGTTTTTAAAATTTTTAAATTTAACATTAATATTAATTATTTTTAATGGCGCAAAGGTACAAAGTTTTTTAATACAAAAACAATAAATAGTGAAAAAAAAAAATTTATTATCTTTGCACCCGTAATTAATACATTTTGCAATGAAGTTTTTATTGAGACATACGTTTGTTTTTTTGTTCTTTTTGACGGGACTGATCGCTTTCTCCCAGAATGGTCAAATCAGAGGGTTTGTGTATAATGAGGCTGATGGTGAGCCTGTTATCTTCACCAATGTTTATTTAAGAGGCACCACGACAGGGGCGGCAACCGACGTTAATGGTTATTATGTCATCTCCAAAATTCCCGAAGGACATTATACTTTGCAGGTAACGGCGTTGGGTTATGACACGATGCGCGTGGAACTTTACGTCGGCAAATCGGACTTAATCAGCAAAAATCTCTACCTTAAAGCGAAGAATTACACGTTGGAAACGGTTGTTGTTACCGCCGAAAAACAACAACGGGCAACCGAAACGCGCATTTCTACCATCAACGTTTCACCCACACAGATTGAACGTCTGCCGTCGGTGGGCGGACAGTCGGACTTTGCGCAATACCTGCAAGTGATTCCGGGTATCGTTTTCACGGGCGACCAAGGCGGGCAACTTTACATTCGCGGCGGCTCCCCGATACAAAATAAAGTGTTGATGGACGGCATGACCGTGTATAATCCGTTTCACTCTATCGGAATGTTTTCGGTTTTTGAAACCGACCTCATTCGCAACGTAGATGTATATACGGGCGGATTTAACGCCGAATATGGCGGACGGGTATCTTCGATTATGGATATGTCGTTGCGCGATGGCAATAAAAAACGTCATAGCGGCAAGATTCAGGCGACCACCTTCGGCGCCGGAATGATGGCGGAAGGTCCGATAAAGAAGATGAAACCCAATCAGGCATCCGCCGTTACATACGTGATGTCGGCAAAAGGTTCTTATTTGGAGCAGGCTTCCAAAGCGATTTATCCGCACGCCGTTGACGACAGCAGCGGTACGCTTCCCTTTAATTATATGGACATCTATGGAAAAGTAACATTGAGTTCCGACAACGGCTCCAAATTCAGTCTGTATGGATTTCGTTACGACGACAATGTGAACAACTATATGGGAGCGCTTGATTATAATTGGAATACATACGGGGGCGCGTTTAGTTTTTTGATCATTCCCGAAACGGTTACCATGCTGATGGACGGACGTATCGCGCTTTCAAAATATGAAACAGAGATGCAGGAACACGCCATTGACGCTGCCAATCGTTACAGCGATATTTTCGGACTGACCGCCAACATGAATTTCAACTACTATATGGGGCAACATGAAGTGAAATGGGGCTTTGAAATCAACGCAGGCAACACCAACTATGAATTTACAAACTTTGCCAAACAAACCGTCTCGTTAGACGACAAAAACAACGAGTTTGGCATCTATGCTAAATATAAAGGTATCTTTGGGAAATTCATCGTAGAACCCGGCGTTCGTTTGCAGTGGTATGCCTCGTTGCAGGAAATATCGCCCGAGCCGCGTTTGTCGTTGAAATATAACGTTACGCCTCATTTTCGTTTGAAAGCCTCAACGGGACTGTATTCTCAAAACCTGATTGCAGCCACCTCCGACCGTGAAGTGGTGAGTTTGTTTTACGGATTTTTAGCCAGCGTTGAAAATCTGCCCGAAAAGTTTAGAGGTTCCGACATTACATCGAACCTGCAAAAAGCCGAACACGTTGTGGCAGGAATGGAATATGACATCGGAAGACATTTGACGCTCAACCTCGAAGGCTATTACAAAAATTTCTCGCAATTGACCACCATAAACCGTAATAAACTCTACGAGCGGGAAGATTCCGACAAGCCGGAATACCTGCGCAACGATTTTATCATCGAAAACGGAACCGCCTACGGAATGGACTTTTCCGCCAAATACGACTTCGACAAAATCTACCTCTGGGCAGCCTATTCTTTGGCTTATGTGGAACGGCGCGATGAAAAAGTTTCCTATAACCCGCACTACGACCGCCGTCATAACTTGAACCTCATGGCAAGTTACAAGTGGGGTAAAGCCGCCGATTGGGAAGTGAGTACCCGTTGGAATTACGGCTCCGGCTTCCCTTTCACACCGCTCGCCGGAACATTTGAAAAACTGATTTTCAACACAATGGACGAAGACTACCTCACCCAAAACGGAAATATCGGAATGTTGTACGGAAAATTATACTCCTACCGCCTGCCTTCGTATCACCGTCTCGACTTTGACCTGAAAAAGACATTCTTTCTCGGACAATATACCACATTGGAAGCCAGCGTCGGCGTTACCAATTTATATGACCGGAAAAATCCTTTTTACTACAGTTTGATGGAAAATAAACAAATCAACCAGTTGCCGATTCTCCCCAATTTGGGACTTTGTTTTAAATTTTAAGACGGCATCACAAAAAAAGTTCCGCAGAGATGTATAAACCCGATTTGGAACAGGAGAAGAAAGAGATACTCAACAAATACAGACGTGTTTTATACGCGCTGAATCTGCGCAGGAAATTGAACGAAGACGAGAAAGCGTTGATTAAAAAGGCTTTCTCTTTGGCAGTTACAGCCCATCAGGATATGCGCCGAAAAAGCGGCGAGCCATATATCTATCACCCGTTGGACGTTGCCTACATCTGTGTCTCCGAAATCGGGCTTGGCATTACTTCGGTGGTGTGCGCCCTTCTACACGATGTTGTTGAAGATACCGACTATACCATTGAAGATATCAGAACAATGTTTGGCGATAAAGTCGCATCCATCACCGACGGCTTGACCAAAGTATCCGACTTTTTGGATTTGGACTCAAAAGCACTCACCGCCGTCAATCTGCAAAAAATCGTGATGGCACTGGTGCAAGATGTCCGTACTATTTTGATAAAACTGGCTGACCGTCTGCATAATATGCGAACCCTGATGTCGCTTCCCGAGCAGAAACAGATAAAAATATCCCGCGAAACAACGCTGTTTTTTGCGCCGTTAGCCCATCGCTTGGGCTTGTACAGCATCAAAAGTGAACTCGAAGATTTGGCTTTCAAATATACCAACCCCACCGTCTATGAGCGGATTAATCAAGAACTTGAAGAAGTGATGGAGAAATATGCTACTGATATTCAGAAGTTTATATCGCCACTCAAACGCTCACTGTCGGCAATGGGATACAAGGTAGATGTGAAATCGCGTTCAAAATCCATCAACAGTATCTACGAAAAGATGCAACGGAAACAACTTCCTTTCGAGGAAATCTACGACATCTTTGCCGTGCGCGTTATTTTAGATGTGCCTGTTGAACTGGAAAAACGCGCCTGTTGGGACGCTTATACCATCGTTACAACCCAACATCGCCCCAAACCCGGACGCCTGCGCGACTGGATTTCAACACCCAAATCGAACGGCTATCAAGCGTTGCATACAACCGTGATGAGCCAATTCGGACGCTGGGTGGAAGTGCAAATCCGCTCGACACGTATGGACGACATCGCCGAAAAAGGCTACGCCGCGCATTGGAAATACAAAGGCGATATCAATTTGGAAAACAGCAACATGGATAATTGGTTAGACCGTATCCGTGATATGTTGGAAGTGTCCGACCCCAACGCGATTGACTTCATGGACAATCTGCTCGGCTTCCTGTTTGTGGACGAGGTCTTTGTCTTCACACCGAAAGGCGAAGCCCGAATCCTTCCCAACGGCTCTACGGTGCTTGATTTTGCATACGCCATCCATTCCGAAAAAGGAAATAAATGTATCGGAGCAGAGGTAAATCATCAACTAAAACCCATCACATACAGACTGCGCAATGGCGACCAAGTGAATATTCTCGACTCCAACGCCCAACAACCCAACAACGACTGGCTCGACATCGCCATCACAACGCGAGCGAAAACCTCCATCAACAACGCCCTGAAAGAGCAAAAGAAACATTTTTTCTCAGAAGGAGAAGAAAAATTACAAAAGATATTTAAAGACGTCCATCTGGAATGGAATAAGGAGAATACGGATCACCTCGTGGAACTGTCGGGAAAAAGCACCCTGACAGACCTTTACTACGACGCTGCAACCGGAAAATTCACCATACAAGAGATGCGAACCTGCTTGCAACAAGACAACTCCAACTGGCTGCAAAAAATTAATCCGTTTATCCGCAAACAATCTTCGTTGCAAGAGATTGCTATCCAATGGATACAGCACTTGGGAACGCCGGAGAAGGCAATGAACAAAGATTTTATCATCGCATCGTGCTGTAATCCAATCCCCGGCGACGACATTATCGCCGTCTCCACCAAACAAAATATCCCCGTCATACACCGCGCCAACTGTAAAAATGTAACCGAACTTGAACCCGCACGCGATACATTCATTATCAAAACCTTATGGAAAGATAACACCCAACAAACATTCCTGACCGGCATCTATATAGACGGTTTTGATAAAAAAGGCTTCATCTACGAACTCTCCAATATGCTGTTCCATAAACTCGACGTGAACATCAAATCCTTCAACATCGAAGCCAACGCGGGTGTCTATGCCTGCCACATCATGCTGTTCGTGCAAAGCGTCAAACAACTAAACTCCATCATTGACCACCTGAAAAAAGTAGAGGGGATTAAGAAAGTGGTGAGGGTAAATAAGAAGTAAATATGCTGATAAATAGAAGAATAGAATCTTTTTCCGAACTCGGGAGACAGTTATCCCTCGTCGCAAATCAGACTGCTGATGTTGAAGATGAAAACCTGTCGGAGATACGCCGTTTGATGACGGAGTCGGTTCATTACAATGCGTGGTTTACGCCTGAGAATGTGCAGTTTTGTTTGCAAACTTGGGCGCGGGTGCTCTCGGAAGAGCATTTACGTTGTTGGTTGGAGCGATACGGCTTCCCGAAACTTGTGAAAACGAAAAATATCGGATTGACGCTTGCCGGTAACATTCCGATGGTGGGCTTTCACGACGCACTGTGCGTTTTATTGAGCGGACACCGTTTTACGGCAAAGTGTGCCTCGTCGGATAGCCACCTGTTGCCGGCGGTGATGAAATTGTTGTGCCGGATTGACGAGCAGTTTACCGAAAAAGTCTCATTTACAGATGGACTGCTTCGCCATGCCGACGCTTTTATCGCAACGGGAAGCAACAACACCGGACATTTTTTCGATTTCTACTTCCAAAAATACCCTCACATCATTCGCCGTAACAGAAACTCGGTCGCCGTCCTGACGGGAAAGGAGACCAAAGAGCAAATGCAACATCTTGGAGAAGACATCTTCCGCTATTTCGGGCTGGGCTGTCGGAACGTTTCCAAACTGTTTGTGCCGGAAAACTACGACTTCTCACAACTTATCGAAACCCTGTCGGATTGGAAACGGATAGAACCGCACCACAAATACAAAAATAACTACGACTACCACAAAGCCATCTTTCTCATCAACCAAGATGATTTTATTGACACCGGTTTTTTTATGCTAAAACACTCAGAATCACTGTCTTCTCCCATCTCTGTCATCTTCTACGAACCCTACGCCTCTTTAGACGAGGTCGCCTCCCAAATCAAACAAATAGAAAATCAAATACAGTGTGTGGTGTCGGAAACCGACCTGCCCAACGCTATCCCCTTCGGACAAACTCAAATGCCGCAACTGTGGGATTATGCGGATGGGGTGGATACGATGAGGTTTTTGTTGCGGGTGTGAAAGATACGAGTTTTATCCACTCACCCGTCCGAATTGTTTTTCGCAAAATCAGTGCCTTTCAATAAACCAAGCTTTATGTTGTCCCGCTTCACCAAATTTAAGATCGGTCATTTTTATTAAACGCAAGATCGTACCATCTTGTACAATAAGGTATTGTGGCGTGAATTGGAAATCTGCTTTAGCGGTGAATTCGCTCAATTTATATCCGGCATAAAATGCTTTTGCCAAACCTTCTCTTGTTGTAATCGCATTATACTCAGGTTCGTTTAACATGACAAGGGAATTTGAAGCAGTAGTAAATTTTGCTGTCATTCCATCAATGTTAGATGTCCATGTAATTCCCATATCAGTTGCCGGAAATCCTGGATGTGCGGGGCGTCCTAATCTGAACTCAACAGGATCTGACAATGCAGTTGCCCCACTACCACCAATCAAGTTTAATTCGTCGCTGTATGCAGTACCAACTGCATTGGTGGCATAAGCGCGAATGTAGTAAGTTGTACCCTTTATCAAATCATTAATAGTTCCGCTATTGATTGTTTTGTCATCGTCAATAGTAGGATTGGGCGTTGTACTCCAGCATACTCCATGCGTGGCAAAAGTCCCGTTAGTTGATACGTCATAAGAGATGGTTGCAGAATTGAAACTTTGAGAAAAACCTGTGGTGTACACGTACGGCAAGCCGGAAGGAGCGAATTTTATAGCGTCCAAATTTATTTTATACGATGAAGTGGTTTCCCATTTGAATATATGCGCTCCCGATGAAAATCCATAAACCCATTTTTTCCAAATTCCAGAAGTTGATGTGTGTATAGGATCTGTTGCAACGCCGTCAATGTAAAAGAGAAAACGAGGATCATAGTAATTATTACTGGCGGTATAAAATTCCACATGACCGAAGTCATCGTATGTTTTATTTGTTACAACGGCTGCTTTATTTGTTGTTGCTGCCAATGAATAAATATCATCATACCCGACCGTGTTGTCAATCGCCCATGCCGTAGTATGCCATGTGTTTGGAATCTTCCCATCGGAAAACGTAACAAAATCGGGGCTTTCGGTATTGGGTTGTTCAACGATGATGCTGACCGTTGATTCTCCGTTTGCTCCTTGGTCGTCCTTCGCAATGGCTTTCAATGTGTGCATCCCCGGTGCTAATTCTCCAGCATTGATGGTGAAATTGTAGGGAAATTCCGTTATAACGCTATGTCCTACATTGTCAACATACAACTGCACTTCAACAATATAGCCATCCTTATCTTCGGCTACAACCGTAACTGCAATATTTTCGTCCGTGCTGAAATATGCATTGTCTTTGGGATTGGTGATTTCGCACGTTGGCGGTTGATTTGTGCCATCTTTTCCGCCGCCGTCATCTTTCCCTTCATCTTTTTTACAACCAAATGCAAAAACTAAACTTAGTATCACTAAGACTTGAACTGTTTTTAAAAATACTTTTACCATAAATGATTCATTTTTAATTGTTATTTAATAAGTTTTGTTATTTCAATTTTCAAAATCGGATAATAAAAAAAACGGACTTACATTATCCGTCTCTGAGGTTTACCACAACCGTTGCATCAAATAAGCAAATCCGTTGTGCTTGCATATTTTTTTAATGCTTCTTGGGTGGTAATTTCAGAGACAAAAATAGCCAACGCTATTTCAATCTATCCTATTTTTTGTGCTTATACTCAGCACGTTGTGTCTATGTCATTGTTGTATATATATTTTACGTTTATAATTCAGGTGCAAAGGTACGATTTTTTTTGATTCCGACTTGCTAAAACAAATCGGAATGAGTGCCGGTATTTGTTAGTATAATGAAAATTTTGATGTCATCTCTTTTCCATATCAATAACCAATCAGGCTCTAAATGCGCTTCCCAATGGTTTTTTAAATCTCCTAATAATTTGTGTGTTCGGTAAGGTATGACAGGCAATGTTCCCGTATTGCCTAATATTTCGATGGCATTATTCATTAAATCGGCATTTTTGCCTCTTTTCATCATCTGCCTGAGTTGTTTTTTAAACTCATTAGTAAAGTAAATCTCGTACATTATTCCAAAATTTCAGCGACAGCATTTTTATGATTGACTAACTTTGTAATGCGTCCTTTTTTCTCATCGCTCAATGCTTTTTGCATAGATTTTGAAAAAACATTCACTTTTTCCTGTTTTTCAAAAGGCACATTCAACGCTATTGCCAAGTTTTCGAACAATTGAACAAGTTGCAGACTATTTGTTGAAAGTTTTATCGTTGTCATATCTTCATTTTTATTTTTGCAAAGGTACGATTTTTTTTAACAACTACAATTTCCCCCCATACGCCAAATCCCCTGCATCGCCCAGTCCGGGTACGATGTATCCCTTCGCTGACAGTTCTTCGTCAATGGCTGATACCCAGAGTGTTACGGGTTTGTTTCCGAAGTGTGCTTTCAGGGCGTCAATGCCTTCTACGCTGGCGATGACGGCTGCGATGTGGATTTGGTCGGGTTTCCCGTACTCTTTCAATGCCTTGTGGGCGACAATGAGCGAGGCGGCGGTGGCTAACATAATGTCGGTGATAACCAATATTTTATCATCTAACGACGGCGATGTTATATAGCCGCTAAAAATATCGAAAGTTCCTTCTTCGTCGTATTTGCGGTAGGCGGAGACAAAGGCGTTTTCGGCATTGTCGAAGATGTCCAAAAAACCTTGATGAAACGGCAATCCCGCCCGTAAAATAGTTGCCAGCACCAACTTATCCGAAAGCAGCGGCATCTCTTTTTCTCCCAGCGGCGTTTCAACGCTCATAATTTCGTAGTTTAATTTTTTGCTCAATTCGTAGGCAAAAATCCACCCTAACCGCTCCAAGTTTTTACGGAAGCGCATAGAATCCTGTTGAATATCAATACTTCTCAACTCGGTAATCATATTCCCGATGATGCTGTTTGTTTTGCTTAAATCATAGATTTTCATAACTGTATAAAGTTTTTTATATCAACATTTTGTAAAAAGACCACCGACTTTTGCATCTCCGAATACATGACTGTATCAACGGCAATATTGGAGACATGGCAACGAAATTCCGCTACAAAGTTTTCCAACAGCGGAGATGTTTTTTTCGGTCTGCGGTACTCCAACGCTTGTGCGGCGTTCATCAGTTCAATCGCCAAAATCCGTTCCACATTTTGCGCAATTCGCCACGTTTTGGTAGCGGCATTGGCACCCATGCTCACATGGTCTTCCTGTCCCTGCGACGACTCGATGGAATCCACCGAAGCCGGCGTTGCCAACTGTTTATTTTGGCTCACGATGGACGCGGCAGTATATTGAGGTATCATAAAGCCGCTGTTCAGTCCCGGATTGCTCACCAGAAAACTCGGCAATCCGCGCTTTCCGGCGATCAACTGATAGATGCGTCTTTCGGAGATATTTCCCAATTCTGCCAACGCTATCCCTAAGGTATCCAACGCGATAGATAAAGGCTGTCCATGAAAATTTCCACCGGAAACGATTACATCTTCATCGGGAAAGATGGTAGGATTGTCGGTTACGGCGTTCATCTCGTTGGAGAAAACCTGAGCGACATAGTCAATGGCATCGCTCGAAGCCCCGTGAACCTGCGGAATGCACCGAAAACTGTACGGGTCTTGAACGTGTTCTTTGTGTTCTTTTATTAACTCGCTGTTTTCTAATAACTTGCGGAAACGTTGCGCCACTTTTTGCTGTCCTTTGTGATGGCGGATGGCATGGAGTTTGTCGTAAAACGGTTCGATGCGCCCGTCGTATGCTTCCAAAGAGAGCGCACCTATTGCGTCTGCCAACGTTTGCAGGCGGAAGGTTTTCATCAAGGTAAAAATCCCGAATGCGCTCATAAACTGTGTCCCGTTTAATAACGCCAAACCCTCTTTCGATTGCAACTGTATCGGCTCCCAACGCATCTCTTTCAACACCTCGACAGTCGGACGTTTCGCTCCTTTAAAATAAACCTCACCCTTTCCCAAAAGCGGCAACGAAAGATGCGCCAACGGTGCCAAATCGCCCGAAGCACCCAACGAACCTTGCTGATAGACAACGGGTAACACGTCGTTGTTGAAAAAGTCAATCAGTCGTTGAACGGTGAGCAGTTGTAAGCCGCTATGTCCATAAGACAACGATTGTATTTTGAGAAAAAGCATCAGTTTGACGATTTCCTGCGGGACTTCTTCGCCCATGCCGCAAGCGTGCGACATAACAAGATTTTCCTGT
>Ga0123353_10011532_pt1 | contig 12465 bp, 12 predicted proteins | sample TergutLab28metaG_3_FD_92763 | JGI IMG/M metagenome (GOLD analysis project Ga0123353, IMG submission 92763) | Labiotermes labralis P3 segment gut microbial communities from Petit-Saut dam, French Guiana - Lab288 P3 | ecosystem: Host-associated > Arthropoda: Insects > Digestive system > Gut ... | reverse complement strand
CTGATGTCAATTCCTTTAGATTTAAAAATCTCAACAAATACATTTAGCGGTGCAAAACATCCGAAATCGATGCTTGTTCCTGCCCAATCAAAAATTACGCCTTTAACCATAATTTGCTTCCTTGAATATTATTTTTTTATATGTTTTTTTAATCATATTTATTTCCTTAACCTTATTATTTTCATTCTTTTATACAAAAGTTCATATACTAACCTCACTGCGACATTCGTCAGAACTATCAAGACCGCCAGTGCAGCCGCTGTCGCAATATTGCCGGTGTCTTCTAAATTTATAATAGCTATCGAAGCCAAAGGAAAGCGTGCAGGCATCAAAAACACGACGGCAGATACTGTAACCATTGCATTTACAAAGAAATACACTGCTATTTCAAATATTGCAGGGAGGCACATCGGCACACTTACTTTGAGAAATGATGTATAAAACGGCATATGCATAGACTCGCTCACTAGTTCAAACTCTTTATCTAACTTTTTCAATGCTGAAGTAGCCGTAACAAACGGTACTGAGTAGAAATTAGCCAAATTTGCCAATACTAATATCCAAACAGTTCCAACTACGAAATTCAATGGATTACTGGGATTATTAAAGAAAAAAATAAACGATATACCTATTGCCAATCCGGGTATTGCCAGCGGTAATATCGAGAGTAGGTAAGATATTTGCCTAAGCATTTTTCCACCTCTTGTTTTTTCTATCAGATATGCGTTGAAAAATACTAATATCGTGCCTATGACAGCTGTGAGTGTTGCCATGAGCAGGCTATTAAAATATGCGTTTATTCCACCGGTTGTTGCGGACTTGAAAATATAGTGTTTAAAAGTTAAACTCAAGTCCCATGGATATTGTTTGACTGCTGATGCGTAAGCCACAGCCCCAAATATTGCTAAAATCCCGATATTTATTATCGCACAATAGACGGTAAATAGTATATCTCGCAATTTGTTTGGTTTAATCCTATAGTCTACGCTTTTTGCACTTACTGCATCCGCATTTTTCGATTGCGTCAGTCTATCTACAAAAAAAGATAAAACAGCGGGCATCAGCAAAATTAAGCCAACGACAGCACCAATGTTAAAATTTTGCCTGCCTACGACATGTCTAAAAATATCGGTCGCAAGCACATTATAACTTCCACCAACTATTCGTGGTGCTCCAAAATCAGTAAAAGTGAGCGAGAAAACTATGAAACAAGAACTAATCAGACCGTATTTTATGCTTGGGAGTGTGATTGTCATAAATTTCTTAAATGCACTCACACCCATCACATCGGCAGACTCATAAAGTCTATTGTCTGCATAAGAGAATGAAACTAAAAGTACCAAAAAAGCCGTAGGAAAGGTGTATACTATCAATGCCACAATTATACCGAAAGCCCCATAAAGAGGTAAATCTACTCCAAAATTATTTGTCAATAAACCTTGATTTCCTATCAAATATATCAATCCGATACCGAGCATAGCTGTCGGAGCAAACAATGGTAGCATAGCACTAAACTTAAAAAAGGCTTTAGCAAACATATTTGTGCGACTTTGAGCATAAGCATAAACAAGAGCTAGCCCAACGCTTATCATAGTAACTAATCCTGACACATGGAGGGTGTTCAATAGCGACACTCGTAAGTTTGGTGTCGTAAAATATTCAATGAAATTACTAAAACCTACAAAATCACCTTGTCTGTCCAAAAAAGCACGCGTAAACAGTGCTAACATCGGCAGTATAACTATCACAACAAGAAATAATACACTTAGAACTAACAATAATATCTGGGCATAACTGCCAGTTTTAACTCTTTTCAAATTAATTATTCTCTTTATCTAAGTAAAGTCCTTTTATCATGCTGTCTTCTTATTTATCTTATCAAATGATATAATCCTTTCTTTAGGTATATCTAAAGTAACAATAAGACCTTTTTCTGCGTTTTTCAGTGCTTCAGCTTTTACGTCAACTAATAATTGTCCTCGTTCTGAATCTATGAACAATCTGTAGAATGAGCCACGATATTCAATATCAGTAACGCGGCCGGTTAGCGTTCCATTGTTCACAATATTGATATTTTCGGGTCTAATTGCACATTCACCATCCAAAAAGTTTACAGAACCTATAAAATCAGCTACGAAGTCTGTGAGTGGGTTTTCATAGATTTCTTCTGGAGTACCAACTTGTTCTATGACGGCATTATTCATTACAATTATACGGTCAGCCATGCTGAGTGCTTCCTCTTGGTCGTGAGTAACCATGATAGTCGTGATACCTAACTTCCTTTGTAGATTTTTAAGCTCTCTTCTGAGCATGATACGCACTTTCGCATCCAAAGCTGACAGAGGTTCATCCAAAAGTAAAAATTCAGGATTGAGTACTATTGCTCTGGCCAGTGCGACCCGTTGTTGTTGTCCACCTGACAATTGTTGAGGATATTTGTTTACATGGTCGGTGAGGTTTACGGTTTGAATAACTTCATTCACTTTTGCTTCAATTTCAGCTTTCTTTAATTTTTTCCCACTTAGTCCATAAGCGATATTTTGCTTAGCATTCAAGTTTGGAAACAGAGCATAAGACTGAAAGACTATCCCAAAATTTCTTTTTGCGGGTGCATCGCATGTCACATCACGACCATTGATATACACGCAACCACTTTCAACATTTTCCAGCCCTGCTAAAACACGAAGTAAAGTACTCTTTCCACAGCCTGATGGCCCGAGAATACAAACAAATTCACCACGCTCAATTTCAGCGTTAACATCGTTTAATGCTATTTGCATTCCGTATTTTTTTGTTATATTTTCAATTTTTAAATGATTCATAATTTTCTCCATTTACTTTATTCTTAATTTTCGCTTGTTGATTTAAGGAGTGCAACGAAACAACCTAATAGTAGTAAATCATAATCATTATTTACACATCGTTGATTGCTTCGTTGCTAGGATTTCTCTTAATGAAAAGAAATGTTTAAACAAGTGAAACTAGTAATTTATTCATATCTTCTTTGCCATTCGGCAAGAATTCTGTCTCTGTTTTTGGCAGCCCATTTGAAATCGTTAGGTAATAACTGGTCCATAGGATTTCGTGAATAGCCTTTTGGGATAACATTACTGCCCGTGCTGATTATTGCGTAATCTTTTGCCATGAGTGTCATCACTTCATTTGAAATCGCCCAATCTAAAAAGAGTTTTGCGTTTGGATTAATGTTTTTGTGTTTGACGAGTGCATTAGCCTCAACATCCCATCCACTACCTTCTACTGGGAATACTATTTTCACTGGGTTACCTGCATTTAAAACATTAACCCCCGCATATCCGAAAGAAATACCGACAGCAAATTCACCAGCTCCAGCCATTCTTGCAGGACGAGAACCTGAGTGGATATATTGTGCGATATTTACATGCAATTGATCAAGATATTTAAAAGCGTCTTGTTCCCCCCATGCTTGAATTAATCCCGAGATTGCTAAGAAACCAGTTCCGGATGAAGTCGGATTACTCATGACAATTTGCCCTTTAAACTCTGGACGGATCAGGTCTTGATACGATTTTATTTCTGGTAATCGCATTTGTTCGGCAAGGCGTGTGTTGACTACTATCGCAAGTTCCCAAGCGTTTAATCCGACCCACTTTGGTGGGTTGACATCGTCTCTAAATTGACGATGTATTCGGTTGAGTCCTGCTGGTGTGTAAGGTTCAAGCAAGTTTAACTCGTCAAGCACAAGTAAACTTGTTACTGCAGTTCCCCAAACAAGATCAGCGGTTGTATTCACTCCTTCTGCTAAAAGCCGTGCTGTGATGACACCTGTTGACTCACGCACAATGTTGACGGGAATATCAGGGTGTTTTTCCTTCCATAATGCCAAGTATCTTTCAACTTGTTCAGGTTCCAAAGCAGTGTAAACAGTGATGCCTTTACTACCGTTTTTACCGCAACCTGTTAATAATCCTATTGAAAGTGTAACTATAACTATGATAGTTAGTATTGTTTTAATTAGAATCTTCTTCATAGATTCCTCCATTTAATTTAATATGAAAACAAATTCTCAAAAAGGGGTAAAATAATCAAGTTTTCTTCAGGTTAAAGGATTGTTAAGATTGGGTTAAGTTGATGATTTTGAAACGATATAGTAGTATTTATCCTATATTAGTCATACTTACTTTAACTTTTCTCACTTTCAACTCTACACGTGTATTTAATTTTTTGGACACTTCAATTTTTGAATGAGATAGTTCCATACAAAACTCCATGTATATCCTATAACCAAGTGTTTCAAGGGTCTTGCATGAATGCATTCTTCACATTGAATGCGAGTATTTGGTAAAAAGAAATCTAGAGCAAGATCCCAATTATCTTTTTTTTTTGATTGAGTAGATTTATTATTTTTTTCCATTTTTCCTTCTTGTTCTATTGTATTATTTTTCAATTTATTTCATCTATAACTTTTTCCCAACAATATTTATTAAGTGTTTTCTCAGAAATTGACTCTCTCCATTTGATAAACTCATCAAGTAAATTTCTTTTCAGGTTTACAACTGTTTCAATTCCTTTGAACCAACCGTTCATATTGTCAGTGCTACATATATAACCAGTTTCGTTATCTATCACTAGCTCTTGAGGACCTCCCACATCCGTAACCATACAAGGTAAGCCACAAGCAAGAGCTTCCAGAACTACCATACCAAAAGTATCGGTTTTACTTGGAAATACAAACAAATCACATTCAGAGTATAATTCTGCTAAATCATTTCTATTTATTTCTCCGAGTAGATATATATTTGAATAGCCTTCAACAGTCTTTTTTAAGGTTTCAAGATCAGGACCATCACCAGCTATGATAAGATTTATGGGGTTTGATTTTGCAGAGTATTGCGTTACAAGGTTAATGAGGAAAGTAATGTTTTTATCTTTTGATATTCGACCCGTATATAGGAGGTTTATTTCGCCATTGACTTCATATTTAGATTTTAAAACATTGCAATTTCGATTGAAGTGGAATATTTCTTTTTCAATACCTTTGGAAATAAACCCAAATTTTGCGGGGTTATAGCCTCGTTCCAACAATATTTGCTTATATGCGTTAGTAGGTACAAGGATTTGGTCGAGTGACTCATAAAACCATTTCGTAAAGGCTTCAATCATGTCTTTAGCAGAGATGTTGTCATCTGCGATGGCTTCATACTGATGAGTAAAATCTGTATGATATACCCCTTTAACTGGGACATTAAGCAATTTAGAAAGTAAAAGTCCAATCAATCCAATCGGTCCGGGTGTTGATATATATATTGATGTTGGAGATAGATAACTCATTTGCTCAACAGCTCGTAATAGAGATGGAACAGAAATTTTGTATGATTCATAATGCGGCAGTTCAAAAGTATATATAGAGTCTAAATTTATCAAGTTGAAATGTTTTGTGATTTCGTGGTCGTTTATACAAGTGACTATCTGGATGTTTCGATTTTTTACTATTGAAGTTTGGGCAATTTTTTGAAGCGTGAAAGAGACACCATTCAGGTCTGAAAATGTATCTGTAAACCAAAAGACTTTTGAAGGTTTTTGATTTTCTAATAAAAACGACTCCTCTATTTGAGAAAGTAATAGTTTTCCTTGATGCATGACTTTTAATGTGGTAAAGAAAGGTAAAGATAAAAACAAACTGGGTAAAATACTGCCGAACTCTTTCATGAGACTATACAAATCGCCTTGTTCAAGTCTTTCTGCAATATTCTTTACAAATTTTAAGAATATCTCATCAGTGATATCGGAGATGCCACTATATATAAAAGTAAATTTATCATCTAAATCGGTATTCTTATCTTTTTTAACCTTCTCTAATAGGTTATAAATCTTTTCTTTGATTGGGTCGCCGGTAAGTTTCCTTTTATTAAAAAAACTAAATAATTTAATATTATCAATCGATTTAGTTGGCTTAATTTCAAAAAGATTACTAGCAAATTGACTAACAATCGGGTTTGATATGTTCGAACTTTTTTTCATTGAAAAGTCATAGACAATTTTGTATACCGTGAAAGCAAGCGACTTAAAATCGTTATGCCTCCCAACCGGTTTTGTTTGTTTAGTTTTTAGTTTTTGCAAAAATTCGTTAACAGTTTTAGCCTCTGCTACTGTGTAAGTGTTGCCGATAAATAGCCCCGCGTGGTCGTCTGATCCTCCTGTTCTTCCCTTTATCCATGGGTCGTCACTCATTGAGTTCAATTTATACTTACTATATAAATCCGATATTTTTTCAGCAGTCAAACTATCTAAGCATCTTGTTAAAACATCATTATTGACGAAACTTCGACCCCCATTTATTCCTTCAAAAATATCAAACATTAAAATCAATTTTTCAAATTGGGTTATGTTAAGTTTGTTGTTAACCGAAAAAGTTGCATGAGCCACTGAGTAAGCAAGATTCTCCTGCTTGATATACTCTTGAAATTGATAAATGTCACTACGAATTTTTTGAATTTCTTGAAATTTCACTTCGTTCAATCCAAAAACTAATATATGTATTTTACAACTATCCTCTGGAAAATAGACCGTAGATTCTACTCCTGTTATTATCTCATCTGGATATAGTGATTGAAGTAGTAATGTCCCCTCAATTTTGTTGTGGTCAGTTATCGTAACAAAATCCATTCCTCTCTCTTTCGCTACCTTGTATATAATTTGAGGGTCAGTGTATGATTCTGCCGCTCCAATCCTTTGTAAAATCCATTCTGATGGTCTTTCAGAATACTCAGAATGCACATGTAAATCAACTTTTGCCATAATAATTTCCTTTTTTTAATAAATCAAAACAATTTTCTTAAATACAAGTTATTAGTCAAATATTCTTCATGTTAGGTTTATGTTAAGATTGTGTAAATATAGGCATTTAGCGATATTTTCGATTGCTAAAAAATAAACTCATTTTGAAATAACAAGAATAGATTGTCCAATTACTAAAGAGCCTAGTTAAGAAAATCTTAGTATTCATCAAACAAGGAGGTTGGTTCTCTTTATCAAATACATCAATCATCAAAAATGGACACATATGAATAGCGTTTAAAATATTCCGATAAACTGTATGAATCAGGTAAGGATTTATTTCTATGGAATTAAAATGAAATCGTGTTTAAAGAAAGAATATATAGGGGACTTCTATGAGGAGTGAATCAATTTTATCACAGGGAGAAAATTGCTTATTACACAGAATTTATAATGAGTTTATTTACTTTAGTTCACACTTGATCTAAGCGATCTTGGGAAACCAATCTCGAATTTAGTCCCTTTATTCTCCTCGCTTTCCACAGAAATTTCGCCATTGTGCAGATTAACAATATGTTTCACAATAGCTAGTCCAAGTCCTGTTCCACCAAGCCTTTTTGATCTTGATTTATCTACGACATAAAATCTTTCGAAAATTCTGTTTAGATGTTTTTTAGGGATTCCAATGCCTTGATCCGCAACAATAAATATTATTTTATCTTTTGAGAGATTGGCAGAAACCTTAATTTTACCTTTTTCAGCGTATTTTATAGAATTATCAATTAAGTTTACGAACACTTGCTCAAGCATAAACTCGTCTGCATAAAATTTAAAATTATCAATATCAAAAACTAATTCTATGTGCTGTTTTTTCCATTCTTCAACGAATATCTTTTCAATCTTGTTAAAAAAATGCCTCATATTGATTTCGTTTTTAATTACTTCTGTAGTTTGTTCTAATTTTGATAAGCTTAATAAGTCATTTATTATAGCTATCAATCTATCGGTGTTTCGATTGACGATTTCGAGGTAATGAATTTGTTCGAGGTTGGCATCTTCCATCAGAGTTTCAATAAAGCCTTTAATGGTAGTAAGTGGTGTTTTTAGTTCGTGCGACACATTCGAAACCAAGTCTTTTTTAAATTTTTCAACTGATTTCAAGTCTGAAATATCTAAAAGAGTAAAAACAACATACCCATTATTTTTCAAGTATGTTGAAGTACAGAGATAAATTTTCTTTTGGTATTCAATTTCTCTGTTTATATGCGTTTTTTCACTGATAGTATCGTTGAATAATTTAATTATTTCGTGGTTTCTCATCAATTGTAATAGAAATTTATCTTTGTATTCAATCGTGCCAATTAAGGCTTCAAAATTTATATTTGCCATTTTTATTCTAGTATTTTCATCAACCATCCATATAGCTTGGTGTATGGAGTTTGAAATCGAGTTTAATATTTCTTTCTGAGTACTTATTTCTTCAAATGAAAGTTTCAAGTTCAAGGACATAGCTCTAAACTGTTCTGCTAACTCACCAATTTCATCATGCTCCGTTCTGATGATAGGTATGTCCATATTTTCTACATTCACTCGAGTAGCTATTTTGGTCAAGTGCTTTATAGGTTCTACAATTTTATGTATGAAACCCATAAATATAAGTAATGTAGCAATAAAAGTGATCGCTACTATTCGAAAAATATTAATAAGAATCACTTCCCACTCACCTTCTATGTACTGAACCGTATAAAGTCCTATAGTTATCAACATAACAAAAGACATAATAATATAGACTTTAACAATTTGATTAAAAATTGTTTTTTTCATAGATCGATCTTATATCCAACGCCACGAACGCCTTTAATAATTTCCCCATATTTTTTAAGTTTATCGCGTAGGTTTTTGATGTGAACATCAATAGTTCGATCAACTACAATTTTATCATTACCCCACAAATGTTCGAGGATTTGCTCACGTGTGAACACCCAGCCAATCTTTTCTGCAAGCAATTTTAATAATCTAAACTCAGTAGCTGTTAAATCAATTTGCTTACCCTTTATCCTTACCTCAAATTTGTTTAAATCAATAACTAAATCCTCTGTTATTTTGATTATTTCAGGTTTAGGTTCAGGCTTCTCTGATCGCTTTAAAATTGCTTTTATCCGCGCAATCAATTCTCTCGGTGAAAATGGCTTTGTCACATAGTCATCAGCACCTATCTCAAGCCCTACAATCTTATCCATTTCTTCACTTTTAGCCGTCAACATGATGATGGGAATACGAGAAAATTTATCTTTAGTCCTGATTTCTTTGCATATCTCAAAGCCGTCAGCATCATTTAGCATCAAATCAAGAATAATTAAATCAGGTGTTTTTTTCTCTAAATAAGCCCAAAAATTTTCAACAAATTCAAAAGTGACAGGCTCAAAACCATTTTTTTTTAACGAAACTGCCACTAACTCTAAAATGTCCACTTCGTCATCTAAAATAACTATCGTTCGGTTTTTCATTTTGTTACCTCAGTAGAACCAAATTTATTGATTTGCTATATGTGTCAAATGGTTTTTTAATTTTCTTATTTTCCGTACCTTCTAAAACGACCGCCAAGATGTCTATGTGCCTTTGTTTGGCTGCATTCCCGATTATGTCGAATAAACCATTCATACAAGAGACAGTCCTTTAAAAATATAAAAGTTATGCCTCTTATATGGTCTATATAACCCATCCTGTCATATTACGGAATCAACACCTGTTTCGGTAATATGACAATGGGGAATTGATCTTTGGATTTTTATTCTTGTCTTACTGTTATGGTGTATTCTCCGCTTGAGTCGAACCAGCTTACCACTTTAAAATAGTAAATACTATCAGGTTTGAGAGGTATTTCTAATCTAAGTTTTTCTCGACCATCATCGCTACTGCTAAACTTAAATAGTTCCAAGGATTCGTTGTAGGCAAATAGCATTAGATTTGCAGTTCCAGTAGTTTCTGCAATTATGACATTTCTTCTTGTTTGCGGGGATCCTTCCGCATCGAATGAGAAAGCTCCTTGTCCTCTAACTTGGACTTTATACCAGTGCTCATCACCGTGTGCGATATGACCTGAAGCAACTTCGTTTAATGGGGTCACTTGGGGTAGGTCTTTGGATTTAAGGATCCAGGTTCGCTTTCTACGATCCTCATAGTGTGTGGATATAAGATATTCGAATGTTTTCGGGTGGATAACCAAACTTCGGAGTTGAGCATCCAAATCGTCCCATACTGTATGCTTAACGAACTGATCTGAATTGTCTTGTAAGATTGGGTCGTCTTTGGCTTCGATTGTTAAAGCTCTTTTTTCGATGGCTTTGTCATGATAGTAAATCTCTTGGTCGGGTTGGAGAAAGCTGTTTTTTATGTTGCTTATTGGTAATGGGGTCATTATTCGAGCTTTTAAAACACCAATTATTAGCATGAAAAGTATTATTATCGTTTTTTTTATCATAATTTGTTTCTTTCAAAAGCAGTTGTTTTCACCTTTAATCAAATCTTAATTCAAGAAATAAAAAATGTAATTTTTTGTCAAGGGTTGTTTTCCAGTCTTTTTATGATTGACAAAAACAGCGGGATAAAAAGATTTGTTTGTTATAAATTATCCAGCGAGTATGATGAAATGGGACAATACGATTTAATTTCTTTCTGTGGTATCGATTGCAAAAAATGCACGAACTATAAACAAAATATGAATTGCCAAGGTTGTCGAGATGAAAGGGAACTGCTTTCTGACTGCCCTACAAGGATTTGTGCCAACGAAAAGGGGTTGGTTCATTGTGGAGATTGCGAGGTCTTTCCATGCGAAGAACTGATTAATTTTTATCATGATGGCAAGGCTTCACACTTACAAGCGTATAAAAACATTATAAAATATAGTGTTAGATTAAGACTTGAAGAAGAAAAAGACTATAAGATTACTGAAAATGTCACAAGGGAAGCGTTTTGGAACTTGTTCATACCGGCTTGTGATGAGCATTTGCTCCTCTATACGATGCGAAAAGAGCCTGATTTTATTAAAGAGCTTGATTTTGTGGCAACAATCGGTGATGAGATTGTGGGAAATATTGCTTACGCCAAAGCGAAAGTGATTGATGGTGCTGTTGAACATGAAGCCTTGACCTTTGGGCCGGTTTGTGTTTTGCCGAAATATCAAGGTATGGGAATTGGCGGAATGTTGATAAATCATACTATAACCCTTGCAAGAGAAATGGGTTATAAGGCTATTTTTATCTACGGTGACCCTGAATATTACAAAAGGTTTGGGTTCGAGCCGTCGATTAAGTTTAAGATAACTAATCGAGAGAAAAGATACCCTGCGGCTTTGCAAGCGTTAGAGTTGTTACCGAGTGCCTTAAAAGGCGTTACGGGGGTGTTTGATGAAGGTAAAGCTTACCAGATAGATAATAGCCACTTCGATGAATACGACAAGCAATTCCCCTTTAAAGAGAAATTTCACACCAAAACGCAGGATTGGTTTACTGACATATCGAATAGGTTTTATGATGAGGGGTGAATACGATTAGGGTTTTCAATTTCTTATTGACAAAAAAACCCAAAAATTAATTATTACATTCTATGAAAAACATAAATGAAACTTTGAAAAAACTCACACGCAATGGTGTTCTTATTAAATATGACGATATTAAACGGATATGTTTAAAGTATGAAATATCAAGATTGTGGGTGTTTGGATCATCCTTAAATAAGTTTTTTAATGAGAATAGCGATATTGACATATTGGTTGAATATCAGCCGGATTCTAACCTGACTTTAATCGACGAATTTCATATACAAGAAGAATTTATGAAACTTGTTAATCGCGAAGTTGATTTAGTTTCCTTAAATGGCTTAAAAAATCCTATATTACGAAAACATATTTTTAATTCAATGGAGATTGTGTATGATCATCCCTGAAAAAGAATTGAAAAAAACAAACTTATGATTTTAAAAGACAATAACTTAGTGATTAGATATGTCACAACAGCCGATGCGAAGATACTTTGTCAGTGGTGGAACGATGGTGTAATCATGGCTCATGCAGGTTTCCCAAATGGCGTAGATACAAATGTTAAAGATATAAAACAAAAGATTTTACAAGAGACCGATGACACCATTAGAAGATTCATCATTGAAATCGATGGATTGCCGGCAGGTGAAATGAGCTATAAAAACAAAGAGAATAAAATAGCAGAAATCGGGATAAAGATTTGTGACTTCAGTCAACATGGCAAAGGGTATGGGTGCAGATTGTTGAAAATGTTTATTAAATATTTATTTACAACAATGAACTTTGATAAAATAATATTGGATACGAATCAAAGCAACTATAAAGCTCAGCGTGTATATGAAAAACTTGGGTTTCAAAAAATAATGACTCAAGATGATGTGTGTTTTTATGAACTGGCGAGAGAGGTTTCGTAAATGACCATCAGACTCGTTGAAAATAAAGACCTTTCGTGGCTTATCGAGCAAGACAAACATATTTCAACCGATATTTTAAAGAAAAAAATAGATTCGCATGAAGTTTATGTTATGGAAATTAGCGATAATCTGGTCGGTTGGCTTAGATATAATCTTTTTTGGGACAGTATTCCGTTTATGAATATGGTCTGTTTTTTAGAGGGTTATCGTGGAAAGGGGTTTGGTAGAAAATTGGTTAGTTTTTGGGAGAGTGAGATG
>Ga0123353_10011531_pt1 | contig 12467 bp, 9 predicted proteins | sample TergutLab28metaG_3_FD_92763 | JGI IMG/M metagenome (GOLD analysis project Ga0123353, IMG submission 92763) | Labiotermes labralis P3 segment gut microbial communities from Petit-Saut dam, French Guiana - Lab288 P3 | ecosystem: Host-associated > Arthropoda: Insects > Digestive system > Gut ... | reverse complement strand
GCCCAGGATAGAGACAGGTGGCGGACACTTGTGAGTGCGGTAATGAACCTTCAGGTTCCGTGAAATGCGGGGAATTTCTTGACTAGCTGCAAACCAGTTAGCTTCTCAAGAAGGACTCTGCACTATGGAGTAAGTAAGTAAGTCTCCTTGTTGCCTAAATATGTGAAATGAATTACTATGGGTGTTGTTTACATGCATTCAGATATGCCAATACAGGTCATTTAAAGGTTAAAGTAACAGTTTATTATTCAACAATAGGGGACTGCACATCTCCTGGAACTACAAGTTGGTGGCCATATTTTAACCCAGTGAAAAAATGCAATGGTTGGCCACCTGGACCACACACCTGCACTATAATGCAATACATGGCTGGCTCCTCTCAGTACCTAAAGAAGAAAAAGGCTAAGTCAACTTCCAAGCAGTAATGGATGCTGTGGAGGGTACGCAAAGCCTGACAACCCTGCCAGTTAGCACAAATGATCACTTGTCCCATAACCAGTAACCTGACTGAAGTATCATGACTCAAACGTGCATATAAGAACTTACTATTTACTGCCAAAAAAGAGTGGAATCCAATTTGTAATCCCTCAATCACACAACATTTGTACAGAATTTAAAATAAAGTACCCCAAAGATGTACAGGAAATCTGAAAGTGACTTCCACTAACAGAAGACCCCTGTGCTAATGCTGTATCAACTGCAAAAGGCTTTTTACCTTGATGAGATATATACATGCTTATGAAGAGAAAAGCAAGACAAATGACATGAAAGTTGTTGTGGCATATTTCAGCTTATAATCCAGCACAGCACATCTGCGGAAAATTACGAAAATCTATTAAGGTAGAAGTTTCCTCAGGCACCAAATTAACCAGCGAGGTCAACATATTTCTGCTGAGTTAATGTACCTCAATATACAGACAATAAAGGAACAATTACAATGTATAGGTATGCACCTCTAAGATTCTACTGACAGATTCAGATGAATCCACTTTAATCACTACCAGCTTCTTCTTAGAAAATACCCAAATATTTTGTATTTCTGATTGCAAATTCCTAGTGAGCTCAGCTTTCAAAATACTCCCTGCTTCTTCAAGCAAAGAGCTGGGTATTCCACTGATAAGGACGGCATGAATGGCATCTCCATTTGTTTTGGGGACTGTGCTATCTGAAAAACAAAGATTGCAGAAAATGGTACAGAATGCAATGAGCTTAAAAACTGAAGTGTTTTATGTAAGCAAGTCATGCACAACATACCAACATGTGTTTTTACACAAGAGCCTGAAAGGAATACTGCAAGCTGTGCGGTGGCCAAACTTGTGAAAAAAATTCTCTACTTAAATCACAGTTAAAAAAATACCCGCAATAATATTTATAATTCACTAAGACATGACATCAAATGTGGCCAGTGTTCTCAAGGTGTTCAAAAATGCAATAAACCAGACCTGCAATTGTCCCCACTTGACTTTTGCAATCTAAGTTATGGGAATTCAATATATGCACTTGACAAGATCTTGAATTTTATATTTTTAAATTTTGTGATTACAATAATTTATCTACACATAAGATGACCTACTCAAATTACAAGATTGACTGCAGTGCTTCACAGGTCATGTTTTTCAACCTCTGGTCCGATAAGAACTTCCCGTAACAACTTCTCTAACATATGACAGAAATAAAGACTATATGCAGACTTACCTGAAGTCCAGTGGGCATGAAGTAAGGTAACATTTGACTGCAACACACATTTCACAGCTTCAGCAGCTTCCTTTGGAGAGCTGACTTCAATAAGAGTCCAGTTATTGTTTTCAACTATCACTCTGTGCCTCAGTGAAGCATTTGTTCCTCGAACACCAGAAGGCAAAAGAGCATATGCAACTGCTTCATCTGACAGCCAGTGCCTTAGAAAAGTTAATGGAATGTATGTAGAAATGACTATAGTTTACTTCACAATGTTATTGGAAGCCGAAAATGTAAACTGTTGATGGCCGCATGACTGGTGAATGTGAATTATGAAGGATTTGGAAGGAAGTCACCATGTCTTAACCAAGGTACTATCCCTTCATTTACGTGGAGGGACCGAGAAAAAGAACAGAACAAAAAAAACTGTAAAGATAGCCCATATGTCAGCTGAGAATTGAACCAAACTCCTTCAGAATACAGGTCTAAGAGCATTACAACTACACTAACCTGCGCAGAAAAAACTGCTCTAAGATAAGTCATATATTATGATGTGACAGAATCTGTTTTGAGCAATCAATTGGGAGAAATTTTAAGACTGTTAACCACCTCACAAACAACATGATGTGCTGAAGGCTGTCTGGGATGCAATGCTCTGTAGTATGCAAGAAGTATATGGATGTTTTGGACCAACCTGATGTCCCCAACTTTATGGTAGAAATATACAATACAGAGGGGAAAAACCAGTGCAGTATATGGGGAAAATGAGGATGACAATACAATAGGAGACTGGGCCAAAAAGAAGGGGTAGAGGCTGTGTGTTTTTGACACAGCACAGAAACATATAAAGAATAAAAAAGTACAGGCAGCAGTGCCCAAAGGAAAAATAAGAATGGAGCCAAGTGCCACTGCAGCATGGACAGACGTTCAGAGGCTGGGGCTGGGGAGGGGGGGGGTGTTAAAAATTAAGCCATGGAGGAAACAGTTGATGCAGCCTGGTTACAAATGTAATTAAACAGGTAGGAAAAAACTGTGACCTCAGACACTGAAGAACAGATGAAAGGATCCAGAAAGAAAAATTGATGAAAACACAAATGAAAGTAGATCCAGGGGCATAAAAAATCTGATTGAACATGGTTGGGAATTGAGAAAGACGTGAGATCAAACTTAAGATGGGGGGACTGAACAAGAGATGACAATTTACAGAGAATAAACAAGGGAAAGTCACAGAGGAAGTAAACCAATGGGACATAGGAAATGAAAAAAATGTGAAAGATTTTTGGACAGGGGACTGAAGAGGAAGAAATGACAGCACCTTGTGCAAGGGGTATAGGAAAGAAAAGCCATGAAGGAAGAAAAGTGCTAAGAGTGGTTACATCAAGGAAATGTGGTGTGAAAATAAGTTTAAATACGAGACTGAAGGAGAAGAGGTGATAGGATTGGGATTGGGGGGGATAAACGGAAGGAGAGCTGTTTCTGGATCAAGAAACAGAGGTGAAAAAAATAACACTCTAAGAAGGGGTGAGAAGATAAAAAAAAGATTCAGGATGTGAGGATAAAAGAAAGTGAAGAAAGAATTGGTGTGGCAAATGCCTAAAAGGGCTTACAGCAATGAATAATAAAGGCATAAATTACAGGAATCAATAAGGAGAGAGGAGGTAGGCCCTAATACATTTCACTCCTAAACCTCATCATGACATACCCCTGCAATGTGGTTCTGTAAATTTCTTCCCGGAGCAAATAAAGGCTTCTACAACCTGCTCGGACAAAGGCTATACATCCTGTTCATCCCACATTTCAGTGATCTGCCAACAACAGACCCCTGTTCCTCCCCTCTTGAAGGCCCTGTCTAATATCAACTCACCTACACCCTCTACTTTCCCCCCCTTTACTCATGTACTGCACCATTCCTATCTTAAGTCACTTTTTCTTATACCCTGGAGATGAAAGTGGCAGTTTCCTCTGAAACATCAGTAAATTTCTACCATGCTATACTGTGTCATATCACAGAAGACCCTTCTCATCCCCTACCATGACAACCCAATATCTGATCATGTACTACATAAATCTAAAGTTACAACAGTGGTGATACTGAATTGCCAGGTAACTGAGAATGGCAGAGTACAATTTTTATTATTTCATGCGAGGAGTAACACTTACTCTCTGTGCTGCTCAAGATCTGCCACCACAGTGTATCTTTGCTGTTGGCTTTTCATGCTCATGATGTTGCCTGCATGCAGTATCAATTAAGTGTGAATGCATATGACTTAATTCATCTTCACACATTATGAATGCCCACATATGGATATAGTGGATAGTGATGTTAAGGTTGACAGCGGATGATTAGAGATGGGGAAGAAGGTTCCAATCCTACAAGTCACTTGGACATACAGCACAGTAAGTTAGTTCAATGATTTCAGGCTTCTGCCACGGTATAAACGTTAATTTCATTCTTCAGGGACGTTATGTGGCACATATTGGTAGTTTAGTTGTTGACATTTCAGGACAACCTATCAGTCCCATCTTCAAGGATCAAGGAATCCAAAGGGAACTTTGAAGATGGGGCCGAAGGTTTTCCCAAAACTTTGGTAACTACCAATCTACGCTGCGCAACATTCCATAAAAACAAAAATCTTGTTATTCAGTTGTCAGTTTCACAAGCACAATGGGATTACACAAATGTGGGCAGTATAAGAACAAATGTACAGTTACAGTAATTCAGACAGGCAATTCATATTTGCTCTTAGTTCATTCACCATTTTCTGAACTGAAAAACTTGCACTGTACTGGATAGAAGGTTGATTGCGAATTATGGATTCAGAAGGATATGGCAAGGGCCTAGTTGAAGTACTGGTTCCAGAGCATTATCACTTATCTGCCTCAAAAAACAATAACTTAATACTGGACACCCTTACTATAATCCAGATATGTTAGCTCTTGAACCAAGAAATTTTACCAATTCAATGCAATGTGTAGTTTTATGCCACCTCTATGTTGGTTAATAAATTTAAAAATTCTCTATGGGTAATTTTCAAATGGTATTGATGTAGAGCAATGACAAAAAAAAACGACGATTCAAGTCATCTGGGATGTGATACCACATCATTGGGTCAAGCAATCCCTTAACCTTTTGGCGCCAGAATTATTTTTTTAAATTTTAACACACCCTGTATATAAAATGTGAATAATACAGGAACTAAGTATGTTAGAATTATGAAACAAACTGCATTTTGAAGAGAAAGAAAACAGAGAGTATATACCGTGTTTAAAATATTCAGTACCTATATTTCTTGAATAAATATATAAAATGCAACTTTAGAGGTTAGCAGTGTGGTACGACCACTATAGTTGACATTAGGCGTCAAAACGTTAATCTGCACCAACACAGCTACAAAAACCTCATATCTCACAGAATTAATACAGATGCCAAGCAACTACAATTACTATACTGAAATCCTGACAATCCCTACTGAAATACATCTCTGAAAGGGTGCTGTATCAATGTAACATTGGACATAAAGAGTACCTGATTGTAATTACATGAGATGGCACACAATTTGCATATGGACATTTCTTTGAAACTTCTTCTTGAAGCTGTTGACGATATTGCTGGAGCTGCTGTAGTAGAATGGGGTCTGACCCATTTACCCATGTATATACTACATCAATTGGCACATTTTGACACAGTTTGCTCTGTAACGACTTTCCCACAATGTTATCACTGAATGAATTAAAGACTGTATCATACTCCTCTTGACTCCATGTCATCCACACCTACAGAAAAATATTATGACACTAATCATCACAACGAGCATACTTCAGTTATTACGCTTGTTATAAAGAGGTAACAATGCTTAGCTGTATCTTTCTTTCTTATTTCTTAGTCTTGACCTCTTTCTGCCTACTCATTGTAGGTGCAGAGGTTAATGTAGCCCTTGATCACACTCAGTGACACACACACACACACACACACTTGGTAGGACTTGTCTGGACAAGGGATCAGCCTGATGCAGAGGCCTCTACCTGACAACACACAAGACTCATAAGAGACAGACACCCATGACTCCAGCAGGATTCAAACCCACAAGTGAGCAGTTGCAAAACAACACCTCAGACCACCCGGCCACCAGGATCAACACTTACAAACGGGTGTTTCCACTCCAATACACAATACACATACTAGAAGTCTCCTCTGTATTCCAGAACCAAATTTACATCAATCACAGTTGACCAGAGTGCTGCTGCAAGAATACAGAAAAATCTAAGGTCTGGGCAAGAATGAAGGTTGAAGCTATAAAGTTGTACTTTCATATACCACTATGTTAAAAGAACAAAGAAAACACTTCTTCAATGCAGTCTAAACACAATTATGGTTTTATTTTGTTTTTAGTGTGGAATGACAGGCAGACTCCTATGTCACAGTGTCTTTTTTATTTGTGGAATGTTGGTTAGGCCCATGTATGCTGAATAGGCATGCAAAAATGTCTTCATGCAAAGCACCTATCAAGTTTGTCACATTTTAATCAAAACTGACACAGTTCAATAATGCCATTAAATTACCGATTATCAAATTACATCCATATCCATCCAATGATTCTCATGCTGTTATATGCACACATATGGAGAGATGGAACCATTTTAACGGGCATTCCACAGAGATGAGAACATACTGGAAAGTGATGAATCTTAATTAACTTAATGATGCTGATTCAACTGAGCAGTTTTAGTGTCAAATGACATAGGTATACAATTCTGATTTGTAGATTGCTAAGAATTTGGAAGGAACCAGCCAAATGACAACATGATCCTGGTATTTATCTGTCGCAATGGAAAAAATCTGAAAATCCCTCAATCAAGTACATCCCACACACAGCTGTAATGTGCTATTATTCAGTATAAGAACAGGTCCACTAACTTTGGTCTAAACATACCATTGTGACACAATATATAAAAGGAAAGTACAAGAACCATCAATTGCAACTCAACTGTGACATTTACTTTATGTGAGACTGTACAACATGTTTCAGCCTTACAAGGCCATCATGAAGCACTTGTATATATAAAAACTGTACTACACATAATTTTCTCAGCATTTTTAAAATACCAGTACCCGATGATGGCCTCGTAAGGCCAAAACAGGTACACAGAAAATAACTGTCAAAGTCAAGTTGTGTTCAATGCTCTTTTACTTTCTTTTTATACATGGACTAATGTTTGCTGAAAGAATTTAGTTACAGCATCAGCAGCATTCATTAGTGCAGCACGGTGTGTAAAACTGAGAAATTATTGTAGTGTTGTGCCCAAATAATTTGAAGGTTTGTCATGGTGCAAGGTAGTAGCCCATCTCAAAGCCCTATCTGTAGAATTCTCCATCATCGTAATGACATTGCATCAGGGTACTCTTTGGGTACTTCAGTTTTCCCACACCAATCACAGTTCCATAAATGCTCCATACTCATCTATAACAATTCTTCAGACATGCAACAGGCTGCACGGTAGCTGCTATCACAGCCTTCTTCTGTAGTTGTACCTTCAGTGCAGACCCAGTAACTGAATGTATAAATGCTTTATTGTAGTTCATCATTTCAAAAATATGATGCACCTCCCTATCAAATGAATGGTTCATATATTTATTAGCACTAAATACACAAGTAACCTATTAATCTAATGTCAAAATATACATTTATAATACTTTACAGGATAGTTGTAATACTTGTTTGAAAATGGCATTTGTTAAATTGGTTTCAGCACTGGTTACCAAACTGCAGGTTCTTGCCGTTTAAAAGACTTATATATTTATATTGCGCTTTTTAATCCAGTCATATTTTCGGCTGCACAAGTGGTGGGCAATCGACATCACTTTCCCTTGATTCTTTAGGTTACCAATTATATCTTCCCTCCTGCATACCTCTTTTGCAGACAACTGAAACGATAAATCTTGAAGACCATTTAGTTAATATGAATAACTAGAGCGACGAATTTCTCATATGAAATTACGAAATGCGTTACGGAAGTAAAACAAATGCAGCATGACATCAACTGCTCACAGTAGCGCACTATTATACACCCTATTACGAAGTAATGTGATACGCAGCAACATGGAGCTACATAAACAAGGCAACTGAAGAAGACTCACTAAAGAAATCGAAGACTAGCTTCAAAACAAGAACTGAACGCTGTTCAGCTAAACTAACCTCGCCAAATTGAAAAAAGGACACAATTATTGTGCTAATACATATTAAAATGATGATTATAGAGTATTTTCGAGACAACAAATCATAAGTATGTCTTTGCACTATTTTCCATAAAGTCATAATAATTCTCAACACAATGCATTAACATTGTATTGCATCAACTCAACTGAACCACTTCGACACAACCAATGGTTACCACCATTTCTGAACCTATACTATATGATTTAGTGCTCACAAACTTCACTGCATGTCCAGCAGCCACAGATCATTTCAACAGTTGGCAATAATCACGGATAAAGTCTACAAATACCTCTGTTAATCTGTGTAATCGTCTGTCCTGACACCGATTTACGCAAATGCTGTAGGAGCTTGTGCAGGAAGAGAAAATATAGCTCGACTCAGTTCTTAACCTCGGCGCCAGGTGTATGGCACTGATCAGCCTCAATTGCCGGCCGCTTTATCACTCGAGAAAGAGCCTAAGTATCTGTAGGACAGAAATGGGTGTTACCCAGGGCTGGTCTGCACGATTTGGAGAAAGAAAAACTCTCGTCCCTGCCGGAATCCGACCTTCGGATCGCCAAAGCATTAATCTGTGGTCTATCCTACGACTTGTTACGCTATCCTACCTCCCCTACGCAGAGTTCACCTGTTCAAGCAATTGCCCTGGTGGTGATGTAGTAGAATCATGTACCATGATGTCAGCAATCAATCGCACTGTAACAAAGGTAAGTATTCTGGTCTTCTTGGATGCCACGCTGTGTTGCAGGATTAAAAGATCCCGCAAGTCTGAAGGAATCGGAATTGCAGAAGTGTGAGCCTCACAATCTCTGATGAAAGGGGCACAACATTCCTTCGGAATGATTGGATGTCAGTCCTCACTACAAACAAGGTCACAATCCAGAACACCAGTGTTGTTCAAACCTCCTACACCAATCCTGTTATTACCACCATGGGCACCCTATAACAAAGTAACCATAACAAAAACTGCTTATTCTTCGAAGACGTCTACTCACAAAATACCAGGGCCTTTTATTTATTACATTAATGTCACTACCACATCTGAAATATATAGTCAGCATGTCTGTATTAACAAACAGTTGCAATATTACTATTGTAAACATGTGTCTGGACCAAAAATAAAGATGACATGCAATGTTGGAAGGAAGCTACACCTTCAAAATCGTACACCAAACATACATCTATAGTTGACAGGCTGTACGCAATAATTTTACTCTGTATGACAGCAGTTATCAAAATGTGGTCCACAAGATCACTTTCATATTCCTGTTATAAGACACCGGAAAATTTACTGAGTATTTGAATATTTCACAAAATCTGTAATCTGCACTCTTCTGCAATATTACACAGCGTATAGTGGTAATTCTTTAACATTGTGTCAAGACAGCCTTCTTGGACACTTGTCTTCTTTGATTTATTTGCCTCTGAAGATGGAACCAATAGGTTGACCTGAAATGTCGGTAAGGAATTGCCACTACTCACTGCATAAAAACCCAGAAGAGTGCTTGACAGCAGACACCTAAATTCACGAAATCTGTTTATGTGGAACCATGGTATAACGGTATGTTTGTTCATCAATCTGAGTAGATTCTGCTCAAAAGAATGTGAATATTCACCTGTTAGGTTCCTCCAAATGAGTTTCAGGTCCTTGAATTTTTACACTGTAATAAAGAAGTTATGAGTTTGTTTCTTGTTTGATATTAATAAAAATTTAAATATTAGCACATGCTGTGCCTTACAGATCCACATGTTGAAATAATAATGTTATGATACATATACATGTACTTTGCCCTGATGGATTACACAAGATCTGACCTTACTTTAACGCTTGAGGCACAGAGGGTATCCATATGTCTTGCCACCTTGCACCATATGGTTAAAGAGCAGCTCATATATTTACATGTCAAAATCAAAATATTATTAAGTCTTCAAAAGTTATGCATCTAAATATGACATTCTCATATGGATATAATGTGACTATAAAACCACAGCTCAAAAACCAACGTAAGACATGTTTAGTTTTCAGGGCATTCATTGTTGTAAATCATCACTCATTTATCACAAGTTTGATGTTACTGTCACAATATATACATACTACAGAAGTTTAAATATGTGAAAGACACTTTGTTACTTCAGTTATCAGTTTAATTTCTGTGCTACCATCGACCTCAGAAAATTCTTGTCACCAAAACACTATCTTGCTGTTCTTACAGTTCACAGTAGTAACTTCCTAGTGTGAGCTTCCATCTGCTTGTATACACCTTACATAGATGCTGCAGGCTGATTTCCTACCCCTGACCATTGTAGGTGATCTGTTTTACAAACTATTGTTTTCTAATGTACTTGTTGCTACTCATATGCAGTTTGAGTCTTGAATATTAGTTGAATGCAAGATGAAATATGTATCTGAAGAACTGCCTTCAGTGTGATGTAAAATTAAATTAATTCCTGATAACCCACATAATGAAAATCTCTACAATGCAAGAGTACCTGAACTGGTTAGACAGAAAAGGGAACACACATCCATTTCACTTTTTGGACATGCTCCCAGTTTGAATTAAATGAGTAACCTGAAATTGGGAAACTTGCTTTGTACCACTATGTGCCCTGTTGTTCCTAATAGCAGTAGTCTTACATACAGATCTACACCTGGTGGTACACCTAAGTAAATAATGCCAATGATGTCACTGTCTGCAAGTGTGTACTGACTTCAGTCAGAATCATTCTCTATTTCAAACATTGTACATTCAAGTGGAAGGTAAAATTGTTCCTCTGCTTAATTAGGGACCATGCCATGAAGAAAAAGAGGAGAGTGGATGTGTAAATTCATGCATTCTTAACCCTTTGGCACTGAAATTAAATCTTTGACGCCGGAATTAAATCCCCACCCCCTGGCCACTTTAGTGGCCGTTCGGCTATTTAAAGGGCTTACTGTGTTATATATATATATATATATATATGTTGTTCGGCAGCTGAGGGTTAATCTCAGCACTAGCTGGAGGTGCAATGTCAGCTTCATGCCCTGGCTTCTTCACTGCCTGGGAAACAGCCTACAGCAACTGTTGGACAGGAAGGTTAGATGGGCCCAGACTTTGTCTGGACACATGAATGAAGAGACACATCCCTTGCCACTGCTTGGCATAAAACCCCTGCTGCCTAGTCGGTAGCCAGTATCTCAAGATAGTCATCCCATATTACTTTTATGTGGGTTCTGGTTCCTATTTACTCTGCAAAACACACACACACACACAACCTAACCAGGAATTACGTATGCAGCCATATTTACCAAGATTTTTTAACAACACACTACTATATTGTATTTTATCATTTTAATAATTCATAACTTTAGCTGACAACTTGTAAACTCCCTGAAGATGGTGGAAACATTGTAACATGTAGGAGTAATTTTAATATAAATTTACACCACGTATTTGTTGGTATATAATAAACATTTATTAGTCATCCCATATGTTTGAAGCATGATACTGTCATACTTCTGACTTTACTCATACATTGGTCAAAATATTATTCCCTGTGTATGACTTGTGTTGTATGACAAACTGATCACTGACAGTCAGTAAGAAACACTGTTTCATGATTGGGAAGTGCAACATTTTGTTGCCATGGCCATAATTCACATACCAAGCAGCTATGAACAATAAGCTGGGTATTACACAATAAAGAGCTATAAAAAAGAGACCCCTACAGATGGCAGCCAAACACTAAGTTTTAGACAGAAGCACAGTGAAAAGCAATGCTGATGTTGCAGTTAGTCTTCAGGCAACTTTCGAAGCCAAGACTGCACTAGAAAGTGTTCTGAAAGGGTAGCAGTACAAGCTCCAAGCCAAAGGTGTTAAATGACAACAGACAGTCAAATATAACTGTTTCATCTGTAACATATTTCAGTGACTAAAAATTATGGGAAAGACTTTTGGTCAGAAAGCAGAAAAGCATGTATTCTAGAAGAGTAATTTAATGACACAATTTGAGCAACAAACAATTTAAAATAAAAGTGCCTGATTACTGTCTGAACTGTGTAACTCTGGAAAAGGTGTGGTTATGATAAAATAATGACATCAACATTAACACTGACAAAATTATAGCAATTTTGTGTACGCACACCAAGTGTTCGGACAATTAACTAACTTCAGAGAGCAGAATCATTCTTGGAAAGCTATGTGCCACTCAGTGAATCAAAAAATTCTCCACCTTTGTGGAACCTGAAAGTTCATTGCCACTCTGCAATGTCAGAATATCACATTTATGAATGGGTCTGATGATGGTGAATTGAGGGGGCAGTCATGAAATTTGATATGCATACCATTTACTTTGCGTAATTTTTATATTCTATTTACTGACACCCTTTATTAATATGTGTCCTGTGTACTGACTGCATTTTGATGCTGGCTGTTGCATGGTCTTCCTAGTTAACACATCTTGCCATTTGTAGGTGGTTGTATTCATTGCATTTCCTGTGTTCATAGTGTGGACTGTTGCACTTACTTGGTTTCCCTTGTTGCACTCACAGGCTACTTGTTGACATGTGTTTCATTTCTTTCACTGTAGCTTGCTCACTTG
>Ga0123353_10011530_pt1 | contig 12467 bp, 8 predicted proteins | sample TergutLab28metaG_3_FD_92763 | JGI IMG/M metagenome (GOLD analysis project Ga0123353, IMG submission 92763) | Labiotermes labralis P3 segment gut microbial communities from Petit-Saut dam, French Guiana - Lab288 P3 | ecosystem: Host-associated > Arthropoda: Insects > Digestive system > Gut ... | reverse complement strand
CCCACTGCAAGGCTTGCAGGTATTGCATAAGCCGCAGTTGTATTGCCGCTAATGAAAATACCACCAGTATTGCTATCTATAGTGTTACGGTACCACTGGTAAATAATTGTCCTGTCATTGGGGGTTACACTGGCAGTGGCAGTCAGGCTTCCGGTAATACTTCCAAATGTTACATCTGTTGTTGCAGGGGTTATAACTACTGTGAGAGAAGCAGTATCGAATGTTGCAGTTATATTAATGTTCCCTGTAATACCGGTAATTGTGCGTGAATTATCATAACCACTAACAACGCCGCCGCCCCACGTTACATAACGGTTTGGATCAGGATATGCAGTCAGTGTAACAGCGTCTCCGCTGAATACGCAAAAAGAGAAATTTGCTGTACCGCTTGCTGTATTTGCAGTTATATATTCCGGATTGATTCTTCCTGTAATATTCACATTTACTGAAAATACATCCAGTAAGTTTGAAGAGACAGGGATGCTTGGGGAATCATAAGAAGGATTTGTTGTATTGGCTCTGACGCTTACTGTGTAAGAACCTGCGTTTTCAAGCATTTTATTTGCAATACCTAATGGCGTTGCGCCGCTTGTAATTGACTGATTAACAAAATCTAAATGCGCTACACCATCTTTAAACAGTGTATATGTGTATGTAGCGCCTGCTGATGTACTATTTCCATCTTCAGTAAATGTTATAGTTCCATTCTTGTTAAAAGCAACGTTTGTTGGAGGATCAAGAGGAGTCAAGTCTGTGTGTATGGATGTTGGTGTAATCCATATAACGCCATTTATTGCATCATTATTGTTTACAGTATAGTCATAATTACTTGGCCCCAAAACAGTAATCATTTTCATTGGAGTATTCATAAAGGATAAAACAATTCTGTTTGTGGTTGTGCCAGGAGATGCAAGCGTACAATAAACGGGAACAATATTTCCTTTCAAAGCAGCGCTTCCTGTCACAACGCTGGAATTATTGAATGAAACAATATCCCCATGCGTTAATCCTGCTGGATTGATACTCAGATTAAATAATACCTCCTGCCCAACAGCTATTACATTGCCTGAGACATCAGAGCTGGTAACAACGCAGGTAATGACCTTGCCTGCATCAGTTCCTTGTATGGTATAAGTGTTGATGTTTGCGCCAACATTCACACCATCTGTTCTCCATTGAAAACTGAAAGATCCGCTGCTGCCTGTAATGCTGGTCGTATCAACGATCAACACCTGACCTATAGTGAATGGTCCTCCTGTAATTGATGCTGTACCTTCGAGCTTAGGACCAATTGGTATCTCATACCACTTGGCATACAGAGTCATATCTCCGCTGGGGACAGCACCAAAATCCCATCCAACTGCAAATGTTCCATTGTCACGATACCAGCCTTCAAAATTGTGTCCGCTTCTTGTGGGGTCTTTGGGCCGGTTTATTTGTTGTCCTCTGAATATGGTTTGAGTTGAGACATAGCTGCCGCCATTTGTATCAAAAGCTATTTTTTTAGGGTCAACCAAGTCGTTTATAAGGGGATTAGGGCAAGAGGAAATAAGCAATGCGCAGAGAAAAATGAGTAAACTACAGATACTGCTTGCAGTGATTTTTGCTATATGTTTCCTTTTATTTATTCCTTTGCTCATCGATATATCCAAGCTAAATTTACTCCTCAGATTTTATCTTTAAATTATAGCTGATTTTTGAAAAATAGCAATTGCTAATAATTATAAAACAACATAGAGGAATGGTTGTGCAAAAGTTGGATTTGTAGGTGATACCCTACCGGTTGTTGTGTATACGCCAGTACTATAGTTGTCATTAAGAACAACTATATGTTCCATTAATATCGCAAAATATCAGTAAATTCAATTAAAAGTCATGATTTGTTGAGTATGAATATTATGGAGTTAGCCGTATATTCACTGTAATATTGCTTAGTACTGTTCCTGTTAAGTAATTCGTTCCATCCCATCCCTTTCCTCTAAAAGCATTGCCCCAATGCAGAGTTGTAATATCAGCTGATGGAACAGGAAAAGTTGTACCATTAAATGGGTTACTGGCAGGGGTGTAACCAGTTGCGCCTAATGGAATTTGCACATTAACTGTTTTTGCTTGGCCAGGTGAAAAAATATTTATACCCAATACAGGAGCGCTAGGTCCCAGAGTAATGGTCAAAGTTTTATTTCCTGTATTATTAAAAGCACTCATTCCAATGCTGGCTACCTTAGGTAAGTTCGCTACTTCCAGGTTGCTACAGTTGAAGAAAGCTTCCGTACCGATAGTGGTTGCCTCAGGGAAATCCACTTTGTTTAGTTTATCGCAGTTTTTAAAGCAATTGTTCCCTATAGTGGTTATATTTGCTCCACTAATATCTTTAAGAATATTAAATATTGCGGTTGTTTCATTTACTATACTTGTTGCGTCATTTGGCAGAATTATGGAGATAACTTTATTGTAACCGCTACTAAATGATAAAGGAAAATCAAAAGTAGTCCCTGTCATAGAACAATCCGACAAGTCAAGTACCACATACTTGTCTGCTGTCTTTATGGCTTCCATTAACTTTTGCCAACCGCTATTTGAGTTTGCTAAATCTCCCAATCCTTCATCCAGAATTATTACCAGATCAATTGGATCATTATCTGAATTGCCTCCAGTATGCGATGCAAGGTATGAACCAATGTTGGTAGCATCAGTGATCGTTCCGGGGTGACTAATCACCTCTACTTTCGCAATATTTGATTGATGTGGTGTAGCTCCTGGTGAAGTTACTGCGCAGAAGTAATAATAGGTTCCTACAGCAACGTTTGAAGGTATTCTAAAAGTCATGCTTACTTCACCGGGCAGGAGAGTAGCACCAGCATAGCTCTCTGTATTGTTACTGTACCACTGATAACTGAGTGTTCTGCCAGGCGGCAAAGTAGTGGCTCCAACAGATAAAGTGCCGATGCTTTTTACGATCAAATCTGTTGATGGTGCGGGGTGTGTATTTATATTAATTGACGGAGCTGCAAATGTTACAGCAACAGAGGTGTTTGTTGATATATCTATTATCGAGTAAACATTATCATTACTGCCGCCTGTCCATGTTACATACCGGAATCCTGATGGGAATGCTACTAACTCAATATCTGTGTCAGCAAAAAAATTCATTACAGATATATAATCAGTTCCGTTCGCAGTAATTTTATCTGATCCGGGTATTGCGCCTGTTATAGTTACAGTCAGCGAGTATACATGCAATGCAAAGGATGGCGTTGAGATTGCTGTAGATGTATATGCGGAATTCGAAGTGCGAGCAATAACTCTCACAGTATATTCGCCGTTACTTGAGAGCATTTCATCAACAATACCGGTAGGTATTGTATTGTTTGAAATTGGCTGGTCAGTGAGTACTTCCGTAATATCATTTTTGTATAATGTATAAGTGTAGGAAATTCCACCTGCAGTTGAATTGTTGCTGCCAGCTGTGAATGTTATAGTACCATTTTTATCAAAATTAACACCTGTTGGCGGATCAAGCGGAATCAAATTTGTATGAATAAATACAGCATATATGGATATAACACCATTATCAGCATCATCTGGATCTACAGTATAGTCATAAACACGTGAGCCTGGTGATTCAGTAGAAAATATTCGAGTATTTTTAGTGGATAATCTAAGTATATCATTAATATTTATAGTATTTGTTAGTGTGTAGCTAATTGGAACATTAACACCTTTCAAAGCATAGGTTTCACTATTTGAGCCGCTGAATGATACAGAATCACTGCTGGTTAAACCTGTTTTATCAATTATTAAATTAAATGGTATTGTCTGACCAGAAGCTGTAATACTCCCAATTGCATCATCGCGTGTGATAACACAGCTAATGATCGTACCTGCATCAACCCCTTGTACAATATAAGTGTTGCTGTTCGCCCCAACATCATTGCTATCTGATTTCCATTGAAAGTCAAAAGCTCCGCTGCCTCCTGTGATACTGCTCGTATCAACGGTTAGCGCTTGACCAATCCTGAAATTTCCTGAAATCGATGCAGTACCACCAAGATCAGGAAGGCCTGAGAGATCTCTCCACTTCGCATATAGAGTCATATCTCGATCTGGAACAGTGCCAAAATCCCATCCAACAGCAAATATCCCGTTATCAAGATACCATCCTCCAAAACGATAACCCTTTCTTGAAGGATCCGCGGGTTTGCTTACTGTTTGCCCTTTGAATATAGTTTGAGTGGATATAGAACTGCCGCCATTAGTTTCAAAAGTGATTTTTTTTGGTTCAACTACGTGTTCTATGAGAGGATTTGGACAACCAGTAATGAACAATAAACAAATAAAGATAAACAGGCAGAAAATTCCACTTGCAGTGATCCCTGTTCTATGTTGCCTATTATTTATTCGCTTGCTCATCGACCTATCCAAACTATCTTTGTTTCCTAGATTTTTTTTTAATAATTTTCCAATCAAATTGATTTGTTAGGGCAATAATCCTGAGAAGTTTTCGTAATTTAAACCCTTAATTTTATAAAAAAAAGGATATCCCCCAAATAAAATCATAACGCATATATAATAAAGGGACAACAAATTTTTTATTTTTTTTGAGACTGTAACTTAAAATATAACTAGAGAATTTATTGGTATCATTTTTTACTCCTTCCTGATACCTATTGCTATGAATTGACTAGTATGTTTTTCTATTTCAACCTAGCTTTTTTGCAGTATCTCAACAGGTCTTATGGAACCAGCCCTATATGCAGGCAAAAATGAAGCTGCAATTGAAAGTAAAAGCGATATGCAAAATACTAAAATAAGTTCTGTATGATCAAATATAACAGGTATTTCTTCAAGATAGTATCCTGAATTAATTATGCTGAATGCAGATGAAGCATAATCTGTCTGTTTTAAAATATTTATTAAATAATATCCAATAAAAAGGAAAACATTTACAGCTTTTTCAATAAAGTGGATTATTATATTTATATGCATTGATATAAATATACCAACAAGCATTCCTATAAAACTCCCAACTACTCCAATTCCAAAACCTGTAAGTAAAAAAGTAAATGCTATATTTCTTTTAGAAAATCCTATGCTTTTAAGGATCGCGATCTCTTTTTTCATTGATAAAACCATCATGATCATAGTAGATGAAATATTAATAGAAGCAACAGATAATATAAGGATCATTATAAAAAGGAGAAGTTTTTTTGTTACTTCAAGACTTTTGTATAATGTATAATTCACTCTATACCATGAATTGACAAAAAAATTCTGTGATATTTTATTCCTTATTAGAGATAGTGTCCCATCAATATCTTTATATGGGTCTTTGACTTTTATTCCAATAAAAGGGGGATTCATGTCTCTGAAAATAGAGTATGCTCTTTCATATTGTATATAAGCGCTTATTTCATCTAATTCCCTGTATCCTGTAGTAAATATCCCTTTTAAAATAAATCTTGAAGGCTTAAGTATTATAGGTCTTCCCGGAGGAGTATAAGCAGTAAGAATTTTGACTTCATCTCCAACTTTTGCATTTATTTTTTTTGCAATCGTAGCGCTTAAAAGTATAGATTCGCTATCAAGAATAAATTCTCCATCGTTAAATACAAGATATTCCCTTAGCATTTTATCTTCTTCATACAGATTTTCAGGAAGTCCCCTTATAGTAACACCAAGCCTCCCTGCTACTGTATAGACAAGACATGTTTCCTGTATATAAATAAAAGTATTTTCAACACTATTGATTTCTTTAATAGTATTGATAGCCTGAGTATAATCAATTTCTGCTGCTCTTATACTTCTTGCCTGAAAATGGTAGCTCCCTAACTCTATATATCTTCTTGTTATTCCAGAAATCATCCCATCAGTAACTTCCAGCACTACAACAAGAGGGATAAGACTTAAAGCAATACCTATAATACTTCCTCTTATGTGCCTGAAAAGAGCTTTATCGCTGTTGCGGCTTGTTAGGAATTTATAGGCAAGAAAGAGAGTCTGTTTTATGCTCATATTTGCTGAAGCTTTCCTTTATCAAGTTTCATGATAAGATCCCCTCGTTCTGCGATTTTCATCTCATGCGTAACCATTACAAGAGTCACTCCATGCTGCTGGACAAGATCAAATAAAATATCTTCAACGATCCTTGAGTTTTTTTCATCAAGATTACCGGTAGGTTCATCTGCAATAATTATCGCAGGATCATTTATCAAAGATCTTGCAACTGCTACACGCTGCCTTTCGCCTCCGGAAAGCTGGTATGGATAAAAAGATAACCGGTCTTTTAAATTTACTTTTTCCAATAACTCTTCTGCTTTGCTTATGGATTTTTTCCTGGAATTACCGGCAATAAAATATGGCATCATTACATTTTCAACAGCAGTGAGCTCTTTTATAAGATAGTGGAACTGGAAAACAAATCCCATGACCCTGTTTCTAAAATTATAGAGTTCATTCTCGCTCATTGTTTCAATATTCTGCCCTAAAATATTTACAACTCCGCTTGTCCCTTTATCAAGTCCCCCGATAATATTAAGCAAAGTGCTTTTGCCCCGTCCGCTTTCGCCAGTAATTATTATCTTGCTCCCCTTATCAATTGAAAGATCGAGCTGATCAAGTACAACAAGTTCTTCTGTTCCATTCTTATATTTTTTTACAAGCTTATCGATTTCTATTATTTTACTCATTCATACCTCAAATATTCTGCGGGATTCTCTACTGATATTTTTTTAGATGCAAAATATGCAGACAGGACAGCTGATAATAAAGCAAAAAGAAAAATGGTAACAACTTCTGGAAGAACTATCCTTACAGGTATTTCCGCAAGATAAAAATAGTCAGATGGAAAAAGTGTAAAAGAAAATCTTTCATCCAAAAGTCCGACAGTAGATGCAATAAATTCAACACATCTGAACAGATATGTTACTGCATTACCTAAAATCATAAATATTTCATTTATATTTATTATGATCAAAAGACCAAAAATAACTCCTATGGATCCGCTTATGAGACCTATTATTATCCCTTCAAAAAGAAATATTTTTCTTACTGATTTTTCCGGAGCCCCTATTGCATACAAAACAGCGATATCTTCAAGTTTTTCAGCAACTGTACGTTTCGTTGAGTTAAAAATATTTACCCCTATAACTACAAATATAAGAACAATAAGAAGAAGCATTACTATTTTTTCCATTTGAAGAGCGCTAAAAAAAGATTTATTATATTCTCGCCATGAGACTATTTCTGCATTGGGATGATTTGTTTTTATTTCCAATACTGTTTCAATATCGCGGTATCTGTTTTTTAATTTAATTCCTATTACTTTTCCATTATTGGAATAGGAGTTATCGCTAACGTCACCTTGTACAGAACTTCCGTCACCCCGTTGCGAAAGAGTGTCTTGCTTTACAGCGCTACTCCCCTCCTTTGTCCCGCCTTGTTCAAAAAGAGAAAAATGCATATCTGATATAAAAATCATATTTCTGTCATACTGATAATATCCTGACTGAAATATCCCTGTTATTTTAAATTCAATAGTATCTGGACGCAGCGAGGCAAAGTTTTTTCCCGATAAAGATATAAGACTTATTGTTTCTCCAGGGGAGGCATAAAGAACTCTTTCAAGTTCTGCTCCAATTATAACTTTAAAATCCCCATCAATATCTATCTGTTCTTCTTCAATACCAAGATGATTTATAAGCGATTTATCCTGTTTAAAATCCTTTTCATTAACAAGCCTTACCATAACAGGGTCAAGTCTTGCAGCACCACCTGAAAGCAGTGTCTGGGTATCGTAGAATGTTGTATAATTAAGAATAGCAGAATTATTATCAAGAGTCCTTGCTATCCCTTTTTCATCATCAGTATTATATATCCTGATATGATATGATTCGATTTCAAGAATGTCATTAATAAAACCAAGCTGAAGCCCATTCATTATAGACATTACTGCAATTAGGGTAATAACTCCTGCAGAGAGCCCAAGTATTGATAGTAATTTAGTAGTATTTTTTTTATCTGCTTTTCTTGGCCATATATATTTATTGGCAAGAAATATAAACCATCTATTTATCATCTTTCAACTGCTGTTTTTTCATCATCCTTATAATGGATTCTTAAGATTTTTTCTCCATTATTATAATAATCTTCATAATGGACATTGTCTTCAAGATAAACTTTTTCTTTATAAATTTCTCCGTTAAAATACATTTTTTCAGAAGTTAATTCATCATCTGTATATTCATATATGTATCTTTCAACCCCTTCAGGAAGGACTTTTATTCTTCTTACAAGCTTTTTGTCTTCATCATAATAATCATTTATTTTTGAAACAATATCTTCACCAATATAGATAATTTCTTCCAGCAGATTACCTTCTGAATCAATATTTTGTATAATTCTTTCTTCTGTTTCATAAATAAATTCTTCTATTCGTAAATTAAGATCAGAATCATAAAAATATTTTTTTTCAGATATCCTTTCTCCTTTATCTGTTTTTAATATTTCTGATATTCTTCCATTTCTGTAATATATAAAGTTTCCTATTAAATCACTGTTTCCATGCCATTCTTCAAGCAGGTTTCGTTCTTCAAATCTATATTTTGATATTTGGTCTTCTTTTTTCTCATCATCTTCAGGATAAATCGATCTTACAACAGTAGCGATCCGTCCTCTGGCATCTCTTTCATACATAATTGAACTTTGAAGTCGACCATCAAGAGAAAGTTCATCTACTGCTTCAAGGAGCAGCCCTGGATTATATTTATAAATTTTTACATAGCCTGATTGATCGCTTAAAGTAATAACTTTTTCTACAACGAGAAGAGATTCTCTATATACTTTTTCTGTTTCTATACCATCTTCTCTAATTATTTCTCTTTCAATAGCGCCATTATCCAAATAATAAAGTTCGGTTGTCCTTATAGGAACAGATTCTTTAAAAAGTATTTTTATTTCTTTTTTCTCTTCTTTTGTTTTTTCAACATAATATTCAAATTCATCTATCCTGTATTTATGTATGCTTGCAAGTTCCATCCCAAGACTATTTGATCTGTAATATTGTTGTGAAAAAATAAATGAGGGCAAAAGTAAAAATAGTAATGATAAATATGTTTTATACATCAAGAAGATTATCCAGATATTCTTTTTTATTAAATCTTTTCATATTATCGTACTTTTCCCCTGTTCCTATAAAAACAAAAGGAATGCCAAGTTTACCGGAGATCGATACTGCAATTCCCCCTTTTGACGTTGAATCATATTTTGCAAGTACAACAGCATCTATCCCTATCGCTTCATTGAATATTTCAGCCTGATTAAAACCATTTTGTCCTGTTGTTGAATCTATAACAAGAAATTTAAAATAGTTTTCTCCTGGAATTTTATTTTTGATAATTTTATCTATTTTTTGAAGTTCTTTGACCAGATTTGTTTTATTATGCATTCTTCCGGCAGTATCAGCAAGAATAATTTTATCTCCTTTTGCTTTTGCACTTTCAATAGTGTCATATATTACTGCTCCTGGATCTGAACCATGCTCCTGGCTTACAACTCTTACCCCAAGCCTTTCTCCGTGGATCTTTAATTGATCAATGGCAGCAGCCCTGAAAGTATCTGCTGCAGCCAATAATAATCCCAACCCTTTATATTCATTTTGAATAAATTTTGCTGCTTTTGCTATTGTGGTTGTTTTTCCTACGCCGTTAACCCCAAGAAACAAAATAAGATTTAACTTTTGAGGATCTATTGAAAAATTATATTCCAATATTTTTTCAGAAATCATTTCTTTTAACAGAGCGTAGAGTTCTTCCTGCTCTGTTATTTTATTTTTTAAAGCCTCTGCTTTAAGTCCCTTTACTATTTCTACAGAAAGAGCTGTACCCATATCTGACTCAATAAGGGCATCTTCAACATCCTCAAAAAAAATATTATCGATTTTATTTCTTGTAAATATAGATTTTATTTTATCAGCCAGTATAAACTTCATTTACTAAAACTCCAGTTATTTCTTTTCATAGAGAACATCCCCTGCCTTTATGTAGTCGTTTAACTTAAAAATAGTATTAACCAAAAGAGCCATAGTAAGAAAAAGAGAAGCATGATACCCATAATAGGTGTAATTCCTTATTCTTCCCAACCTGTTCATCTCTTCATAGTTGCTATTGGAATTAACAGCATCTGTATATGCACCATTATACTCGCTTGTTAAAGCATAAAGGAAAAAAGAAATAGGCACAGATAAAATAAAAAATGAAATGCTTGTATAAAATGCATTTCTCTTTTTTGCAATATATTCATCTTTTTTAAAGATATCAGGAGACAATTGTATGTCTATTGAATTTTGAGGAATATCATCAAGAAACATTCTGGTATCTCTGAAACCATCTTTTCTTAATATTATTTCTCCGGATAACCCATCCAGAAGAAAAGGAGTCACACCCATCCAAAGCGAATCCAGATAAACATTAGCCACTTGCGGAAGTGAATTAATTGCAGTAATTTTTTCCTCTTTCAGAGTAATATTAAAATCAAAAACATTTGATTTCTTTTCCTCTAAAAAAACAGAAACAGTTTTTTCTTCCTGTCCTGATCCTCTTATTGCAAGTGTATGCTCGCCTGGAGAAACTATAATGTTTAAAGCAGAACCTGTTCCAATATATTTTTCATCAAGATAAATATCGCTATTCCTGTTATCTGTTTTGACTGTGATCTTGCTCCATATAGTTGCAAGGAAAACTGATGTCAAATCAGAAAGTACATCATCAAGTGATGAATAGAGCATCTCCAGTTCGCTTGATAAAGATGTTGAATAAATATTTTTCTTTTCAAGCGCGCTGTAAAGATTTATTTCAAGAGTTACTATATTTTTAAATTGTCTTGCAGACCCATAAAGAATATAATCAAATTTTTTATCTGTTGCGAATCTATCTATATCAGGAATATCAAATGAAAGAGGATTATCTTTTTCATCTTTTGTTATGAATGCAATTTCTTTTATCGGAGATACTGCTATTCTTCTCAAGTTATAATCATTAAGCCGTTTTATCTTTTTTTTGCTTGCACTGATTTTATTTTTTATTTCTCTTCTTTTTTCATTTTCCTTAAAAAATGCATTATCATATTCTTTTATATAAGATGAAAGTTTTTTTTCTTCTTCAACAATTTCTCTGGAAATAATTCTTTTTTTATACAGGATAATTTCTTCGGAAGAGAGTGTATGTTTATTGATTTCAGAAAACTGGCTGGAGAAAAAAGCAGGGAGAATACTGCTTATGTATGATACATCTTCTCTGGAACTTGATATTTTGAATTCAGTTAGCGCAACATTCCATGTTGTTTGCTCATCTTTTACAATAAATTTTTGGCAATAGATCGGCTGAATAAAAAATATAAAAAGTACAGAAATAACCAGGCAAGATCTCATGATCTCTAAACCTCAGAAGCTTTTTTAATTGAATTTATGAGTCTTTCGGGTTTAAATGGTTTTACAACAAAATCAGAAGCACCAAGCTGTATAGCTTTTATCAGATATTTTTGCTGCCCAAGAGCAGAACACATAACAACTTTTGCCTCAGGATATTTTGATTTAAGAACTTGCAGAGCAGTAAGCCCATCCATTAAAGGCATTGTTATATCTAAAAGAACAATATCAGGTTTTATTTCTTCATATAGCTGGATAGCCTGCAATCCATTTTCAGCTTCTCCAACAACAGGAATTTTCTCTTTTTCCAGTATTTCTCTTATTGCGATTCTTATAAAATATAGATCATCTACAATTAAAACACCTGATTTCATTCTTCTTTATTTTTCCATATAAATTTAAGATATTCTTCTATGAATGGATCAATATTACCATCCATAACACTTTGTATATTTCCGATTTCGTATTTTGTTCGGTGATCCTTTACCAACGTATAAGGTTGAAAAACATAGGAACGGATCTGGCTGCCCCATGCAATATCCTTTTTTTCCTTACTGAATTTTTCGTTTTCTTCATCCTGTTTCTGTTTATAATGCTCATAAAGTTTTGATCTAAGCATTTTCATTGCATTTGCCCTGTTTTTAAACTGGCTTCTTTCTGTTTGACATTGTACCACAATTCCGGTTTCAAGGTGTGTTAATCTTACTGCTGAATCTGTTTTATTTACATGCTGCCCGCCTGCACCTGAAGCCCTGTAAGTATCTACTCTTAGATCTTCCGGCCTTATATCGATCTCTATATCATCTTCCAGAACAGGATAAATATAAACTGCTGAAAAAGAAGTGTGCCTTCTGGCATTTGAATCAAAAGGAGAAATCCTTACAAGCCTGTGGATCCCAGATTCACCTTTAAGATATCCATGCACATATTCCCCATTTATCTGCATTGTAACAGATTTTAATCCCCCTTCTGCTTCCAGAATATCTATAATTTCAACAGAAAAACCTTTTCTTTCAGCCCACCTCATATACATTCTATAAAGCATACT
>Ga0123353_10011529_pt1 | contig 12467 bp, 6 predicted proteins | sample TergutLab28metaG_3_FD_92763 | JGI IMG/M metagenome (GOLD analysis project Ga0123353, IMG submission 92763) | Labiotermes labralis P3 segment gut microbial communities from Petit-Saut dam, French Guiana - Lab288 P3 | ecosystem: Host-associated > Arthropoda: Insects > Digestive system > Gut ... | reverse complement strand
TGTATATATATGTATATATATATATATATATATATATATATATATATATATATGTGTGTGTGTGTGTGTGTGTATGCACACAAACACGCATATACATACATTCATACGGTACATACGTACATACATATGGTGCATACATACATACATTCATAGGTACATACATACACACACATACACACATAATACATACATACATAAATACACACACATACATACATACATGCATGCATACGGTACGTACATACACACACATTCATTCATACATACATACATACATACATACACACACACACACACACATTAATGCATACATAATACATACATAATACATACACACATACATATATACATACATACATACGTGCACCACCAATCTACGAGGCACCGAATTCCTGAATACTGTGATAACGTCACATCTGACAAGAGGAAACGAGTTTTGAGTTTGTCCCTGTAACCTTTAGAAACGAAAATCATCCGTCGTACAAACCAATGTCCTGGGAATGATGCATCTGACACTGTATTATTACATAATGTCACTGCGGTTTCATTTCCATGCAAACGTATTATTTCTTATTTAATGAATAAAACTGCTTGTAATTAGTTGGTAGACTGCCATTCAAACCTGTAGACTTATGGAAGCGGTCATTCTGAAACATCTCTGTTGTTTCTACATCCGTGAACCGTAAATCTGGCAGTGAACGGAATCGTGCTTTGTTTTGTTACCTAGCAGCGTAGTTTACATTACGTTGATTTGATACGAATGGAATTTTTTTCAACTCAAGTAGATATTTCTTGTTAAATAAACAGAATATAATGTGAACTTTGAAAGGAATCGTCTGCTTTATTTTGTGAATAAATTATGGTTGTTTATTTATGATAATGCTTCAATTACGAGTGTGTTTAGAGTCTCCAAAATAGGTGCGTCTGATGGAAATATAGTCGCGAACCAGAATACCTTTGAGGGATACTGTGTTAAATAATTCACAGGTAAAAGCATGTCCTAATTAAATATTTATAACTTAATATCCTGAAAGTCCCAGTAGCCCAACACATGAAAGTGTTGTAGCAAGTAGCTTCCAATTTAGCTGCTTTGGGAGAGTCCTCACTCATAACTAGGATCCCGACGATTTTAAACACTTGTTAACATTTGTTTGCTGAACATTACTTACGATCAGCTCCCTACATTAAGTGCGTCCACTGAGCTCATTGTGGGACGTCGTTTCCATCCGTCCACTAGATTTTTCCTTAAGCTAATAACTCTCTTTTGCTAAATGGCCTGTTATGGTCCACATTAAGTGCTATCATAAGATTTGAGATTTTCGCATCGGTACATATCCACATTGTAGTGTAGGTTGTTACACCGTGTTTTCTGGTATATGAACACAGGGCAGAAAGATGTAATATTTCGTGTGATGGTGTGGACGGACAGCCTCTGAAGTTCGCGCCCTTTCACGTGTGGTTTTATTCGTATTAGAATATTAAAGATTACAAAGGTAAATTGGCGTAGGGTAATATGATGTTCATATACATCTTCGTACAAATTTAGTTAGAACTCATTAAGAGGGACATAAACACAAACAGGATAACGTAAGGCTTGTAATTGTAAAGACGGTAAGGTAGCAAGAAACAACTGCTGCTGTAGTACTCTTCAGAGCAGCAGTTTTGCTGATGGTACCGGAGACTTAACTTATTATACGTTTGGAAGATAAATTCATGAAATAATTGCAGGATGTAACTCCAGTTTCGTGTCATTAGAAGTTGGTTCATTAGTCGTTGCTTTTTTTCCCCTTTCGTGCTGTCTGCCTTGTCGTATGTAAGAGGCATTGGAGCAGACTGTGAGCAATTAACATGAAAATCAATTTGTCTAGTCTGGAAATGTTACCAGATTGTTGAATTGGGTACTGAATTTCATGCTGTTAAAGGGCACGAATTAGAAGCACATGTATCGCAAAACTGTCTTCTTTCTAGGCCTACTTCTCTTGTTTTATAAGAAATTACAAGGTTGCTTACCTTGCATGCTTTTACCCTGGCAACTTCAGAACAAAACAGCGAATTTTAATTAAACCTTCTATAAGAAGAATGCTGTTTCAGGTCTGTGGTAGTCCAAACTTCTGCTGCGATGGACAACGTGGGAAAAGTAAATACAGTTAATAAGAAAATCATCAACATTGCACGCTAATACAAGTTTTGATCAAACCAGATTTATTATATTCGCCTTGTGCAAGAAAAAATTTTGGTTTAGTCCATACTTATTTTAGCTTGTAATGTTTCTAGTCTTCTTATTTATTATACATATTTGGCAGCTTTGAAATATTCCCGGAATCACTTTATTTCCGAAAACTACAAAAGAGTACAATAATTAAAGCTACATCTCCTTTAAAATAGTCCTCTTTTGCAACTATACACTTCTTCTAGCGACTCTAAAGGTGATGGAAACATTTCTGGAAGACACTTTGTGAAATAATTTTCAGCCTTTCAGTCGCATTCTAAATGATCTCAATTTCATCACAAAATCACCGCCCCTTCAATGCTGAGTTTAGTCAAGGGAAGAAGTAAAAAATCAGCTTTAGCCAGGTCAGGAGAGTATGGGGGATGCTCCAGTGTTGTCACATTGTTCTTTGCTAAGAAATCCTTGAGCAAAAGCGACTTGTGTGCTGAAGCATTTTGGTGAAGGAGAAACCAACTGTTGTTTCTCCACTTTTGAGGGCATTTCCTTCTGACCACTTGCCTAAGGCGACGAACCAAAGCATTAGACAAATTTCCCTCATGCAGCTATACCCGTAAACTATGCCAGTCAATTCCAGGAACTTTTCGAAGCTACTACATATTTGGTCTGTAATATACACTGTTGTGATCCATCACCACAAGACTGAGTAAAATTTATCTTCTCTCGCAATCTCTACGTTTATAACCAGACTTACAAGTGTACGAGGCTTGCGATACTATCCGAAAAATTTGCGAATAATTTCTAGCAGCTCGTTTTTATATTGTTTTATATAACCATTTTTGTTAAGTGATTAAATTAACCTGAAATTAATGAGATTTTGCATAAGACCTTGTTAGTATGCCGACGCATCTCAAGCCGTATAGTGGCAACGTCGTGGTCTGCACGTCCGACGAAACTTTGTCCAGTTATGACAGGGACAATAAGGTCGTCTTTTATCAACAGCGCCCTGGGAGAGTGTGGGGTTAACACAGCTTCATATGAAATATGTACAAGACGCTTTTTCAGGGGTTAAGTTGTCGAGGTATGAAGCTGACCTGTCAGCCAATATGAAGCCTAGTACTCGTCTGATATGTAAGCGGTGCGCGCGCACCTGCTTATCTGCGTAAAATTATTCTCCGAATAGAGAATTAGACGCTTATAAGTAAAATTTTTGCGTCGTAAGCAAACTGAAGTAACCGTTTAAAATAATTTGCGCTAGTTGATGTAATGTAAATCGCCTTTAGAAATTGTAACTTATTTGCGTCGACAAGTTTCAGGATAGAGAATCAAAATAATTAGTTTTCACAGCAGGACTACCATTCAGAAACAGTTATTTACACTTTAACAAAAGATTACCTCATATTTTCGTCAAGAACTGGATTAAAACATTAAAGTATCTCTAAACGCACACATTTCTGCCAAAGCGGATTCCCAACCTTACTCGGGAATTGTATTGTAGTAGGAGTATGTAATATTCACATCGTATTTTACATACACAAACACCTGATGATGGCATTGTAAGACCGATTCGTGTACTGAAATTATGACGACATAAATAACTGTTGAAAGTGAGTTGTTGTGTCGGTTCGTATGTTTTCCTTTTATGAAGCCCAGGTTTAGAATGAGTGGAGCTAAACCTACACTTCCCCATATATTTTACTGTTATGCACAGAAAAAAAAACTACGTGAACAATGATCACACAATTTATATATTTATTGTGTTCGGTAAAGACTAATGACTGGATCATTATAGGCAAAATGACCTTTCTCTTACGTGTTTGCTCCAGATAATTTAGGACGCAATCCTAGGCCTATTTAGTAGAAGAGTTTATTGGAGCTGTGATAATTACGCCTGTAAGGAATAAAAGGGCGAATTGGTTGTCGGATTATGTCTAGCCAGTGTGCTGTAAAACAATTACTCATTATTAGCATTGTGGATCTGCTTTGTCCTTTTCCTCCAGGATTGAAAATCTTTCTTCACTCATTTTGACAGAATTTGGCATCCACTTTTATGTCTGTTGATATCACAATATGGGTTTTACATTTCGGACATGCTGTTCAAATTTTATAGTCAATTGTTTTAATGATTAGTCAGGCTAAAGTCATGAAATGTTTGTGGTGCACCTACTCAAACTAATCTTCCACCACCTTCAACCTTTGTGTGTATATATTTCTCGATCTACGCTCTACAGATTTTTCAAGACACTTGATATGGGAGAGTTTTGTGAGGAACGGTTATTTCAGTTTTGGCTACAATAAAAAAAAAACCTAGTGCATATTTTATTTGAACACTATATGCATTTCTTTTACATTTTGACAAGAAGAGGATTTTTATTTTTGTATGTTTTCTTCTGGGTAATTCCCCGGCGTCTGAATTTTATATGCCGACGTTTCGGAACACTCTGTTCCATCTTCATAGGCCTATGAAGATGAAACAGACAGACTGTTCCGAAACGTCGATTATAAAATTCAGACGCCGGGAATTACCCAGAAGGAAGTATACAACATTCAGAACACGACGAAAGTTTGAAATCAAGACTTTTATTTTCTTAATTGAATGCTGTATTAAATTTGACTCTTGAAGTTAACTCTATCTTGTTACATATTATGCTGTCTCATAACCCTCGCAAGTGTACCAAGAAAAATTATAATGCATTTAATTCTACTAATTAATGGAGCATCAAGAGTTAGCCTTCATACATTGAAAATCTCATAGTCCATAACAGAGAGCACGAGCCTGAATTGCTGCACTGTGGACGCGTTAACCAGAATTGCTGTTCTTCTACTCTTACCTGTTATGTCATTCTCTACTGTTTTCGTGGTGCGTACGATTTGTAACTTCTTCATCATCCGACTGCTCTCTATAAATACATTTTAACCACTTTCTTCGTTCTCATAATTTACTTGTTCGTAGTGTCTCACATTCACACCTAATTAAAAGTGTTACAAAGTATTACTATGCTTGACTTCTAAGATTTTCCAAATTTTGTATTGTATGAAACCAGACATGTATTGAAATATATTTAGCACCATTTTTTTGTCTCCTCTCCAATACCGTTGCCTTAACACTTAAAATTCTTCTTGTTTATCCTTTTTATTCCACGAAATTCTTTCATGTTCCAAGGGATTTGTTTTTTAATTTTTATGAAGTTAAAAGTATTTTGCTTTGATGTGGATGTCTTCATATTATGTCCTAGATTTTTAATTATAACCGAAGTTTTGAGGATGTGGATTCATTTGACTGAAGATGGGGTCTTGTGGAGAGATTTTATGGACTCAGTAATGAGCTTTCCTGTTCCACGGGAGTTGGAATATTCTTAAACATCTGAGAGGCTAACAGCATCTCAAGAACATATGTACTATGTGAAGTAAGTTATTAATTATATGATCATTCAGATTCAGTAATTTTAACTTCATGGCGCCTGACTTTGTGTAACGATTTGATTTTTGAGGACTTTTTTTTTTTAGGAATTGCCCCGACTAATATTTCTCTTAGTTTTCTCAGCCGTTTGAGAAAAAATCCGAGATAATATACGCAGAAAGTTTAGAACCGTTTTCGCCCTAGTTCCAGTTCACCATACATAATAATCCTTGCGTCTCACTAGACTATAAAATATTTTCGTACGCAGCGGGTTCAGATAATCTAAGTTAAATAAAGTACTTCATATATTCCTCTATCCACTTGGCTTTCTCCATTTCAGAGCAGTTGTATGGACTATGTCTTTCATTGTTTTCCAAGTTTCCCTGTTCCCCCTTCACGATAATGCAAAGGAGTTTTCTTCCATTTTGGATTGACGAAGCTAGTGATTTTACATCGTTCCCAGCCATTACCTATGTATATTATAGGGCCGCCATTTACGAGGGATTATTCTAAACAGTTTGCTTCAGACAAGTGCTGGTGGGTATGTGTGTGTGTGTGTGTGTGTAATTCTCTCTGAACAGTAACTGTTGCACCTTACCACCTATCGTCCCTGGATGAAGCATAATGTACTAACAGAAGTAACTGTTGGAACGTATCTTTTGTAATAATGCGAAATACCCGTCAAAAAACATCTTACGAAGAGTGAAAGAAATTTTTATTTTCATTGTTACACCGTGCATGTTGTCGAGTCACTCAATTATTATACCAACTAATGCACTTATATAAAATTTACACATTAAAACACTAAAACTGCTCTGACATGTTTCGGCCCTAAGACTATCATCAGGGTGCTGTATTTCTTTGCCTTGCTAAAGTCACATTAAAACCAGTCATAAAGTAACTTCGTTTTACTAGTTTTAGTGTTTTAATGTGTAAATTTTCTATAAGTGCATTAGTTGGTATAATAATTGAGTGAAAGAAATATTTTAAAACTTTTTCCCTTCCATTGTTGCTTCTAATTTTTTTTTTAGAATGCCCTTTATATCTATAGGGATTTTATCTATGGGAATTTGAATTCTCCCAAATTACCATTAATTTATTCCATAGTGTTTTGCCGTAACACTCTTGCAGCTTGTGTTGGATGTGTAATATTTTACGTAGAAAATCGTGTGGGAAGAAGGGCAGATGTTCCGAATGTAAAGCGGATATTGCATTTTGGATGTAGTTCGAACCCACTAACAAATTGTGTATAACTGGATTTAAAAGCCTGCAGTAAACAAATGGAACAGCGTGAAGGCGTCTGATAATACACATAATTTTACTGGATAATTGAATAAGTACGATCGATGTTTTATTGTTCAATATTATGCTCTTCCAACAGAAAAAAAAAGCTCGCTTGGTGGGCGGAGCTTCCTGGAAATATTTGTGATAAAAAGAGAAGAAATGTGTAATTTGTTTTTATTTAAATTTTAATGCGAATTTTTGAAGTGTAGGCGGTATGAAACCTGTGAAATCGACGACCGTATTTTTTTTTTTTTTTCACAGGGAGACTTACAGAATTTTTGATACTTTTTTTAGGGTATAATACTAAATAGGTTTAATCCATTACTTTCCTGTCACTTCTCGTAATTGCACTACAGTGTTCCACTGTATGACTTCATCAACCGATACAATTCCTTTAGCGAGATCGGTAAAGAAGCAGCTATGTATTAATATCCGTGACACAGTAAAAGTAGGTAACGTGGAAAAACCTTAAATTGGGTTCTTCTGCTTGAGATTCAATGTTCGGGTTTCTGGCCATGTCACTCCAAAAGGCCTGGCTCTCTGTCCCGCGGGTGTTACGCTTCGTTGGTTACTTTCAGTTCTTCTGCGATTTAAACCTGGATGACTGCATGAAATGTTGTGTATATTATTTCTGATAAGCTACAATATCTCTGCTCCTACTGAGATAATGTAACGATATCTAAATTGCGGATGGATATTGCACTTAAAAAAAAGGCGAGAGAACGTTCATGAATTCCCTTTTAAACTGAAAGGGTTTTGTATACAAATTGAATTTTAACATGCATGAATTTTATCATGACACGTGGAAAAAACATGCGGCCTTTTAAGCCTAGGTTTGTGTAATCTCTTTGTAATTTTATAAAATCGACACTGACGATGACTGTGTGCAATGACCGAACCGTATCGCAGTGGAGCATAGATCAATATAAAAGAGAATTTTGGTATAGACTCTATGATTGTGTGTGTGTGTGTGTGTGTGTGAGTATTTTAGGTTTTCTCAGCGGTGCAGTTGTTTCCATTTTTTTGGGATATGGCGCTGCGTGACTGGGTGATTGGCGCGTGACTTTTCGACACAACGTGATGGTCTCATTTTGAAGGATCGAAATGTCTGATACAGAATGACTGGACGTGTTTACTTTCTAGAGGATAATGGAACTCGGAAGAGGAATCACTATCTCACACTCTGTGGAGAACTATTTTCGGAAGGGTCTATGGACCTGTCGTATGACAGAGTAGGCCAGCGGAATGAGTGATTGAATGAATGAATGAATGAACGAATGTTTATATTTTATATTAAGTACAACTGGGATGTATCTATTAAAACTTAAATAGAGAGAGGAATATAAGTGTTTGGTTTATATTTAGCCACGTAATTAAAAAAGTCTTAAATTAATTGAATGAGAAAATATAGAGAAAGAGTGACCTAGGATAGTGCCCTTATGGCTAATTCTGTTAACACTGTCCTTACTATTATCACAACCTGTCATCCTAGGCTGCTGAGATGGTTGGATTGGTCGTGGTGGTCTGCAGGGTATCGCAATCATTTCGCTGTACGTGACGCTTAGTGGCTTCTGCTTGTGACGACACATTAAAAGTTAGGGTAAAAGGAGAAACCTCAGACAGGAAATGAACTGGTACAAGTCATCGTGATTGGCCTGCTTTCATTTGAAACAGCTTTAAAATGATATGGAAAGCAGCACACGTTGTTGTGAGAAGAGTTTTCTTGTGCGTAGGATGGTGCAAGAGGCCATGTAACTCAGCAAGCCGCAAGTACATACGGAATATTATGGGGGAAGCTAAACCCATCACGGAAATGCGTAACGTTTTAGACTGTGACCCATGTTGACATAACAAATGTTACCCAAAACTGCAAGTAAATGAAACCACAAGATTTTCAGACATATCTTGTGGTAACTGCTATCAGCAAAATCTTCAATGACAGGGCTTTTAATCAAATACAAACATTTGTATGACTGTGAAGATTATACTGTTTTGGCTGAAAGTAATCATTGTCTTGAGGCTCATTTCTAACCAATTGTTGAAAGCTGCGATTGGGATTTCCTACTGCTCTTTCTATGCCAGAGAAGTTAAAGTGGAACAAGAGAGATTTGTGTACAAACACGGAAGTATAATTGTGTTTTATCCTGCAGGGTAGAGAAACGTAATTTCTCTCAAGAGAAGTTACATCTAGTCTCTTAATTTTAAGAAACAGTTGCCTTTTGTAATCTCTGGATGTTACACAGTACGGTATATCTCTACAGGATTTTTTTGTGAGAAGGGAACAATAGAGACGTCTTTTCAACCTGTGACAGTCACGTTTCTCGCTTCTAACAGGTCTGAGTCAGGCATCGTGTGGATTTTTGTAGCGTTTTATCCTATAATTGAGACAAAAGATTAAAAAATTTGAATGCATAAGTTTTTATAAATTCTTGATTGTTCTTGTGGAAAATCTCGCCAACATTGAGAACTAGAGAGTGCAGTACCTCCACGATGTTCTCTTGCACTTGATAGATATATGGAAAAAAATATTCGTAACTGCAGTGAATAAGTACAAAATATTAATATAGCACCCCATATATAAAATGAACAGTAAAGGCAGGAAGCTTGTGAGGGACTGGTGGAATATCGGTTGGAACACGTCAAGAGAAAGAAGTTCTTAGAAACAGGCGTATGTTGCATTATGCATCTGTAAGGGTTCAGAGTAGGAATCAATAATAAACTTCCGGAAGAAAATGAAAAAGCCTCTGCTTAGGTGAAAGTAGAGAAATCCTTTAACGGTTGAATAAGTAGCTGTTAGAAACATTCGATCTTGCTCCGCGCTGCCTTTCTTAAGTTAACGCATTAAACCGAGTGGTTTCTATGCGTGGGTTACTCTCCACTGGAACATTAAAAATTCTAAGCTTTCTGCAGGGAGTATATTTTATATGGTTCTCAGAACATGGCGCCATTTACTTCCTACGTGTAGTTCATACAACGTTGCTTGTGGCTGAGGCTTGCTGGTTTTTCTGTAGGAAAGGGTTAATAATTTAAACTTGTTCCTTTGGTCTTGTCCGATGTCCCAGTTCCATGAATGTTAGGACAGCTTCGGAGACGGACTTGATAAATTATGATTAGCAGGTTCCGATTTTCTTTTATCCAGTTCTTTCTTCTTTTAAAATATCATAAATCCTGTCGTCCAGTATCTAGTAATCGTGATTTGTTTCTCGGAAGGGGAAAGAGATTATTGTTTCCTCCAAACCATCCAGGGACCGCAGTAGCACAGTGATTAGGGTGCTTTGCTACAAATCGGAAGGTAGCTGGTTCGATGCCAGATGGTGTCATTGGAATTTTTCATTGACATAATCCTTCCGATCGCACTATGCCCTGGGGTCGACTCAGCCTCTAACAGAAATGAGTACCAGGAGTATTTCCTAGGGGTAAAAGCGGCCGGTGCGTAAGGCTGACAACCTAACCACAATCCTGTGCCATTGTCACGTAATCTGGGAAACTTAACTTCCTGGAATCCTCTGGGCACCTCGGGCCTGTAATGGGACTGATTTTACCGAACCATCCACACAGGACACCCAGTATCAAATTCCGTGAATAGTTGTGGCTCTCTCTTCAATGGTTAAAGCGGTCAGAGCATAAAGCTGACAAGTCTCCTGCTTTAGCGCCAAAGTTAAAGAAAGTGTAAAGTTAAACGCCCACTCTCCACACACCTTGATGACGGGCATAGGGCGAATTCTTAGAACTCCTACTTAACTCACACTGTATCTCTTGAACCCAAGTTTCATGTACAGGCCCTCCAACCACGTCGTTGTAATGTGCACCGAAATATCTCGTATCCTAAAACCATCAGTTAGATTGGAAACTGGATTGTTTCTAAGCCAGGGTTACACAATATCCCTGGCACCATGTCGCCAGGGCGATTAAATGATGTTAGTTGGCGACTAATGTGTTTCGGTCCTCAGTATGTAACTTGCTTCATGCTATAGTCTGGCGCCTGTAGTTTAGAAGTGGTTGCCAAATTTTTGGAAAATTTGTGGAGCCCTGTTCGATGTTACTTAAATGTTACTGTTGTGTCTTTTACCACCATTTTATATTAAATATTACTTTCGAAGTATGGTAAGGTAAAGTGATCCCGTAACAGACCCGGTGTGGCCCAGAGGGTGGGTAAAGTTATAGCTCTACTCTTTCTTGGCCGCGGCACTAGAAGGGGGTGAGTGATCAGCAGCACGCCCCGGCCCCGAGAAAGACCCGGTAGCCATTTTACAGGAGGCTGGGTGGGGCCCATGGCCGGTCTGGACAGGCGGAAAATCTCGTCCCCACCGAGATTCGATCCCGGACCATCCAGCCCGTAGTCAGTCGCTATACCGACTGAGCTACCCGGCCCGTTCGAAGTATGGACAAGTGTTAGTTTTCTGCAACTTTCTGTAATTGTATCTATCATTTGTTCTGTGCCGGCAAAGTCATGTGTTAGTTTTTTTCTGAAGCGATATTTTCATTCTGACTTTATGGGCTGCTTAGTGTAAAGCATACATTCGTCCGAATGAGAAATGATAACTTGATCTTTGTTGTGAAAAGATATTCAGTGTATAATCTCAAATGAAATATTTCATTATGGCTGCGAGAAGGTGTTGTGGCAAGCGATCCCGGGTGACGAATTGTGTGAAGCAGAACGCTTTCGGAGAAGAGGAGTTTGGCTTGACGGATGCTCTAACAAGTCTTTCCGCGACTCTCCGGTAGATCTTGACAAATAACGGAATTACGTCTCTGTGGGAACTACAGAGCTAAACTTTCAGCCCAGTCTTATGTTACCAACGCTCTGTACTTACAAAAATCTCCAGAGGGATTTGTTTCCCATTGCAATGTAAAATATAAGACACACCAAAAGCGGTACTGTATTCGAATCCTTTTCATGTCTCGTAAATGTTTCACGTGATGGCAATGAGTTTAATGTGAAGAAATGATGGTTTTGTACTTCTACACGGTATCTATTACCTGATTTTAAGAGAGTGAAATGAAGAGAAATTTTGAAGTATAGCACTACGTTTGAGGATAATAATGAAAGTGATCTTACAAGCTTCGCGTATGAACTCACTTCTGTTGACTCAGAATAAGGGCAGTATGTCCTTATTGTGAAAGCTGTTATAAACATTCGATGTTTAAAATCGCAGTGCTTTTCTTGAGCCTTTGTGTGTATATCAGTACGTATGTACAACATGTTCTGAGTTATTGGGTTTCCGTGTTAGGATCATTCCACGGTTGCTCCGTGGTCTTTCATTTGTTACCGATGACATAAAGTCTCTGCAACTGATAGTGTCTTTACGTAACACAGAATCATGACTGAAGTTTCTTAAGAGAAAATGTGCGGCTTTGTGGTTGTTGTGAAACGATAAGATAACTGACCAAGTAGCTTTGATCCTTCTCTTTGTGGTAGGCATTTTATTCCGATTAGTCATAAGTACATAATGAACATCTGCTGAACAACTAAAATGGGATGGACGAAAAGGATTAAAATATGAAGTGAGAGAGAAAACCAACAAGATGCAACAGTTAGATGTTTATTTTCAACAATTTCTCAACATGTTTCGGGCATCATTATGCCCATCTTCAGGAGAACAAGACGTATGTTAC
>Ga0123353_10011528_pt1 | contig 12467 bp, 4 predicted proteins | sample TergutLab28metaG_3_FD_92763 | JGI IMG/M metagenome (GOLD analysis project Ga0123353, IMG submission 92763) | Labiotermes labralis P3 segment gut microbial communities from Petit-Saut dam, French Guiana - Lab288 P3 | ecosystem: Host-associated > Arthropoda: Insects > Digestive system > Gut ... | reverse complement strand
CCTTTGCGGTGTCGATAACGCTGCCGCCGCCAACGCCGATGACGAAATCAAAGCCATCGTCCTTATGGTCGTCAACGATTTTCTGCGCAAACTCCACCAGCGGGTTAGGCTGCACTCCTCCTATGCAGAGGTACTCTATCCCCTCCGCCGTCAGAGAAGCCGTCACAGTGTCAAGCGCGCCGCTCCTGACCGCGCTTCCGCCCCCGTATATCACCAGCGCTTTAGTACCCCCGAACTCTTTGACCTCCCTGCCGGTATTTTTGACAGTGTCCGCTCCGAACACGACCTTCGTCGGGCTGTAAAATGTAAAACGGTTCAATGGTTATCCTCCTTATAGTACGAAATACGAGTTGCGTTTGGTTGCGGGCGCAGCAAGCGGCGCCCCTACGAATGTGTTGCGTTTGTTGCGTATGTTTGCGGGCGCAGCAAGCGGCGCCCCTACGTATGTGTTTTCTTAATATCTGATAGGTATCAACCCGAGGTAATCGTCAAGGGTTGCGTTGTTGTAGCAGCATTCGATTATCTGCTTGCCCAGCGGGTGAAGCTCCGGCTCGTCGAATTTTTCAAGTTCCCTCTTAGCGAAGTCGCTCAACTGCTTTGCTCCCTGATCGTAGCCGTCTATCCCGACTTCGGGTTGAGTCTCAGGTCTTAGAAACGCCGAGCTGATGAACTGCCCGTCGATTTTCAGTGAGGCGAGGCCATATCCCAGTAACGGGAGGCGCGCCGGTATCAAATGGTCGAGTTTGAACTTCGCGCTGCCGCGCCTTGCGAGGTACTCGCGCATGAGCCATTGCGGCATAAACCCGACTTTGTAGCAGCCGATATGCTGGTTCGGGATGAGTACATATCTCGTGTTCAGAGATTGAAGTATTTGCTCCAGCAGAAGGTTCGCATGAGTGACCCATTTTCCCGTCAGGAACGGCCCGTACGAGCCTATGCCTTCGCTTGTCAATCCCTTGGTCTCGATAATGCTTGGATTATTGTGCCCCCTTGGCGCGACCAGCCTCCACAACCACGCAAGCGCGGGCGGAAGTATATGAAGCATGCCAAGTATGCCATAACTTGGATGCTCTGTGGTACATGGCGGAGTCCGGATACCGAAGCTGCGCACATCGACCTCAACAGGGTCGGATATGATTCCGGGGACCATCCTTCGCGGCAAAATAACTCGCGGGTTCGGGCATGGCCTGCCGTCCGAATCGACCGTATGCTCCCATACCAGGCATGTCGCAGTCGGTACCGCTTGCAGGTTCAGAAAGACCAGCGGTTCGGAAGGCTGCGTAAACAGCCTTTCATGATGCGGCTCGGTTCCATACTCTTTGATATGGTCAAGCCTCAGGAACCAGCCGTCCTCGGCGTCACGTATCACCAGTTTCCTGCTGTCGTTTTGCATAGTCGGATGGCACAGAACCATATCGTCCGCTATCGGGCCCAACTGACAAGGCTCTTCGAGGTTGAGATAGAACTTTTCTTTTGTCGTCATATGCTGTGCGAAGACGATTTTCCCGTCGGGTTCGCGATGGATACGTTCGCCCATCTCGCTCTTACCTCCGCCTGAAGCCCCTTCATGCATGAAGACTATTTCGTTCTCATATGGCGTCGTGATTTTCACAGCCGAAGCATGGGCGGTCACCCAGCCTTCCCGCTCCCCGATATCAAGCAGAAAACCGTAAACGCCTTTCTTGGCGCTTGGGCCCGGATAGAGGTTGAATGAAAACATCTCATAGAGCCCAGGCGTGCGGTTATGTACGACGATCTGCTTACCGCCGAAGTATGTGTGTCTGAACGGCGGCGCGAGAAAGATCACCATGCTCGGCTCAAACAGCCCTTCAAACTCGTCGATGTTGACAAAGTATTGCAAACCCGCAAGCCCGGCTGCGAAAAACGACGCGTTTTTCGGCGCGATCAGCGCAGAATGATATCCCCCGAAAGTTCCGCCGGCAAGGAACGGAACGATTATTAAATCCTGATGTATCAGCCACTTGTATGTCTCTTCTCTAAGCGATGAGAAGTCCTCTCCGTACTTATCCCTGAACCTGGGCTTATCGGAAGGCAAATCATCAGCGATCACAATGCACTCAGGATCCCGCCTTCTCATGTAGTCTTCCGTATAGTTGACCGCGATCCCGTTCTTACAACTGACGAGGGTAGCCTCGCTGACCAGCTTGCCCTCGACCTCATACTGGACGTTGAAAGTATTTGCACCGGGCGGATAGAGAGTCAGCGTAACGATCTCCGCCCTGCTCTTCGGGATAGTCACTGATTTGCAATGATCAATGACCTGCGAAATCTCTTCCGTGAACCGGAACTTTTTCAGGCTCAAAATACTCAATGTCATTTCTCCTTTCAAGCCGACTACATGGTAAGATATCACATACCGGCATAATCCACAAGCATTTTAAAGGGGACAGGGCAAAAGCCCCATCCCCCGTTTCCGGTTTTATGACAAGTCCTGTTTAATACTTTCCGAAGCCTCCGGCGCCGTATCCTGACGTGTAATCCGAAATGTGCTCCGTTTGTACCGCGGGCTTTCTCTGCCGCGATCTGTCCGCCGACGGCAGGCTGCTTAGAGGCGCTCCGCTTCCGCTCAGATTGAACTGCGATATCAGACGCTGAAGCATATCGGACTGCCCGCTCATCTCTTCCGAAGCGGCAGCGCTCTCCTCCGCGGTCGCGCTGTTCTGCTGAACGACCTGAGCTACCTGATCGATACCTGTGTTGATCTGCGCAATGCCAAGCGACTGCTCCTCCGAAGCCCGCGCTATTTCATTGACAAGCAGGGTCGACTCGTTGATGCCGGTCACTATATCCTTAAGGCTTGCCGCGGTCTCCCCTGCTATGCGTGAACCGAAATCAGCCTTATCCATCGAGTTCTGTATCATATCGCCGGTGTTCTTCGCGGCTTCCGCGCTCTTGGACGCCAGATTGCGGACCTCCTCGGCAACGACCGCAAAGCCCTTGCCGTGCTGCCCGGCGCGCGCGGCTTCAACTGCAGCATTCAAAGCGAGTATGTTCGTCTGGAATGCAATGTCGTCGATCGTCTTGATGATTTTGCTGATCCTCCTGCTGGCTTCATTGATCTCGTCGACGGCAGTGATCATCTCATCCATCTGCCTGCTGCCCTTCTCGGCGTTATCCTTGATCGCCGCCGAAAGCTTGGAAGTCTTCTCGGCTGTATCCGCGTTCTGCCTTGTCTTGCTTGCGATCTCGGCGATCGAGCTCGACAGCTCCTGTATGGACGCTGCCTGTTCGGTAGAGCCCTGCGCTAACGCCTGCGCGCCGTGGGCAACCTGTTTGGAACCGGCCGATACCTGGGTCGAAGAACCGTTGATTTCTGTCATCGTTTGATTCAGGTTCCTTACTATGTCGTTTATCGAATCCTTGATAAGCACGAAATCGCCTTGAAAATCAAATGTGCTCTCAGTCGCAAGGTCGCCGTCAGCCAGTCCCTGCATCCGCTCTTTAATCTCTCCGACGTACCCGCGCAGTTGCGAATAGGCATGCTCCAGCGCCCTCGCAAGTGCGCCGACCTCATCGGATGAGCGGATTTGCACCGTTGCATCGGAAGCCGCCGATATACCAAGATCCCCGTTCCTTATTTTTTCCGCAAATGCGCCTATTTTCTTCAATCGCTTACTCACAGAAAACAAGTTGAAGATGAACACCACCAGAATACCAACGACGCCGAAGGCGATACCTACCAAAAGCACAGTATCCACCATAGACTGCTGCCCGCGCAGTGCTTCAGCGATGTTCACGCCGCTGAACAGCATCCCGATAACATCGCCATCGATAACCAGCGGAGAGTAGCACGCATAGTATTCGTTCCCGTAAAGATTGATCTGCAGAGTATAGACTTCGCCTCTTTTCAGCACCGCTTCCACTACTTCAGCGGTTGCTTGCGACCCGACGACACGTTCTCCCCTATTATCCCTTATCGTTGTCATCAAACGTGTGTCCCCGTCGAAAATAGTGACTTCGCTGCCGGTTAAATCGCCGATAGCGTCTACATACTTGGCGTTTGTAAGGTCGTGTCCGCAGACTACAGCTCCGATTATTTTTCCTTCATAGTCCCTGATGACCGCGCTTCCGCGGGTTGCCATCCCGACAGTCGAGCCCTTTGCAATCGTGCCTATACCGACGCCTGTTCGGAGCGTTGAGGAAACTATACTTTGGCTGTAAACATTGTCGCCCTTCGTGTCATTGTGCTTTCGCATCAGCACGTTCCCTTCCACATCGACGACCATGACGGTGTCAACTTCCTCGCCATAACGAATCAGCGCTGATTTAAGCGCAGCATCGTCCTCCCTTAGTATTGACTCGATAACCTCGTAGGAGTATGAGATGATTTTCGCCGTAGTCACAGCGTCGGCTTGAAGTATCTCGATCTCTTTTTCAAACGTTGAGTTGGAGGACCGCGCTTCGCTTGCGGTAAGATCGTAGATAAGCGCCAGGCTCTGGGCTTGCACTATGAAGAAGATGATCAATACGATCGCCGTAATTATGAGCGCAACGATAAGCGATACTTTCAGCCCCAGACTTTTAATTGCCATATTCAAAATCCACCCTTCCTTAATTCCCTATTTACTTAACATGCTTTCTTCTATAGAAGTCGCCCTGCCTTATTACTGCGCCCATGCCTAACAGGGAGATACCGAACAGGAGGAACAGAACGTCCTCGAAAGCCTGGTAACCGGTTCGCGGCATTCCGCTCAACGGCGGGAACGGATCGAATATCCACATATCCAGCTCATCATCCCATTCCCATCTGCCGAGCGGGACGCCGTCGTCGTCAAACTCGATCCAACCATCGTCGTCTTCCACCAACTCGCGGCCTGCGACACTTGGATTCGGCGGTACGCCCGGATCGGTTCCGCCGGGGATATACTGCGTATCTGCCAGCGGGGGATCATCCATCGGAACTTCAGTCGGCGGCTGATACGGCGGCGGATCTGTCGGCGGGTCTGTCGGAGGATCTGTCGGCGGCGGATCAGGCGGCTCATCCCGTGAAGCCGGACGATTGACGGCGGTAACGATGATGTTTTCACTGTTTGTTACGTCAAGCGTAAGTGTGCTGTAGACCGACGAGCCTCTGTTTATGAAGTGCGAGAACCTCAATCCCTGTAAGTCGCCGCCTACTTCGCGAAGAGTGTATCTTCCTATGGGGAAGCCCTCGAATACCGCGACGCCGTTTCCGTCGGTCTCGACAATCAGTGACACACCGCCGCCTACCGGCGCGAGTTCAAAGATAAATGTACGGCCGTTGAGAATCTGGCCTTGTATCTCTTTTCTCACCGTCAGCATACCGCTGGCCTGGCCCTGGGTATAGACGCCGACACGCGGCGGCTCGGAGCGAACGCGCCTTGCCAGCGCCCCTCCGTCCACAGGTGTGACCTCATATCCGAAGGAGTTCCACGCTATTCTGCCCGCGGGAGCGTTGTCCGGGACGTCCATGGTGAATGTGACCGTGATGGAGTACCCCGGCTTAAGCGTATATTCCGCCGGGAGAACAAGCCGAACTGAGCTTGACTCATTCGCGGGAACACTCCAGGCAGCGCCGGCGGCGCCGGTCCAGTCGGCTGCGGTCATCTGTCCGCCTATCTTGCCGCTGAACTCCATCGCAACGTCGGATATATACCCGTTATGGTCGCGCACCGTGAAGCTGCCCGGATTGACCGGCGTCCATTCGCTTCCTCTTAACTGCCCCGGAACCACCATGCTGTAGTCGATGACCGACGGGTAAGCGTCGATTATCACGATTTCCTTAAAATCGTACACACCTTTGTTTTCCAGTTTCAGCGTATATGTGAACTGCTCGCCTTTTCTGACCTCAACCGTGTTGGTCGCGGGGTTGCGGTCGGCGGTCTGCCCTCTTGCGTTGGTTACGGTTTTCTCGGAGCGGATATAGTATGCGCCGGTCAGCTCTACCATTGCGCTGCCCTTCACGCCCGCGCGGTTGACGTATCCTGTGCCGATTTCAGCAGTGTAGTCGGATGACCTTCCCGAAGCTCTCCAGTCCTCGAACACGTCGCCCGATACCGGCAGTACGTAGGCGTTATTAATAGCCGTACCGTAATAGGTCGAGGATGGCAGCGTCTTGTAGCTGATGGTAAACCTTTGGTTGACAGCTAACGGGGCAGTGTTGAACGTCCATGTGAGCCGTACGAGCGATTGGCCGTTTATAGTGACGACACTCTGGGCCGGCTCAGGTAATGCGTTGCCGCCCAGGGGGTTGCCGGACACGAGGTATGCCGACCCCGGCATATATGTGAAGCCGGGCGGCAGGACGTCGACCACGGCATATCCGGCGTCCATCGCTTTTCTTGCTGTGGCGTCGTTGGAAACGTCGATGCGCCATTCTATATCTGCGCCTGCGGTGAACTGGTCGGGGTTAGCCGTGTTGATGGGCACAAAGCTCTTTTGGACGCCGGGTACGATCATCTGCCGGATGTACCGGATTTTGGCGCTGCTCTTGATGTACTCCGTTCCGGCTGTGATAGCGTTAGTCCCGCTGCCGAAGAGTTGGTTATCAATGGCTGTGGTCGAGCGTATGCCCGTTAAAATCCCCAACTCGTAGTCTTTTGTGATTTCGAGCCCTGTCGAGCCGTCGAATGCTTTAGGTATCAGCGCCACATGGTTCTCTACATTGTCGTTGCGGAAATCATTACCAAGCGCGTTGACAGGGATGCTCGCCTGGATGGTGTAGACCCTCGACTGCCCCGGCTCAAGCAGCGCTACCGGGATATTGATCAACTGGCCCAGCCCGGTGCTGTCTGTTATTATCGTTGCGGCAATGCTCGCGTCTGTGTTCCTGTACAACTCGACGCCGCCGGTCCTGACCGATATCAGTGTCTGACCCACAGGCAGCCGGTCGCGCAGGGTCCCCCCAAGTCGGCTGATCCTTGTTGAGTTGTTCGAAATAGTGACGTTGTATGTTACTGTTTTCGCCAGCCCGTCAGGAGGATCCAGATAGAAATCGGTCGTGCCGCTTACCGCCTTTGTGAGGCCGATATACAAGCCTTGCTTATATATAGTAAGCGACGTGCGGTTATAGATGTATTTTTGCAAGCCGAACATGTTCCCGAACTCACCTGTGCCTGCAGTTGCATAGTTTGTGTTGTAACCCCACGCGTTCTGGCTGCCCAGGTCGTAGAGGAAGTCTCCGTTTATGCTGATGCCGGCGTAATTCCACGGGACGGTTTGCAGGCTCTGCCAGGATGCGATTGCCGACTCTTCCTTGATCTTCGCATTGAAGGTGATGATGATCTCATCTCCCGGCCGGAACTGGCTGTTTATAAGAGCAAGGTTCTTGAAAATCATGTATTGCCCATTGAGCGTATAGCTGTACGTGACATTGTCAACTCCGCCGCTGTGTTTATGCCTGACGCCGGTAATACTGATACTCAGCGGGTCAAACTCTGCCGGCAGCTTGTCAATTATGGTCACATCTACGGCGTCGACCGGGAAATAGGCATAGTTTTGAACCATGTTTCCGGCGGTTATAGTGAAGGTAACTGTGTCCTCGGCCGCGAACGCCCTATTCAAGTAGACGCCGTCCGACCGCGTCTTATTTATGCCGATCTGCGGGAGCTGTTTTTGCAGCTCAATCTGCCTGTAGCCGGCGCCGGTAGTATATCCGCCGCCGAACGTATATTCCGTGCCCGGACCGACGCCTCTTTGGTTATACAGAGTGCTGACGGTGAAATCGTTTCTTATTTTGTTGTTTGCAGCGGTCAGCGTGCTTTCGTTGACTTCCTCGATCGCTACCTCATAAGTGATAGTGAGGGTTTGTCCGGGAGCCACGCGTTTGTCGTTAACTATACTGAACGTGGTGGTCAGCGTGCTGAATCCCGTTGCCGCAACTGGCGCGCCCGTCGAATAGGTATAGTCGACGCCGGGAGTCAATAGTGCGCCGCCGATTTTCACTTCGACGTTTGATAGTTTCCAAAGAGAAGTCGGAGTGGCGCCGTCCGACAGCACCATACCGTCGGGTATCGTAAATGTATCCCGAACAATAGGCTGAATAAGGTCAAAACCATTGTTCAGCGAGGCGACATTAGCGACGATGATCGTATACTCAAGGCGGTCGCCTTTTTGATATCCGTCGCCGAAGCTGCTGCCGGCCAGTTTTCTCACGTTCTTGCTGAGCCCCAGGTTCGGATAGTCGTGATGCAGCAATATTATGCTGTTTGTAGCCCGGATGCTCTGCGAAGCCGGGACGCCGCCTACGGTGGTCGGCACCGTGCGGGTAAAGCTGAACGAGGCGTTGTTGTATGCTGTAGTAATCCTCGCAGCCGCCGATTCTCTGTCCACCACGCCTATACTGTCGAAATCAGCCTTGAAGATCACCGACGGCCAAACAGAAGCCGAGAAGCTTGCGGGGATGCCGTCGCCGAAGTCCCAGCAGAACGCTGTAATGTTCTTCGGATTGACAGGCGGAGATACATCCGCCAGGATAATCGCCGCGTTCGTATCTGAGGGATAAGTACCAAGCAAGACCCATTCCGCGGCTATGCCCGGAGTCCTGTTCGGACTCCCGTTGACGTCAAAGGACACGCCGCCCGTCGTATAGTAAACCTTTATATCAGTGTTTGCGTTGTTATATCTTCCCGTTTCGAGCGCGGACGGGCTGAGCAGCGGATCCCACCCATAGTCGTAGACTTTGAAATTATTGACTCTGTCCTCCGGCAGGATAACCGATATGCCGTTCTGCGTACCCTCCTCAGCGGCATACGGATTGCCGAAGCCTCTGATCTCAAACTTAACGGCGCCCGGACCATAAGACGGTTGGGACATGATGGAGCCGGCGGCGCTGACGTCGCGTTGGGCGCTGATTCGGGCGAGGTTCTGGGATGTGCTGGTGGAGTACGGCAGCCTCCTCTTTTCAAGGCTGATGTTTTTCTGCGGCCGGAATGTAGACATGGGTAAGTTTTTCCCGCGGTAAATCTCCACCGATACCGCCGGCTCGTTTGTATCTTTGGGCCCTCCGCCTACGTCCGTATATTCCGCGGTTACAGAACTTGGAACCGTAACCCGCTTCCTGCCGTCAGCCTCCTGGGGATAATCTGAGAAATCCACATTATACCGAACCCGTACTTCTGCGGCGAATTCGGGCATATCCCCGGTCATGTCAGCAGGGACGAGCGGTGTTGTAAGCCTAAACTTGATAGTATATGTACCGGGTATATACCCGTCGCCTGTGCCGGTACCGGGAACGTAGACGTCCGGGACTATCCGTTCAAACCCGGCGGGCAGAATCAAGTCGGGTTCGCCGTTTACAGTGACGCCTTCGGGCAGTTCGATTGTGAATGTGTACTCCATGTCGGTAGTCCACATCACGCCGTAGTTGCCTGTGACGTCTTTTTTGCCTGTGACTGTATACGCAAAATAGTCGCTGACGTAGAGGCCTTCGCCGGGCAGTTTGCCGCCTGTTTTGCCCGATTCATAAACGATCTCCCGGCTGGACGGGCTGCGGCCAAGCGAGACGCTCCACTCACTGGAGGCGACAGCTTTGAAAGTCACTGTATCGTGAGGGACGACCACAGTCGGGTTGCCATCTTCGTCCTCTGCGGGCTCAACGCTAAGGTTGTCGTCGCCGCTGTAAAGCTCTACCTTTATGACCCCCGTGGTACCGTCTGGCGTTATGCCGTTCGGGTAGGAGACACGGAACGGAAACGCCCGCTCATGGCCCCAGTCCGGATCGGAGGTGTAGATAAACTGCACGATAGTCTCCTGATCAAGTGCAAGGTCGTCCAGATCCGTTATCTCGGCCGCGCCTTGCAAAACCTTCACATTTACATTGGTGAAATACTCATGCTGCGGTGCGTAAAGCATTCCGGCCGGCAACGTGACGACCAGTTTCAGTTCATGACCGGGCGTAATGTTGATCGCGCTTCTGAAGTTGACAAAGACGTTTGCCGTCGTCTGCCTGCCGGATGGCAGCGTTTCGTCGTCTATGGCGGCCCGTATTACCACCATGCCGTACTCGATAGCGTCGGAGTCCACCGGACCGTCGTCTGTTGCGCCTGTCGACACCTTGAACATCGGGACATAGCTGACTAGAAGGAGAACAGCAAGCAACAGTGCGAGTGTGCTGCAACATTTCCTCCTGTATCGTGTGCCGGTAAAGTTAGTTAGCATTCTTTTCATGACAGCATTCCTTCAATCATTCTACTGGGATATCCAGTAATTATAACGTATTAACTAGAAAAAGGCAATATTTATGTGGAATTTCTACACATTAAGATGTAATACCGTTACAGTTCGCGGTCGGCTGGGACAGGGGGACGGGGGTTATTGTCGTGTAAAAAAGGGCAGCGGCTTTTTTACCGCTGCCCCTTGAGACTTTATTGCTTCTTATCAATCAATTATCGTCTTTTTATTATCATATTGCTGGACAATTATCGCCCCGAGCAGACTGATCGCGAACACCACGGCCAGCGAGACAAGATAGGCGGCAATATTAGGAATTCCGGTTGCCGGCATACCGCTAAGAGGCGGGTACTCGTCGAAGAGCCACATATCTCCGTCGCCCCAGTGCCACTCGCCAAGCGGTACGTCAAGGTCGTCAAACTCTATGAAGAACACTTCATCATCGTCGTTCAACTGCGGAACAAGCCTGTAAACGGGGTTGTTGGGTACAGGCGGCGCTCCCTGGTCGGTGCCTCCGGGCGTCGTCGGGTCGGGCTGCCGCCTGTCAAAATCGATGTCCGGGAAGTCTTCCGGACCCGTACCGTCAGGGAAGGTTATATTGGGAGGCGGGTTTGCGTTACCATCGCCGCCGCTGCCGTTGCCGTCTTCGTTGTCGTCCGGTTGACCGGAGCCGCCGCCATTATCGCCCGGATTGTTGCCCGTACCGCCGCCGCTGTCATCCGGCAGTTCAGCCGGACCGGAGCCATCGCCGCCGCCGGGCGGGTTGTTATTCCCGCCGCCGGGGGGATTATTGCCCCCGTCGCCTCCGTCTCCACCGCCGCCGCCGCTGCCGTCGGTTGCCGCAAGATTGTCCATTGTTATTACGGTGGTCTCATCTTTTCTGACTAAAATGATCTCGGTTTCGTTATAGCTAACGTCCCCGTTATAAGCAAAGGAACCGAATACATATCCTTCGCCTTCTTTGAGGAACTCTTCCTGCAGCATATACTCCCCGACCGGCAGAAACTTCGTATCCGCCCAACCCAAATCACTGTCCAGATAGAACCTGTACTCAGTCTCGCCGCCGGACGTATCCGTGACTTTGACCATAACCGCAAGGAACAGCTTATCATTGTCAGTGCTGCCGTTAAGAGCGGCGCCGTCAATTGTTTTCCTGATCGTTATGGTGCCAAACTCATCCAGAGTATCCGTTTTCATCAGATCATCCCACCAATCCGGCGGGTCGTCCCATCCGGACGGAGGCTCGATGCCGGAAACAAGCGTATGTTTTGTGAACTGGATGTTTTTTATCTGCTGACCTTTGTTGCTGTAGCTGAACCACTCAGTGCTCCCGCAGTGCGGGCATACTATGTCCTCCAGTGATTTGGTAGTGCGGTTAAGCTGACCGACGATCTGGTAGACGTCGCCATCCTGGAACTTGCCCAGATAACGAATGACAACATCCTCGAAGTTACCTATCTTCCTGCCGCAGTGAGGCCCGACCTTCTCAACAAAATACTCCCATCTGTCAACTACCAACGCGTCGTCATACTTCGAATAGTCGAATTCGTTCGCAAGTACCGCAAGCGGCATGAACAGCATCGACAGCATCGCGTATATGACCGTAATGCAAAGAGCCTTCTTAAGCGAGTTCATACTAATCCCTCCTGTGTGTCTAGGAATTCTCATAATAAGCAGATATGATCGCATATATGATGAGCATACTGAGACTATCCGCACACTATAACAAGATAATTATCGTTTATGCATGTTACAACGGTATCACAAAACGGCGTCTGCAAGCATCAATTTCCATTAATTACCATTTTTCTACATTTCATCTTAATTAATCGATAAGTTTTCCAATTTACAATGGCGAAATCTACATGTTTTCCTTGAAAACAACTTCAGGGGCGTCGGCTTTTCAGCCGCTGCCCCCGAATAGTTTTATGCTCAGGTTAGTTCAGTTACTCTTTTGCATCCTTCACATAGCGCCTTGCAATCCCGGCTCCAAGCAGGCTGTAAAAGAATACCAGGAACAGCGCGATGAGCAAAACGCTGACTTCACTTACTCCTGTTGCCGGCATTCCGCTTAGAGGCGGGTACTCGTCGAAGAGCCACTCTTCATCCCAATACCACTCACCTAGCGGTACGTCCATGTCGTCGAACTCTATGAAGAACACCTCATCTTCGTCATTGAGCTGCGGAACGAGCCTGTTGACAGGGTTGTTCGGTACGGGAGGCGCTCCCTGGTCGTTCCCTCCGGGCGTGGACGGATCAGACTGCTGTCGGCCAAAATCTATACTGGGGAAATCATCCGGACCCGTACCGTCCTG
>Ga0123353_10011527_pt1 | contig 12467 bp, 12 predicted proteins | sample TergutLab28metaG_3_FD_92763 | JGI IMG/M metagenome (GOLD analysis project Ga0123353, IMG submission 92763) | Labiotermes labralis P3 segment gut microbial communities from Petit-Saut dam, French Guiana - Lab288 P3 | ecosystem: Host-associated > Arthropoda: Insects > Digestive system > Gut ... | reverse complement strand
ATTTTGTGTCCCGACCACAGGATATTTATATTATGGCAATCCTTCGGCCCGGGAATGTTAATATAAAAATGCGCCGCTAATTTTTCTCTTTGAGTGCAATTGTCGCATGTAGAATGCGCATGACTGCATAAAACTTCTCTTTGCTCAAAATCATTGTTTGGCTGCTTGCATATGTCGACGTTGGATATGTATGGCTCCGGTACTGCGAAAGCCACATTTAAACCAAAGAGAATATTGTAAATGTTTGAAACGTTTTGCATATAACCATAAATATTTTCTTTTGATGTATTTTCATGCTCAACACCAAGCGAGTTGCCGAAATACACTTGATACCCCATATCGAAATAATTTGTTATTGAAACTGCATATTGCGCCCACTGCGCGTAAAAAACCGTATCTGTTACTGAAACCAAATGTTGTATTTCCAAACGTAAGCCTGTACCGTTTTGATCAGGATACCAACCGATAAATCCTTTACCCGGCACGATAGGATCCGGCAGTGTACCGTATTCACTTCCGATTATTTTGTACTCAGTAGTGACATACATACCATAACTGCTGACAAACGTCACGGATATTTTCCACCGGGCAAATAAAATTATATGCTTCGATATTACATCGGTTGACTTTGTCACATGAACCCCGCCCGAGCTTTCTATAGTCGTGTACCACCCGTCGAACACGAGCCCCTGCACCGGCGGCGCGGGCGTAGGCAGCGGATCGTACTTGCCGCCGACGGTATAGGACGCGGCCGTCTGCTGCGGGTTGATGCCGTAGTTAGTGTCGAACGTGACAATTACCTGCCACTTCGCATAATACGTGATGTTACCGTCCGGCACGTGCGTGTTACCGGTTACCATCTGCCCCCAATCGGAGCCGTCGTACTCGTACCAGCCGGCGAATGTGCAGCTGGCACGCTGCGTTAGGCACACAGCCGAACCTGCCGCCCGTTGTTTTAGTTTGACTGCCCGAAGAAAAAAACATTGAAAGTGTTTTTGTCCAATAAAAAAATCCCGTTTACGTCGTTCGTAAATGGGATTTCGTTTTTGTCTTTATTCATCGTTGCCGCCGCGCCGAAAAAGTTTTGCCGCTCCACGCGCAAAAACTCCTTCGGATTTTCTTCCTTATGATCCGTCATTTGCCAAAACGGAAGCGTTTCCGCATATGCCGGTTTGTTTAGTACGGCAAACAGGACACCCGCCGCTGCGGCGAGCACGGAGCTTAGTATAAACAATGCGTAAAGCTTGCGTTTCGGTGTCATTATTTTCGCTCCTTCTGCCGTTGGTTTTTTTCGTTTTTTTCGGCTTTTTTTTTGAAACTTCGTTTAGTCGTAAGACGACTCGAGCGTAAGAAATTTCAAACTGTTTGTCGCGTCCGGAGTTTGCTTCTTTTGATGCTTTTTTTTACGGGATTGTTAAAAAGATTATTGCTTGCGGCGTTTGCCATGCGTTTTGCCGCGTGATACAATTTTTTTACAAACGCAAGCAAAAAAAATAATTAATTTTTGGAGGCGGGCAATGGATAAAATTAGGATGGGCGTCATCGGCACGGGCGGCATATCCGTCGTGCACATATGGGGCTCGAAGGGCAGCAAGGACTCGGAGCTCGTCGCGTTTTGCGACATAAACGAAACCACGCTCAAAAAAAAGGGAGACGAATTTGACATCCCCGATAAATACCGCTTCACGAAGCACATCGATTTGATCAAATGCCCCGAGGTGGACGCGGTTTCTATTTCGACGCCCAACAACGTGCATTTTAAAATCGCGATGGACGCGGTTAAACACAAAAAACCATTCGCTTTAGAAAAACCCGTGACCATGACGTACGACGAGGCAAAAAAATTAAACGCCGCCGCGTTAAAGGCGGGCGTGCCGAACATGGTTTGCTTCTCTTACCGATTTAAAGCGGCGGCGCGTTTCGCAAAAAGCATCGTGGAGTCCGGGCAGCTCGGGAACATTCGCCATGTGTACGGCCAGTATCTTCAGTCGAGCTGTTTGAGCGAACACACGCCGCTCATCTGGCGGCTCCAAAAAGAAATTGCCGGCTCGGGCGTGCACGGCGACCTCGGCTGCCATCTGATAGACCTCATCCGTTTCATAACGGGCAAAGATTACGTGAAGGTATGCGCCCACGCGGACACGTTCATCAAGCGCAGAAAAAAAATCGGCAGCGACGAATACGGCGACGTCGATGTTGACGACTTCTGCCATGTGCTGTTCGGGCTCGAAGGCGGCGCGTCGGGCACGCTCTGCACCTCGCGCTACGCATACGCGCGCGGCAATTATCAACGGTTGGAAATTTACGGCGAAAAGGGCGCGCTCATTTATAACCTCGAAGACGGCGACAGCATCGAGGTTTGCGCGGGTGACGTTTACCGCGACGCAAAGGCGTTCGTCAAGCTGCCCATCCCGCACCGGTTCAACACGGAACAGATGCAGTCGTTCTTCGATATAATAAATAACAAGGGCGACGGGCTCGCGGCCACAATGGCGGACGGCGAAATAAACCAAAAGGTGCTTTGCGCCGCAATCGAGTCGTTCGAAAACGAGAAGTGGGTCTACCTGTGAAAATTTTGCCCGACGCAAAAAAAATCGCAGCGAAAAATATTAAACCGTGACCCAGCTCCGGTCCGCACCGGTCAAATTTTATTCGCCCAAGTGGCGCGAATTTTTGTCGGAATCGTTCGTGGCGATAGACGTCGAAACCACGGGGCTGTTTGCAAAATACGACCGCATTGTAGAAATTTGCGCGCTCAAATATGAAAAATTAAATCTGACAGAAAAATTCGTTTCGCTCGTAAACCCCGGCTGCAGGGTCAAGCCCGACGCCGCCGCGGTAAACAACATTACGGACGGGATGTTAAAGGACGCGCCGCCTTTTAAGGCCGTCGCGGATAAACTGCTCGGCTTGATCGGAAACTCGACGGTGGTATGCCACAACGCGCCGTTTGATATTTCGTTTTTAGAAGCCGAGTTTGACCGCGCCGGAAAATATTTCATCTGCCTGTACGCGGACTCGCTGGACGCGGCAAGAAGGATGTTCCCCTCGCTGCACAGCCACCGCCTTCAGGCAGTATTGAACCACATAGGACATGCGCGCCCCGCCGACCACCGCGCCGAAGCGGACTGCGAGGGCTGCGCCGCAATAGTGAGGTATATTCTTGGATAAAAAATACCGCTTGACCACCGCCGCCTGCTACGTCGCCTACTGCAGCCACGCGTCAATTATCAACCTGATGCCGCTGCTGTTTATCCCGTTGAGGGAGCAGTTCGGTTTTTCTTACACACAGCTCGGAGCGCTCGTACTCGTAAACTTCGCCACGCAGCTGGCGGTGGACATACTGCTCAGTTTCGTCGTGGACCGCTGGGGCTTCCGAAAAATTGCCGTGGCGGGCCACCTATTGATTGCGGCGGGTTTGATCACGCTCGCTATGGCGCCCGTGCTGCCGTTTACAACATATTCCGCGCTGGTACTCGCCACGCTGCTCTATTCGACGGGCGGAGGCGCGCTCGAAGTAATCATCAGCCCGATCATTAACGCCATCCCCGCTGAAGACAAATCTTCCAACATGAGCCTGCTGCATTCGTTCTACTGTTGGGGCACGGTCGCGGTCGTTCTTCTTACCACGCTGTTCCTGTTCGGCTTCGGCAAAGAACACTGGCCTGTTATCACCGCGCTTTGGGCGATACTTCCAATCGCCAACACATTTATTTTTGCGGCGTGCCCGCTTGCGCCGCCGGTGCCGGAAGACAAAAAAACAAAGGCCCGCTCGCTTTGGAGTGAGCCTGTTTTTTTTGTGCTGCTGCTCACGATAATGTTCGGCGGCGCGGCGGAGATCACCATCATGCAGTGGACCTCCGCATATATGGAAGTCGTGTTCGAGTTCCCGAAAGTTGTGGGCGACTGCGCGGGGATGTGCATGTTCGCCGTCATGATGGGTATAGGCCGCGCGGGCTACGGCATACTCGGCAGCAAACGCAAGCTGAACCTACATGCGATCATGATCGCCGGAGCGAGCCTCGCCGTCGTTTGCTATTTGATCGTGGCGCTTTCGCCCGTGCCGTTGTTCGGGCTTGTGATGTGCGTCGCATGCGGCCTGGGCGTGAGCCTGCTGTGGCCCGGCGCGCTTTCGCTTTCGGTTGACCGCTTCCCGCTCGCGGGCGCGTGGATGTTTGCGATCATGGCCGCCGCGGGTGACACGGGCGCGTCCGTGGGCCCGTGGATAGCAGGGATGGTCGCAGACCGCGACGGGCTGCGCACAGCGATCCTCGTCGGGACGATTTTTCCGCTTTGCGCGCTCACTTGCCTGCTTGTGCTGCTTCTAAAAAAGAAAAAAGCTTGAAACATAAATACGGGCGCGCAATGCGCGCCCGTATGTAAACAAAAACTGCAAGCTGTTTTTTTTTACGACTGCAAACCTTTCATTGAAAGCGATATTCTTTTCCGCTTCAAATCCACGGCCAGCACCTTCACGCTGACCACCTCGCCCACCTTGACCGCGTCGAGCGGGTGCTTGATAAATTTGTCCGCTATTTGAGATAAATGCACGAGCCCGTCCTGGTGGACGCCGATGTCCACAAACACGCCGAAATCCACGATGTTGCGCACAGTCCCTTTGAGGATCATGCCTTCGGTCAGGTCTTCCATTTCGAGCACGTCGCTGCGCAGCAGCGGCGGCGGCAGCTCGTCGCGCGGGTCGCGGCCGGGCCGCTGCAGCTCCTTGACGATGTCCGTCAGCGTTGGCACGCCTATGCTCAACTGCTTGGCAAATTTTTCCGCCGCTTTGCCGGAAAGCGAATCGATGCCTTCATTGTTAATAAGCGGCAAAATTTTTTCGGCCGCTTCGTAGCTCTCCGGATGCACGCCCGTGTTGTCGAGCGGGTTGTCGCCGCCGGGTATCCGCAAAAACCCGGCGCATTGCTTGAAGGCCTTAGGGCCTAATTTTTTTACCTTTAACAATTCGTCACGGTTTTTAAAGCGGCCGTTTTCTTCGCGGTACGCGATAATATTTTTCGCCGCGCCGCCCGTCACGCCCGCCACATACGAAAGCAGGCTGACCGAAGCGGTGTTGAGGTCAACCCCCACGGCGTTGACGCAGTCTTCGACGACGCCGCCGAGAGTGTCGCCCAAACGCTTTTGGTTCATGTCGTGCTGGTACTGTCCCACGCCTATGCTCTTGGGATCTATTTTGACGAGTTCCGCAAGCGGATCCTGCAGCCGCCGCCCGATCGAAACCGCGCTGCGCAGCGCGACGTCAAACTCGGGAAATTCTTCGGCGCCGAGTTTTGACGCGGAGTACACGCTCGCGCCCGCTTCGTTGACGATGGCGTAAGGCACCCGCAGGTCGTGCTCCCGAAGCATTTCCGCCACGACCGCCTCGGTTTCGCGCGAAGCCGTGCCGTTGCCTATTGCTATCAAATTAACCCTGTGTTTTTTTATCCATTTAAGCATCGTCTGCTTGGACGGTTCCGTGTCTTTAACGATCGTGCAATAGATCACGCCCGTTTCGAGCACGCGGCCCGTTTCGTCAACCACGGCAGTCTTGCAGCCGGTGCGGTATCCGGGGTCGAGCGCAAGCACCGTCTTGCCGCGCACAGGCGGCGAAAGCAAAAGCTGCCGGAGGTTTTCTGCGAACACGCGGATCGCGCCCTCTTCCGATTTTTCCGTAAGGGCGTTTCTTATTTCGCGCTCGATGCTCGGCGCGATAAGCCGCTTGTAACTGTCCGCGACAGTGTCCGCCATTATTTGCTTCGTAAATCTGTTTTCATACACGATCCTGTTTTGAAGCTCAGAAATTATTTTTTCGTCCGGCGGTTCGACGCAAACCTTGAGGCGGTTTTCTTTTTCGCCTCTGTTTACGGCCAGCACCCGGTGGCCCGCAATTTTCGAAACAGGCTCGTTAAAATCGAAATACATTTCGTAAACGGCGGCCTCGTCGTCGCCTTCCGCGTCTTTTGCACCCTTCGCCACGACGAAACCCTCGCCGTTCATCAGCGCTCTTATGAGCGATCTGTACTCGGGCTCGTCCGCGATGCGCTCGGCGATTATGTCGCACGCGCCGGCGATTGCGTCCGCCGCCGTCGGCACCTCAAGCTCCGCGTTGATAAACGGCATCGCTGCCGCTTCGGCATCTGTTTCCAATTCCTGCGCGAATATTATGTCCGCGAGCGGCGCAAGCCCGCGTTCGGCGGCAATTGTTGCGCGTGTGCGCCGCTTCGGTTTAAACGGCCTGTAGATGTCTTCAATTTCCGCGAGCGTCGAAGCGGCGTAAATCGCGGCGTAAATTTCGTCCGTCATTAATCCCTGCTCTTCAATGGAGCGGACGACCTGCTCCCTGCGTTCCGCAAGCCCGCGAAGGTACAGCAGCCGCTCGTGCAGGGCGCGCAGTACCTGGTCGTCGAGCGAACCCGTGAGTTCTTTCCGGTACCGAGCGATAAACGGGATCGTGTTGTCCTCGTCGATCAGCTTGACAGCGTTTTCGGCCTGCCATGCGGCAATGCCGCACTCCGCCGCCAAAATCCGTATGATTTCCATTTGCGCAAACCCTTTCCGTAACGCAAGTAAATTCACAATTTTGTTACAAACATAATATATCTTACAAATACTGACGATACAAATATGTGAACCTCTGTTTGCCCGGTTGAAACGGATTTTAGCCCGTCCGAATATTTCAACGGCGGGTAAAAATTCGGACGAGACGGAGCAAACAGAGGTTCACATATGTCGGTATTTGTACAAAACGAAATTAACAGGAGGTTCGTCAAACATGGACGTAAACAATATTATCGCGGGCGCGGGCCAAACCGCGGGTTCCGCGTACGCCGCGCCGGCACAGGCGCAGGAAACGGCGCAGCCGGCAGTCAAGCCCGAAGAGGACAAGGCGGCGGTCTACACCCCGTCCGAAAAAAAAGGCGAGGCATACAAACCGGACGCCGCAAAAATTAAACAACTGATGGCCGAAAGCGAACGGCAGGTTGAAAATTTCCGCAAACTTGTCGAAGGGCTGCTCGGTAAACAAGCCGACAAGGTACAGCAGGCGCTGTTCGGCAGAGATCCCATGACGTTCACCCGGGCCGATTTCGAAATGCTCGAAGTCGACGAAGCGACCCGTCTCGCAGCTCAAAAAGACATAGAAGAAGGCGGTTACTACAGCGTCGAAAATACCGCCGCCCGCATTTTGGATTTCGCCGTGGCGCTGTCCGGCGGCGACCCGTCAAAAATCGCCGTCCTTCGTGAAGCGGTCGAAAAAGGATTGAAAATGGCCGAAAATTCTTGGGGCGGCAAGCTGCCCGAGATAAGCTACAAGACGTTCGACGCCGTAATGAAGGGCTTCGACGAATGGGAGCAGGCGGGAAGCGCAAGCGCAATAAAGCTCTTGAGCAAAACCGAATAATGATTTATAATTCGCCTGCCGTAGTATAAGGGAGGTTAAAAAATGAGTATGACCGTAACGGGCGCCGCACGGATTCAAATGAGCGACGCAATGGTAAAACTGTCGAGCATGAACCGCATCAATTCCGCCGCGGACGACGCGGCGGGGCTTGCCGTCGCACAGGCATTGGAAGCGCAAATAAGAGGGCTTGACAAAGGTACGGACAATACGCTTGATATGCAAAACCTCGTCAAAACCGCGGAAGGCGGGCTGGCTTCAATCGACGACGGCCTTCAGCGTATCCGCGAACTTACCGTCCAAGCTTCAAACGGAATTTATAACGACAGCGACAGAGCGCTTATCCAAATGGAAATAGACCAAATGATCCAAGGCATAAACGATGTAGCGCGCAACACCGAATTTAACAATAAAAAACTTTTAGACGGCTCTTTCGTCAACCAGCATACAGCTTCGTATGCGGATGCGTCCGGCGCGAGCGTGACGATCCCGGACATGAGCGGCATAGCGCGCATGCTTTCCGGCTACAGCGTCGAAGGAACCGATGCAAGCGGAAAACCTAACGCGGTCGAGATGCTCGGCAAGGTTGACGACGCAATGGCGCAGGTTTCAAATACGCGCGCGTATCTCGGCGCGGTTTCAAACAAGTTCGACCATACCGTTAATTCAAACAGCATTACGATGCTTAACCAGGCGTCGGCAAAAAGCCGCATAACGGACCTCGACGTTGCAAAAGCCACCACGGATTTAAGCAGAGACAACACAGTCAACCAATACAGAGCGTTTATGCAAAAGCAACAGCAGCAGCAAAACAATACACTGCTTTCGCTGCTCGGTTAAAAATTTCATTAAACAATAAAACCCTCCGGTAACCGGAGGGATTTTTTTTGCGTAAAACTTGCCTTTTCATTCCCCTCCGGTAACCGGAGGGTTTTTTTATACGTAAAACTTGCCGTTTCATTCCCCTCCGGTAACCGGAGGGTTTTTTTATACGTAAAACTTACCGTTTCATTCGTCCGTTTCGTCGGGCAGCAAATCTTTTTCCATTTTGCGCCGCTCGAAGTTGTATATGGTGTTTTCCGTCATGTCCTTTAAAAAAGCAACTATGGGTATCGCAAAAATCATCCCGAGTATGCCCGAAACCGCGCCGCCGATAGTGATGCTTATGATCACGAGCAGCGGGCTGATGCGGAACGAGCCGCCCATCAGCTTCGGCTGTATCACGTTGCCGTCTAAGTTTTGCGTAATGATCAGCATAACCGCCGCTATCGCAGCGACGGGTATGCCCTGAGTCAAAGCGATTACTATTACGGCGGCAACCGAACCGAACAGCGACCCAAAATACGGTATGTAATTTAAAAGCCCGAGCGTCACGCCTATTATGAGCGCGAACGGCGAACGGATCACGAGCATTTCGATCGTGACGATCGTGCCGAGTATGAGCGCGTCCATTGTCTGCGTGCGGAGATACTGCTTAAAATTTTTATTAAGGCTGTGCGCGTTTTTTACCACCGTTTTATATACGCCGTCCGATGTTATGGCTCTTGTCATCCTGTTAATAAAAGACAGGATTTTTTCTTTTTCGAGCAAAAAATATACGGACGAAACAAACGCCAAAACGGTGTTAAGCAGCGCGACGGACAAATTTATTATGGTAGATGCAAAGCCGTCCACGAGCATCTCCATCGGTACGAACGCGCCGTCTTCGCTTACGAAGTGGAGCTGGTTTTGAACGGCGGCCATTATCCCGTCTATGCTTATGTCTATGCTGATTATGTCCAGGTCGTTTATGTAATTTACGTACATAAGCGCGCGCTCGTAATACGCGGCGAAGTTTGTTACAAAATAGACGATGCTGTTGTACAGCGCGGGAATGACAAGCTGCAAAACGAACGCGACCGTCACGACAAACAGCAGGTAGACGATAATGACGCTCAGCCCTTTTTTCCGTTTGGCAAAAAATTTCCACTTCGCCTTTCCGAACAGACGCTGCAGCGCGGAAAAAGGAATGTTTAGCAGATACGCCAAAATAAATCCGTAAAAAAATGGTTTGACGATATTCCAAAAGCCGCTGAAAAAATTTAGTATCACATGGAACTCGGTGATTATCCGGTACGAAATGATTACGGCGACGGCAAGAATAAAATACGGGACCGCCGCGCGGAACTGCGAGCTGAATTTTTTCATTGTCTCTCCTGACACTACGGCGTTTTTTTTCATTATCATGTTTGCGGCCCGCCTTGTCAAAAAAAGGCGGCCGTTGTGTTATAATCGCAAAAATATTTTAAGAAAGGCGGGCGACGGATGGAAATTTTTTTGGACGCGCCGCACAACGCCGCGACAATCGAAGGCACGAGCGAGCTAAGATTAAATTTTTGCAAAATAAAATCGATCGCCTGCGAAGTGCTGCCCGTCGCCGTGCAAAACGCGGACACGGGCGAAGTCATTTTGATCGCTTACGCAAACGAGCGGGCCCTTCTCGAATCGATCAGACTCCGCAAGGCGGTTTTTTGGAGCACTTCGCGCAATGAGCTGTGGCACAAGGGCAAGGAGTCCGGCAACACCTTTACCCTACGTGAAATTTACGTCAACTGCGAGCAAAATTCATTGGTGTACAAGGTGAGCCCGGACAGAAACGGCATATGCCATACGAGCACGGACGGCAAAGCCAACGACTGCTTCTACCGAAAGCTTGATTTTAAAACGCTCGCGCTTGCCGACGCGCGCAAAAAATAATCGGCGCGGCTTTTTGAACCGACACGCTGCAAAAAAATTTTACGGAGATGACGCCGATGCAAATATGTCCTTCGGACACGGAAATAAACATGACGCAGCTCGTGCTGCCCAACGACACCAACCAGCTTGAAAACCTTCTTGGCGGACGGCTGCTGCATTGGGTGGACATCGTGGGCGCGCTCGCCGCCAAGCGTTTTGCGCGCAAGGAGGTCGCCACCGTTTCGATCGAGAGCGTCGACTTCCGCCATCCGATTCGTAAGGGCGAGATGGTCATGCTCAACGCGCGCGTCATTTGGTCGGGCCGGACGTCCATAAAGGTCAAGGTGCAGGTCAAGGCGGAAAATATGTTTACGGGCTCGACCATCGAAACCAACGCCGCGACGCTCACGTTCGTGGCGATGAACGAAGCCGGAGTGCCGGATTCGGTGCCGAAAATATTTCCCGTCACGGATGAAGACCGCAGTTTGTACGACAGGGCGCAGGCTGAGTACGAAAGCATGAAATCGAACAGATTGACATGAAAGCATTCATTATAGAAAAGCCCGGTGTTTTGCGCGAAACGGATTTGCCAAAACCGGCACCCGGTCCGCGCGACGTCGTTTCGCGTGTGGTTTACAGCGGCGTATGCGGCACGGACATCGGACTGCTTACCGGCGGCGTCAGCTTTGCGAAAGACGGTACCGCCAAATATCCGATCAGCGTCGGCCACGAATGGTCCGGCGTGGTCGAAAGCGTCGGCTCAAAGGTCACGCGCTTCAAGCCGGGCGACCGCGTTGTTTCGGACAACGGTGTAAGCTGCGGCGAGTGTTCCGTTTGCTTAGCGGGCGATATTTACCGCTGCCCGCACGGCAGGTCGCTCGGAACGGTCAACGCGTGGCATTACGGCTCGTTTGCGGAGTACATCCTCATGCCCGAGCGGCACATGTTCCATTTGGACGGCAGCGTATCGTTCGAGCAGGGGGCGCTGATCGAGCTCGCAACCATCGCCTACGCCGCGGCGGAAGCGCTTGACATAGGCAAGGGCGATACCGTTTTGGTAACCGGCACGGGCGCGGTTGGGATGAGCGCAGCCGCCCTGGCAAAAATTTTCGGCGCGGACAAAGTAGTTATCGCGGGCCGCAGCGAAAAAAAATTGGGCATAGGTTTGAAAATAGGCGCGGACGCCGCCGTAAACACTTCGGAAAATAAAATGCCGGCCGCATTTTTTAATGCGTCCGGCGAAAAAAAAGCTTCAAAAATTATAGAGGCGTCGGGTTCCGCAGACGCGCTTGACCGGGCGCTTGACTGCGCCGCGTTTAAATGCCGCGTAGCCATGCTCGGTTTTTACGAAGGCAAAATAAACGACAGCTTCGTCCTTGACCGAATAGTTTTATACAACCTCACCCTAACGGGAATAACCGGCGCGCCCCGCGTCCCCCAAGTGATGAGCCTGATGGCAAGCGGCAGGCTAAACCTCGAACCGCTCGTCACGCATATATTCCCGGCAAAAAAAACGGCCGAGGCGTTTGCCGCGGCCCAAAACAATTTTGACGGTAAAATAAAAATTTTGGTGAAGATGACGGACGGTTGACTTGATCTTTAAAACAAATTTGGTCGAATGTTTTATATACACACCGCGTACAGGTACAGTGACTCCATGATGAAAATCGTCGTTATTTAAAATTATTGGTTATTATTTTGTCAAAAAAAGTTAATGTCCCGAACTAAAGGGATAGTCATTTTTTAATAATGAAAAACCTGTTTTTAAATCAATTATGTCAATAACGTACAAGCTATTAGGAAGATAAATAACTTTATATGACTCATATTGTTTGGCATAAATAAAAACACTTGTGTCAAGTTTAAATATGTATGGTTCTGCGTAAATTATTTGGTTTCTTCTGTTAGTTGATACATTATACGCTTCTATAATTGTTGATGTATATTGATGATTTACACATAAAAAAAAATCCATTGTCCTTTGGATAAATGATGAAGCAAATATATGTAAAGTAAACCAACATATAGTAAATGTTATACTAATGATCATCCAAATATTTGGTTTTTTTGAATTTAAATAAAAATAATTATGTTTACCTAATATCGGAAAAACTAACGGGATTAACACAACGCTCCACCAAAAAATAATAAAGCTCGATCTTCTGCTATTATCGTTCCATAGAACGAAAACCATTATAAATAAAAAATAAATGATAATTATTGAAATTAACAGTAAAAAAGTTCCTTTTTAAGGCCGTGTAATCAATTTTCTGTAAAGATCAAAACTTCCAAGATAATGATAAACAAATTGTAGCACGTACGGTGTTGTCAAGGGAAGGAGGAAGATTTTTCGGAGCTT
>Ga0123353_10011526_pt1 | contig 12468 bp, 7 predicted proteins | sample TergutLab28metaG_3_FD_92763 | JGI IMG/M metagenome (GOLD analysis project Ga0123353, IMG submission 92763) | Labiotermes labralis P3 segment gut microbial communities from Petit-Saut dam, French Guiana - Lab288 P3 | ecosystem: Host-associated > Arthropoda: Insects > Digestive system > Gut ... | reverse complement strand
TCGTGTCGCCGCTTTGGCAATATTCCGGCTCGCTTTGGCAAGGAAGTACAATCTCGTTATCACCACACTCGCCTGGCGAACGATTTCCTCGGGGATGTCCTCTGCGCGATAGTCGCCGCTAATGCCGGGCGCCACCGCAAACGAGCGTTCCGAATCCGGCGTGAAACATGTCACCGCAATACCAACCTCGCCCGCAATCGGTATCAGACTGTCGAGGTTGACGGCCTTCGGGGTCTGGGCCACATACGCAAAGGCAGGCGTACCGGGCTGGATAACGGCAGGAATCGCACCAAGCAAAATTGCAGGTTCACCCGACAGATGCGTATAATTACACAGCGTATTGGCCACCGTGCCCCCCGCCGCATACTGTACCTGCAAGCCTTCCGCATGCACGCGTTTTAAAAGACGCTCGATTTCCTGCGGCGAAAACTGAACGCTCTCGCCTGAAACCAAACCAAGCTCGCTCAGCAGTGCCTGCGGACAATCGTGAATCTCCAAATCTACGATCACCTCGTCAAGACCGACCAAATACCACGGCTTCGTCGCCGTCCCCGCCACAACGCTCGATTTCTTTTCCGTGACAGGAAAATAGTACTTAGCCTTCCGAATACCGGGAAATCGCATAGAGCTTCCTTCATATTGTACAACGAACCAATCGTCCCGACACAGGACAATCCCATCAGCCCAAGTCACTACCCCACTTTGAACAGCGGTGGCAAGTTTTTATGGGTGGTTGCAGGTGGACAAAATGCCTACATAAGGGCAGGTTTCTTTCTCTTTGTGGGCGCTGCCCACACCCGGTGGGGGAGCCAGCTCCCCCACGCCCCCTGCAATGCTGTCGCATTGCTTGTGGGTGGTCCGTGTTGCAGTGTTGAGATGTGCGTTTATGGTAAAAAACGTTACACGGGGCGTGGTAATGATTTTTGTACCAAACGAGCAATTTGAACCACGAAACACACGAAAAACGCGAAATACACGAAAAATCTTGTTCTGCGGGGTGATTCTGACGCCAAAATATGTAGGGGCGACCGTCCTCGGTCGCCCGTCGTTGGGAGGCACCATCCCCAGGCGGGGCGTTGCGGGGTGTCCCCGCAAAGGGGGTAGACGCGTATCGGCCGAAGGCCAATAGCGGCGTAGGGGGCGCGGCCCCCTTCAGCTTAGTGGCCAGTGACAAGTTTACGCTTCATAAGCGATACGCAGTTCCCCATGTTGGCTTTGCTGACATCTTCCTCTCGGAGAAGAGGACGAGCAGGGCGTTCCGTCGGTTGTTGGCTCTCCCGAGCACCGTTTGCTGGTTTTACGTGCCGGTTTCTGATATGTTTTTGGTGTAGGTGTTTCCTGCTTCGGAGGAGGTTTGCGGGGTGTTGGCAGAGCATGTGACGCTTTTGGCGGGTTGTCGGGACGATGAGCGGAAGCTGCTTGAGGCGGCGCTCAATCACGTTGGGTTGGACGTTATTTATTGTCAATATGACGAGGCGTGGGAGAGCACGCGCGCGGTGGCGTGTGTCGTCATGGATTTGTCGAACCGCGAGTTCGATGCGGCGCTTCGGCTGCTGCAGTCTCCAGCGCTTGCCCGGTCGGAGAAGCTGGCTTTTCTGGCGCCCGACAATCCTCATGGCAGGCTTCTTGCGACGACCATGGGGATTGACGACGTCGTTATCAAGCCTCTGAGATTGCGCGAAATTATAACCAAGATATCGCTCCTCGCAGAGCGTTATCAGGAACGCATGGTGGGGTTGTCGGCGTTCTTTAACGATGAAATCGATTTCATTCAGAGGCTTCAGGATCTTGCCGTGATGCGATTTTCGGGGGCGATGCTCCTGAACGGCCGCGGGCATAAGGCGACGATTTGTTTTGAGCATGGCGCCATTGTCGGCATTGACTTTGGCAAGAGGCGCAACCAGGCAGCTATTGGCTCGCTCTGGCGATTGCTTCCGGCGACACACTGTCTGGTGCCTGAGGCTGCCCGCCCTGACTGGATGCAGCGCAAGCCTCTGCGTCTGGAAGCGGCCGAGGCGGTGGCAAGTTTCGTTGAAAGCGCCGAGGTGTTTCGCAAAATATTCAGCGGACAGGACAGGCTTGAGGAGGTTCTGACCGTCAATTGGTCTGCCTATGCCAAGATTTCCGACTCCCTCCCCAAGCAGGTGCGCCGCATTGTCCAGATGTTCGATGGCGTCAGAAATCTCGAAGATATTCTCGATGCGGTCAATTTTGACGAAGTTCTTCTGCTTCAGATTCTCCAAAAGCTCTGTCATAAGCAGATCCTGACCCAAAGCGGGAATGAATCCGAGGATGAGGTGGCGCTGGGGGCATGGGTTTCTTCCTTTTTGTCGCAGAGCGAAGCGCCTGGAACCGACGGTTCGAAGGATAGTCAGGAAGACGAAGACGAAGAACTGAGCCATAGTGCGGTGTTTTATGCCCTTAGCGGCATGAATTCGCTTTGTGCATCAAAACCGCCGCAAACGATGGTTCACGAGAATGCCGAAGCGTGCCTCATGCACCATATTGGCGAGCTCTGTAAGAGCGGCGAGCTCTCGCTTATCCCTCCGAATGCTTTTCTGCCCTATGACGAGGGTCTGGTCCGCGCACGTCTGAAGGACATTGAGGCGGGCATTGTGACGGCCGAATCCGATATCCATGATGATACCCGATATGGCGAAAACGAGGGTATTGAGGAAGACGAGGACGATGAGGCATTTGGTCTGGCACACTTCGGCGCCAGACCAGGCACGGTCACGGGGGACAGTTCACATGCGGCCGGCGGGGTCAGGCTGACTTCGCTGACGGATCAGAGCCATTTTTCGGAAGAGGCATGGGAAACCATCGAGCCGGCGGATACGGCGCCGCTTTCGGCAGCATGGGCACAGGCCCAGTCTGCCGATTTGGACGATGATGATGGCGATGCGGCTTTTGATATTTTTGTTGACACCTCGGATGACGACGAAGTGCCTAATGCTTCGGACGGTGACAGTGCCACCGAAGCGGCTGCAGGCGAATTCAAGAACGAGCGCCGCGGTGCAGAAGCCAACATCGGAATTTTTAGTGAAATCGAAGCCCAACACCGGCGTCGCCGCCGTTCCCTTATTGCGGGCGAAGAAGCCGACACCGGAATTTTTTATAAAATCGAAGCCCAACGCCGACATCGTCGCCGTTCCCTTGTGGTGGGCGTGGCTGCGATGGTAGTTATCATCGTGCTTGTCATTGGGCTCATGATATCGGAAAAACCGGCGGTACCGCTGCAGAGTCAGGCGTCGGAATCCACCGACGGCGTTGTCCAGCCACAGCATCTGCTGGTTGTTGTTGATCAGGATGTTGAGGATGATCAGGATGTTGGGGTTGAGCAGGATAGTGGTACGCCCGTTCAAGCCGATGCTTTCGATGCAGCATTGCCTGATACGCCTGATGCAGCGCAGCTTGCCGGGCCTGATGATGACAACCAGGGACTGGATGAGCTTTCAGAGCTTCAGGATGAGGGCAGCGCTTTGACACAGGACGCATCGCTTTCGGTTGCCGAATCTGAAGTCTTTTCGGAGAAGCCCGCAACCCATGGAGAAAGCCGGCGAACGCGTGCAGCACGTTCGAGCGGTGCCTCGCTGTCATCGCCGGCAGATACGGCAGATACGACAGACACGCCGGAGGAAAAGCCGGCCCAGGCACAGAAAAGTATCCCCGCGGGGGATTCACAAGCGCTTGGCATACGCCTTGAAGCGATTCGGACGGCGATGGCAAAGAACGATTTGGAAGAAGCCTGGCGCCATATGAACGCCCTTCTGGCAGCGTATCCGCGGCATGGGGGTGTTTTGACGATGGCCGCACGACTGGCGGCCAGAGGAGGCCAGTATGCCGAGGCCATCGATTACATGAAGCGAGCCGAGCACGAAAACGCGCAAAAACCTGCCTACTGGAAAGAGATCGCCAATTATTACAAGCGAAACGGCCAACCGGATTTGGCACGCATTGCCCTTGAGCGGGCAATCGCGATTGTTGGCGAAGATTCGGCGGAAGGCCAAGCCCTCAGGCGGACGATGGCGAATTAGTCGGGGGAACGATTTTTTGGGGGGGGGACGTCTCCCCCTACGCCGCTATTGTCCATACTGGCCGATACGCGTCTACCCCCTTTGCGGGGCTCAAACGCCGCCCCGCAACGCCCCGCTTTGGGGGAGCCAGCTCCCCCAAACCCCCTGCGATACTTCGTATCGCTTCGGGGGCAAACATTATTGCCTTCGGATAAAAATGGCTGCCCCGTGTGGCAGTTTTAGGCTGTGGGGCAATTCTGTTATTACCCCACATCACTTTTGTCTGCGCATGCCTTCTCTAATTCCCCTCCTTGGAGGGGTGGCGCAAAGCGCCGGGGTGGTTAAATGCAACCAATGGGATGCCGTGGGCGGCGTCCCTTACGCCTACGCCTCTCCGGATGTCTTGCCTGAATTCGAATCATCCGAATCATAGGATGGCTCAATTTCCGCCGCTGCATCTTTGTCGCCGTCATTGGCGCTTGAACCCGCATCTTCGGAAGCTTTGCGCGAATCCACGTCCTCGGCGCCCCTACTTTCCTCCGAGATTTCACTCAAATCTGCATTCTCAGATATCTCGCCTGCATCATTTGAGCTGGATGTTTTGACGCTGTCTTTCTTGTGCATGCCGCTCTTAAAATAGAAAGCAATCATCCCCACCATGGAGGCGGCGCCGACGGTTCCGAGAAAGATCCAGATGATCCATGGGTTGTAGGCTTGCCAGAGGACATCGTTGGCCTGAAATACGTCGACAGCCTGGCCTGTTTGGGCAGTGAGTTTCTCCTGCATCATGACCATGGTTTGGGGGAGGTCGAGTTTTTCGAGGTCAGCGCTTGCTGCTCCCTGTTCGGAGAGCCAGCGCTTTGCAAGGACTTCTTTCGACGAAAACAATTGGTACAGCGGCCCGGAAAGGACGTTGCCGAGAAACCAGCCGATGGCGAACGGAATATTCGAATACCCCATGTAAATGGCTTTCTTGTCGGCAGGTGCTGTCATGCCGATATATTCGTTGAATTTCGGCGAGCAGATGATTTCACCAATGCTGAAGGTGAAAATGGCTATTGCGGCAAAGATGACAAGCGAGGACATGCCCGACATGACAAAGCCGATGACAGAGATGATCATACCTGTAATGAGGGCTGTCATCATGCGGTATCTTGCAAAGAGCGCCGACAGAGGGATGACGAGGAGGATGATGGTCGCCGAGTTGATGTTGAGAACCATTTCGGGCTTGATGGCACCGTCATCAAGAAGATGGCCCGTAAGGCCCATAAGGCTATCGGGATTGAAATTCACACGTCGATCCACCCACTCGTCGAGGAAGTTCGGGAGCAAATCCCAAAGCTGCATGAACATGAGCCAGAATCCGGAAACGATGAGCAAAAAGATAAGCATGTATTTGTCGTTCCAGAGCACCTTGAGCGTGCCGACAAAAACTTCTCCGGCAGATTTTTTCTTGCTGGCGGCAATCTCTTCTTTCGTCCGTTCCGGTTCCCGGAACAGTATCGCCGTCACAAGCAGGTTAATCACGGTGACGATGGCTGCTCCCCAGAAGACATAATTCCAGGTTGGGGTTTCAGACGTGCCGCGCAGGTAACCGGCACACATGGGGGCCAGGAACCCTCCAACATTGACAACGAAGTAGAACAGACCAAAGCCAATGCCAGAGTTCGTCTCGTTAAGTGACTTTGCGACCACACCCTGAACAGGGGGCTTGAAGATGGCTGTTCCGATGCCAACGGTGCATCCGGCCACCAGCATGAGGACGAAATTGATGCGATTAATGCTTAGGTCCTGGCCAAAGAGACTTCCCACGGCGTCGCTCAGATGGAGGATGTTCGCCAGCATGGTATAGCCAATTAAGTTGATGCCAAAGGCGACGATCAGGGATTTTTTGTATCCGAAGGTTTCGGTAAAGCCTCCGCTGACCATGGGAATGAGACACTGCAAAAGAGCCCAGATACCGAAGATGAGGCCTTTTTGCACATAATCAAGGCCAAGGCCGCCTAACTCTGGCGACAACACCATCATGAGGGGAAGGATGGCGCGGATGCCGAAGTAAGCGAGTCTCTCGCCTGCCTCCAGGACGTTGGCAAGCCAAAATGCCGGCTTGATCGTCTTCATGGAGTGAATGAAGGAAACACGGGGGGAATTCATGAAGGCCCTCCAAATGAAGGTATGAAGTGAATATGACAACCAAAACGAACGACCGGTCAGCATGAACGCATGATATCCGGACGCGTACATACATCGGCATGCACGGCGAGAAAATTGCTTAACCTACATGAAATTCATTATATTGTTAAGTGATATCGGTGTAGGCTTGTGCCTCACATAGTCTGGCTCCGTTTTATGCCCGTAAAACTTGCCTGTTGCATGGGTTGAGCGATAATCCGCGCGACGATCACGCTTGTGCGTGGCGGGTTTGAAAGGGGTGTGTTGGCGTATCGCGGGCGGCGCGCTGTGTGCTCATGTGTCATAGGTTTGGGGAGGCGGTATGGATCAGGAAATGAAGATGGACTTGAGCACTGTCGTACAGCGGCGTTCAACGAAGGCGGCAGATTATGACCAGCTCACGCCTCTGGATTGGGTGGTGCTGGATTTTACCGATGGTCATCGGAGCATTAGGCAGCTTGGCGAGTTTCTGCCTGCGGGCGTCGAGGCAATCATGAATGCTTATGCCCATTTGCAGACGTTGGGTTTGGTGACGTGGTTTGCTGAGCAGGCTTCTCATCCCAATGCCACGCAGCCTTTTACGGCGTCGGCTGTGGCAGGAACAGGCCAGTCGTCGGGCGACAACGCGTTGAGCGGCAACGATTGGCGATTTTCTCCCGAGGCTGCACGGAGCTTTGTCGCAAATCTCGATGATGATCAGTGTGCGCTGTATCTGGCACCGCGGCTTGTGCCGTTATTTCGGGCCTTTGTGCCGTCGCTGCTGGACTCCTCGCTGGACCTGGATTTGGAGGCTCAGGCCTTTATCGAATTCCTCTATGCCAATCTCTCCGGTCTTACGCCGCACGACCTGCTTGGCATGTCTGGCGATTCTACCGACAAGATGACTGTTCAGCAGGCCTATCTGAGGCGCACAAAGCAGCTTCATCCCGACCGATACTTTCGAAAAAACGTCGGGCCCTTTTCGACACACATCGCCACGTTGTTCAAAGCAGTAACGCGCGCCTTTAACACGCTTCAGCAAACATAGAAAAAGGCATGACCATGGAATACGCACTTGGCATTGATCTGGGGACGACGAACTCCTGCGTTGCTCTCGTTGAGCATGGTAAGCCCATCATCATCGCGAACAAATCCGGTTATAAGACGACCCCCTCTATCGTGGCCATTACCGAATCGGGCAAGAGGCTCATCGGCCAGCTTGCCAAGCGCCAGGCTGTCACCAATGCCACCAATACGGTGTTTTCGACGAAGCGGCTCATTGGCCGGAGCATCGACGATCCAGAAGTCCAGCAATGTATGGATACGCTGCCTTACGAGATCGTCGAAGGGCCTCATGGCGATGTCCGGGTCATGATGAAGGGCAGTGCCTATGCGCTGTCCGAGATCGCTGCCATGATTCTGAGCGAACTGAGGCAAGTCGCAGAAGAGTACACCGGTCAGCGTATCGATAAGGCCATTATTACCGTGCCCGCCTATTTCGATGACGCACAACGTCAGGCCACCATTGATGCAGGGCACATTGCAGGCCTTGATGTTCTGCGCATCATCAATGAACCTACTGCCGCTGCCATCGCCTATGGCTGCAAACAAACCGGGCGGCTTATTGCCGCCGTTTACGACCTGGGCGGCGGCACCTTCGATATCTCGATACTCTCTATCGAAGACGGTGTCTTCAACGTTCTCTCTACGACGGGTGATACCTTTTTGGGTGGCGAGGATTTCGACAATCGAATCATCGAATACCTCGTGATGTCCTTTGCCCGGCAGCACGGCATCGACCTCAGGGACGATCCCATGGCCATGCAGCGGCTCAAAATTGCCGCCGAAAAGGCCAAGTGTGATCTTACTTCACTGACCGCCACGGAAATCAATCTTCCCTTTATCCGCATGTCGTCTGGCGGGGATGCCATGCACATCAACGTCGTCCTGACCCGGGAGGATTTCGATGAGCTGGTCGTTGATCTCGTCAAGAGAACGCTCAAAATTTCTCAGATTGCCCTCATGCAGGCCAACATGACCCCCGATGACATCGACGAAGTCGTCCTGGTCGGCGGCATGACGCGTGTGCCCATCGTACAGCTCGCCGTGACGGAGTTTTTTAAAAAACCACCGGCGCGAAGCCTCAACCCCGATGAAGCCGTTGCCATTGGGGCCGCCATTCAGGCGAATGCTCTGGTCAACCAGGTTCATGATCACATCCTCCTCGACGTCACACCGCTCGATTTGGGCATTGCTGTGCATGGCGGAAAGTTCCACGTCATCATCCCCAGGAACACCACCATTCCATGCTCCAATGCCGTTGTGTTTACTACTTCCTTCGATAACCAGACTTCGCTGCGCATCGTCGTTCTGCAGGGTGAAAAAGAAAACGAAAGCCATAACCAGATTTTGTCCGAATTCACCTTCTCCGGCATTGCGCCCGCACCGGCCGGTTCGGTCGATGTCGAAATTACCTTCGATATTGATGCGGATGGTATCGTCAGTGTCTCGGCCAGGGATTTAGCCACGCGGCAGATTCATGCCGTCACCGTCGAACGCTCCTCGAAGCTGACAGCTAATGAAATCGACCGCATGATGCAGGCAAACGCAGAATATCTGGTGGCCGAGAAAATCGACAACGAAGCCAGAATTGCGCATGCTCTGCTGCACGAAAGCACCGCGGAGCTCGAAGAGCATCTCAGCCATGCACTTCTTCCCTGCGAAGTGTCAGATCAGGCCGCTGATATTCTGAAAAAAGCCAAGTCAGCCCTCGAACACCCCAATCAACTCACTGACATCAAACGCGCCATCGTGGACGTCAAGCACGCCATCTCTTATATCCAATCTTCTACATTGTCATGACTCTTGTGCGACGCCTATTCCTTCTTTCAGTTTCCTGCTTTGCGGCGTGGATTCCCGTTCACGATGCCCAGGCCCGGGCCAGTGGCGATGAAGCCAGCCCAGCGGTGCAGTCTGCCGCCGATTTGTCCACGCCGTCCTCTGTTTCGCAGACATCCTTTGCGTCCCTGCTGTCAGGCGCCGGTGAGTCAGCGCAGACTTCTGCCTCCAAGCCAGTTTTGCAAACCATCGCGCCAGGCATGACATCTGCTGCAAGCAACCTTCCCATGTTCGCGGGGGGCTCAAACGCAGACGAAGAACAAGCCGCGCACAAACCCAAAGCTGCATCAGCGCAAACGGCCATCAAAGGCGACGTGCTGCTTTCCGTGCAGCATTTCTCCAAACTGGCAAGTCTTCGTCCATGGCACCTGCGTGCAGTGGCGGCGCTCAAAAATCACACCGAACAATCGCGCCTGACCCTGCATGACTTCATCTTTTCCGATGCCAACGCCGATGGCAAACTCGAGGTGGTCGCTCAGGTGCGAGGGAAACTTAAGGACGAAAAACCGTTCCTCTCAGTGCTTGTGTTCACGGTATCGGACGACGGAAAACTCAACCTCCGCTACGAGTATCGTCAGGAGCAGGCAGAAGGGCGGCTCTCCCAGCGGCTCCTCCCACTTGCCCGGGGTATGGGGATTTGCGAGTCCTGGGATGTCGCCACGTGGGTCGTCCACGAATGCAACGATGTTCTCCTTGACGGCGCCTGGAACGCCTACACGCTGCGGCAAACCATCGAAACCCGCGAATCCAACACCCACACTGCCCAGGCTCAGCATTTCGATTTCCAGACACGGCGCGTGCAGCGCACCTACCGCCGTTTGCCTGTCGGTACCTTCATGCCCGCTCTGCAAAGGCAAAGCGACTCGGCCATGCTGTTTGGAACCTATGCCCCAAATGCAGGTGCCTACCCCGCTTCCCCGCCTCCCGATGTCGTACAGTTTCTGGTCAATGACACCCCAAAGGAAGCGTCAGATTACCATCCCATCCATCTCGCAGCACGCTGGAACAAAGACGGGCTTGAGCTGTCGTTCTGGCTTGAAGATTTTACCCCAACGCCGGCCGCGTCCTGCAGCGAGAGCATGGCCGTTCAGCGTCTGGATCACGTCGAAGTCTGGTTCGATCTCAACCCAAGCCCAAGCATTCAGCGAAATGCCCCCGAATCCTGGCAGCTCGAGTATGAAAAAGCCTATCAGGTCAATCCCTATCGGCACGACATCGACGCCGATATCTTCGGATTGGCCATCACCGCCAATGGCTGCCTCGTGTACATGACCCCTTCGCGACAGCATTGGCGCGCCGTCCCTGCTTACCAGGTCTCTCCAACACCCTACGGTTACCACATTCAGCTCTTTCTGTCGTCCGCCTTTTTCGGTGTCAGCGACATGACAAAATTGCCTCGCACCCATGGCATCGGTTTCAGCGCCGTTCAGCATGACGTCCATGATGCCGATGCCGTTACGTTCAACACTTATGCCACCAGCGCCTGGCGATGGCCCGATCCCTTCTCCTTTGGTCAGCTCTGGCTGCTTCCTGACGGTGCAAAAGCTCTGCCGCGCTTTCCTGTGCGCTGGGAAACATGGCTCCTGGACAATTGAGCCTGTTTGCGGAATAATCTTGGGGGAACCAGTTCCCCCGACCCCCTGCAATGCTCCCGCATTGCTTCGGGGGCAGTAAGTTTCGCCTTCGGATATAAGTCGTCGCCCCGTGTGACGGCATAAGTAGGGGACGCACACCCGGGTGTCCCGTTGTCGGGAGGTGGCGCGAAGTAGGGGCAGACCCCTGTGTCTGCCCTTCGCTGGAGGGGGAAGTCTCCCCCTGCGCCGCTATCTGCTTTCAGCAGATACGCGTCTACCCCCTCTGCGGGGGCTTTTGCCCCCGCAACGCCCCCCATGCCCCACCCCTCGACGAGGATGTGCTATGCAGCTGACAGATTTCCTCAAAAATCTTACTCCCAACCCCATGCCTGTCGCCGACATCGCTTACGAAGCAGGCCTGCTCGAACACCTTGATGCTTATCTGCTGCAGCGCTGGCCGCAGGGACGCGTCATCCTCGTCGCCGAGCTTGGCTATCGCGATGTGCTGGAGCGCCGAATTGTGCCGCAGCTCCGGGCTTGCGGCATCGAAACGGCCTATTGCCTTTGTGTGCGATCGACCGAAAGCTACAAGTCACAAATCGAAGAAGCGCTCGGGGGGGCAAGAGAAGACTATGCCGGGATCGTAGCCCTGGGAAGTCCAAAGATTCTCTATGCCGCCGGTGCGCTCTCTCAAAGTCTCGATATCGGCCTCGTTGGCGTTCTCAATGTCATCCCCCCCCAAGGGCTGTTCGAAACGTTGAGCCAACACGCAGACGCCAGCAGACTTGAAGCCCTTTATGTCGATCTTTCTTCGCTGAGCCTCAGCCCAAGTGATTGGCGAGAGGCGATACTCGCCCTCGAACTCCATGCCCGGGTGCTGCACATTGAGCTGATCATTGCCCGGGCACTGGGTGCAGCCCCCTCCGGCGCGGTACAGACAGCCCTTCGGGAAGCCATCATTCCGCCCATTCCACACGACGCCGTGCCAAACGAAGAAGATTTGGCGGAGCTCTGCGAGGCGTGCGCCTGGCTTGGTGCAGCCCGGCTTGCCTATGGCCGGGATACAGCGCTGGCGACGGTTCAGGATTATATCGAGGCTTCCAGCCAGTCCTTCTATGTGCCTCCCCTCAGGCATGCTCAGATCGCGGCACAGATTATCGATGCGTTTGCCCAGATGGAAGCGCTCGAAATCGACCCCGAGTATGTTGCCAGACACGTTCCTCCGCTCGATATTCAAATCCGCACGGCACGGCAAATCCTCATCGAAGATGAGGTCGATTTCGCCTGGCTCAAGCGCGTCGAAGCGCTTGACGAGGATCGCGTGCGTGTCCGACATCGCCTGCAATCGCTCATTTTTGGCTGGGACGATATGATGGCGGGGCTCCAGCCCCAGCTCGAAATGCTCCATGCCCTGATCGAGGCGAACCTCCGGCAGGATGATGCCGTCGATACCTCGATTAAGACGTTTTGGCTTCATGCCGCCAAGTTTGCTTCCCATCAAACCTGGCTTCGCCTCATGGATAACCTGCGCCTCCTCGAAGGGATTCTGTTCGAATAACTGCTCTTTTCTTTTTTGTGGGGGAGTCAGCTCTGGGGGAATCAGTTCCCCCAGACCCCCTGCGATACTGCGTATCGCTCTGGGGTAGGAATATGGTTGCCTTTGGATAAAAATCCTTACCCCGTGTGACATTTTTTTGTCACAATCACACACCTCAACACACAAACCTAATGTAGGGGCAGACCCCTGTGTCTGCCTTGATCCCATATTTTGTTTGCGCGTGCCTTCCCTAATTCCCCTCCTTGGAGGGGTGCCCGAAGGGCGGGGTGGT
>Ga0123353_10011525_pt1 | contig 12468 bp, 8 predicted proteins | sample TergutLab28metaG_3_FD_92763 | JGI IMG/M metagenome (GOLD analysis project Ga0123353, IMG submission 92763) | Labiotermes labralis P3 segment gut microbial communities from Petit-Saut dam, French Guiana - Lab288 P3 | ecosystem: Host-associated > Arthropoda: Insects > Digestive system > Gut ... | reverse complement strand
CCCCCCCCCCCCCCCCGAACGAAATTCCTGGGTACGCCACTGGTAACAATTTTATATATATGAAATGGTAGTTATTGCATATGTGACTTCATTTAAATGAGAAACTTTCTTATTCTCACTTTATGGTTGACATACACTATTTAAACAAGATAGACAGTGTAAGTTTTACCTAACATTATGGCGCGTTCACAGTAATTATTGCATATTTTGAGTGTGTTTTTAGCCTTGGATATCCAGCCTAAGTGCGCGTGCGCCATATTGCCATTGTGTCCTGTCCGACTCTGCGACATTTTTCCACATTATCTAATAAACGGCATGATTTTTGGAATAATACTGTTGAACGTAATGCGTGTGTGTTGATTTTCTGTACAACTTTTGTTTGACACATTTCGTTTGGCACATTTCTCATCCTTGGAGGAACTGAGCGAGATATGAACACAAATGTCCTCTCTCAACCTGTGCACCGGACGGCCACCTACAGGTGTGATAATACCAGATGCTGTATAATACAATTTTGACCTGCTGATGATGAGCACATAGTGTTCGAAACATGTAGAGGCATGAAATATACTTATTATAAAACAAGAATTTGTACATTAAGTATTTTAATTACTAAGTTTAAGATTACAAATGTAGTTTGCTCTTCGTGTGAAGTAGCCGTTATTCTTGTCAGATATAAGTGAGACTCGACAGATTTAAAAAAATACGTGGGAGCCGAGTTATCCCATGCGGACGGACAGACAGATATGACGAAGCCCTGTCGTCGTTTTTCGCAGGTTTGTTAACACGCCTAAAAACGCCAAAAACGGTGTCGCCAATGCAACAAATCCGCTGTCACATGTTAAGAATGCACGTTACGATTTCTTATAGTTTGCAGGGTTATTTTAAATCGATATTTTGACCTGGTATATCGTTACTAAAGCTAAATGATCTGTACTCCTTACCCAATATTGTGCTGATGATAAAATCGAGAAGAATGAGATGGGCTGGGCATGTGGCGCGTATGAGCGAGGAGAGGGGGTTGTATAAGTTCTTTGTGGGGAAACCGGAGGGAAAGAGACCACTGGGGAGACCTAGGCGTAGATGGGTGGATAATATTAGGACGGATCTCCAGGAGGTGGGATGTGGGTATATAGACTGGATTGGGCTAGCCCAGGATAGAGACAGTTGGCGGACGCTTGTGAGTGCGGTAATGAACTTTCGGGTTCCGTGAAATGCGGGGAATTTCTTGACTAACTGCAAACCAGTTAGATTCTCAAGAAGGACTTTGCACCATGGAGTAAGTAAGTAATATCGTTATTAATGTATAAATTTTGTTTCTTTTTATGTACCTTCTTGAGCTGTACATGTACTGTGACACTACATTTGAGGTTTTGAAATTGTTAATATAATGTCAGGTGCTGACTGATATAAAACACGTCAGCTATATTCTTTGTTTTCACAGCTGAAAGAAACTGCCCTGAATGAAACAAAGGTGTCGCAGGCCTTTTCGTATTTCTTCGGCCTTCGCATGTAATTAAACATTTTGAAACCGTCTGGTACCCGTGGTATACACGTATCTACCTCCTGTTGTAACGTTACTGAATTATTTATTTTTACCACAAAATGTATGTCTTCATTTATTTCTCGCTATTCTCGTGTTATGTATACGCTACTCTTGCATGCATAGTTAATTGGTTGGCCTTTGTAATGGGCGTAGTCGTCTCTTCTTTGAGGTAGGAACTGAGGGTTTGTATTTCGTGTAGTTGAAAGTCTTTAAAGAGTTAAGGAGAGAATATTTCTGAACATACGCATTTTTATATTGGCCTGCATTTCGTCTCCGCTACGTACCGGGCCTTTATCCTTAATCGTGCTATCCTGTTACAGGATCTCGTGGGAAATGTGACAACCCTTTCATTCGTTCAAGTGATCAGACAAACGGGCGTCTGAATTATATGAGCAGTAAAACGTGTGCAATTTTGTGATTGTTTGCCATTCAGTGTTGATTGCAGAGCTGACGGAGAAAAATGAAATAATATCCAGCTGTATTTTATTTACATATTCGGTACCCTTTTTAACACCCCCTCGTTCCCTTGTATTTACATATTCGGTATCGTTTTAGCACCCTTCTCGTTCCCTTGTATTTACATATTCTGTACCGTTTTTAACACCCCCTCGTTCCCTTGTATTTACATTTACGGTACTGTTTTAACACACCTTCTTTCCCTTGTGTTAACATATTCGGTACCGTTTTTAACACCCCCTCGTTCCCTTGTATTTACATTTAGGTACTGTTTTAACAGCCCTTCGTTCCCTTGTGTTTACATATTCGGTACCGTTTTTAACACCGCATCGTTCCCTTGTGCTGACGACGTTGGAATCCTTCGTCTTTACCGGCGAAGTAATAATGTTATGGAGAAAGGGCGTAACAATGCTAAAGAGAACCCCATAAAACAGACTCTCTTTCGCAATAAGAGCCGGCTTATCTCTTAGAACATGAAGATAACGGCCAAACCTTGGATCCATACAAACAAGGTTGTGTGATTTCATGGCATTTGTGTAGCACGTGTGAGGATGTCTGGCTGTTTGACAGGAGACACGTGTTGGCGCGCCGTAGGCCTCTGCAGCTTATCGATAGAAAAGCGATCTGGGGGAGGGGGTATGGGTGCAGCGTTATTTATTTATTTATTTATTTATCTATCTATCTATTTTTGCGGGGATGAAACTGACATCAATTTTTGGACTGTGCAGATTCATTTTCAGTTCCCGTTTGTCCTTCTGTTAAGGGTACCCAAGGCTAGAGAGGCGGGAAGGCGCTGGGAAGTTTTCAAGCTAATGTGAGTTATATTTTGAAATTCAGTTATCTAACAGAAAACGCCTTGTCCCCATTACAAATATTGTATGAGGGATCAGTTGCTGTTCGTCGTGAGAGGTTTACAAAAATCATACTTGTAAGTAGCATGTGCAAACAATGCATTTTTCGAAAGGTAAATCAGAATTAATTAATTAATTAATTACTTGGAAGTTTTTCAGAATATGTTTGCAGGTAGGGTCGTACTGTATGTGTGTGTGTTCTGATAGGAAGCCGTAATGGTCTGTCAGTATTGTCTGGTATATGCGCTGAATTGCCAGGGCATCCCGCTCTGATTTCAGGCTGGAGCAGAAGACAACCCTTTCCTGTACGCCGTCCAAACCGCCTCTGGGTCCCTCCCGACGCCCTTTCTGTAAGTAACGGGGCTTACACGGTCGGCGATTGAAACTGATCAGCATTCTTCATCTAGTGTCGAGGTTACTGTTGTTTACAGCTTAAGCGTCTTGATAACTTCACTTCCTTAACTGCTGTTATTTTGTAAGACGTAACCCAGTATGACGCCGTGCTTAGTGAAGCGCAGGACCAAGTTTAGGCTCTGCTTGGTCGTTCGTTTTCTCATACGGCGTGTTGTAATCAAGATAAGTACTAGGCAAATATGCTTACTGAAGTAAATTTCATGCGTGTGTGCAAGCCATAACTGCAGTCACTCATCAACTGCTGTTTTCAAGGATTCACGATTTTCCCTTTCGTTGTGACATTACCAACCGCAGGGTCTGGTTTAACGCATCCGCGATTTTTATCTCCGTACACAGCGCTCAAAACGTGACTGCGTCTGTACCATTTTAGGAGGACAGGACTGCAGTGGCCAGCTGAATCAATTCTAGTTCCACACAACGTATTTTTTATAAGATAATTATTTTATGTGACAGTGGCAGTGGACCGTACGGAAACAAGAGGACAGGTGGACAGACTCGGTTACAGGACGTGCCGGAAAACAGCTAGGGGCCGGGGATAGAAAAGATTGGCATTAGACTGTAAAAAGTGTAGGGGGGGGGGGAAGAATTGAGGAGACCAGGGCTTGAGATTGGGCCGTCATTCACCACAACCACCACCACCACAAGTACTGTTTGTTTTTGGCGCGAAGGCCCCCCCCCTCAGTGGGCTAGGGCCTCCTCATTTACGAGATTTCTAGATCACATTTGGTAGGTCTCTCTGGACGAGTGATCAGCCCGTCGCAGAGACCTCTACCTGACAATTCACAATACTCACAACAGACAAAAATCCATGCCCCCGGTGGGATTCGAACCCACAGTCTCAGCAGCCGAGTGGCCGCAGACCTACGCCTTAGACCGCGCGGCCACTGGGACCGGCACTACTACTACTACTACTACTACTACTACTACTAGTAGTAGTAGTAGCCCAGGCCATACTACTACTACTACTACTACTACTACTAGTAGTAGTAGTATGGCCTGGGCTGTGTCATGTCCGTGTACGACCCTATAGCAATTCTGTGTAGTATCTGTCAGGGTATTGTGCGAGCTGGAAGACAAGGGCCGGTCGTAACGATTTTCGTTTCCCAGGGTGGAGGAGCCAGACATAGCCTCGCGTGATCCTGTGTCCCCGGCCGAGCGATTAGATAGGCCAGTCCGTCTGTGGGCCAGCAGGCCGCGTCGCGTTACTGGAATTCGTGCTGTGCCACCGTGTGCTCGCGTGTGACGTCGACAGTGCCGTAGATATTGCGTCACTGGTGGACAGATGTATGCTGTAAGGCGCTGCGGGATCTGTATGTGGTAGAATGTATGTAGCGGTACGAAAGTACACGTGGGAACCAAGTATTTCCTTTGTAGTGGAATGTTTGAAATTTAGTTTAGTGTTGCGGGAGGACAGATTAAGTCGTAAGCTACGGGTTGGACGATCTGTGGGGTACAGTTCCGTATGAGTGAGTTATTTTTCTTTTCTTCAGGACAACCAGGCCGGCTCTGGGACCCACCCATCCTCGAGTGGGTACCGGGATTCATTCCCGGGGATAGAGCAGCCGGGGCGTGACGTTGACCACACGCCTTAATGGAGTGGCGAAGTTAAGAATGGGTGGATCTATACATCTGCTCCCCCTATATGCCTTCTTGGCGTGGGCAGGGACTGGTTGACCTTAATTTAAGTCTTTTAAGACTCTCAGACTATATTAGAAGAGAGCAGATGAAAGGGAGAGCTAAGGGTAGAAGCGAGAGACGCTTTGTTTTACTTAGGGGCATTGTGGCGTTTCGCCACCCAGAGTTATAACATCGATGGTAGTTGAGTGTTTGTGAATTTTTGGGAATTGGTGAAGTAGTAATTAAAAGGGGGCAAACCGAAGTACTTGGAGAGAAATTCGTCTCAATATCACTCTTTTTCCACCACACACACCCACCACTGACCTCAGGACAAAACCAGGGCCTCCGCTATGAGACATTCATATTTCTTTATACGAGAGCCGACGGGTGTTTTCTTGCGTTGTTCCTGATAGGCCTGCATATCCACAGCTGTTGTACCTGATGTAGTCCCAGCAAGTTCCCGTGCTTTCGATGGGTTCCCATGCTCAAGAGTTGTTGTGAATTTGTGGGCCATCGCTGCTGAAGTCTACGATCCGCCGCTGTAAAATTGTAAGATATCAGTGTTTCTTGTTTTAGTAAAGGACATCCCGTTGTGTTAAGTATAATATTAAAATGAAATAAAATATAAGAAAGTTGTGTTTGGTGAAGTATGCGTTTTTATTTCATTATAATCAGTGTTTGTGTGATGCAGACTCTGAACCAAAGGAAATCCACTTATCCATAAAAGTGGGTGGAGTTTTACGGCACTTGTATATTATGGCTAGTGTGTTAGTCATTGAATGTGACTTGTTTAAATTTTTAAAGATTTAGGACAAACTTGAGTTACAAGGATTCGGTTCGTACCGCGCAGTAAACACTCCGTCTCGTAAAAACCGAGCACTTAATGCTGTACAGGGAAATAGGCGCCCATCCGCGGACCATGCACGACACACGCGTCCTCTGTGGGCAGTGCCTAGATGTTTGGACGTTAAATGCTGGGATTTAAAGGGTTAAGTTGGTCGCCCTGTCGCTGTGTCGAGTCAGTTTCGTAGCGACAGTGTGCACGCCACGTTTCCAGGAAGCGGTTGGTGGCCAGTGGGCGTCGCTGCGTCTGCTTGCGACTGGCCGTGATGGATCTAGCTGGCTGAGTCAGCCAGTAGTACAGTCTGTCACGGTTGGTTGCGCGCAGTAGGATCGCCACTAATCGCCGTGTGAAGCAATTTTGCATGCAGTAAAAACATGATGATGAATATTTTACTTCCCGTCATGCCTTACTGAGCAGATTTACCCAGTTCTGTGACGTACGACGCTACAGATTCGCCCCGTGATGGGCAGCTGGTTTCGATATTTCAGAGTGGCGGCCGGACGAGTGCATCCTGTCTGCAAGTGTTGTCTGAACGTGGGGTGTAGCAGTACCGGATACCGTTCATCGGAGCGTAATCACTGCAGGCGGAATGGGAGGCCGTAGATTGGGTGGAGGAGTGTCGGCGGCTGATATTGCGGCCGCCCAGGGCGCGGCAAAATTAATACTCTAAATTTAAAAAAAAAATGACTATGCCCTCAGCAAATTTTAAATGAAATTACTGAGCCAAATAAAACGAAAATTAGTAAATGATTATGATTTACATAAAGTAGACCATTTCTGTTAGGGGCGGTAGTCGTGGTTACACACGTTGGGTGACGAGGGGAGGTCGTTTCTGGCGCGAACAGGATTCCTTCAAGAAACAAGTGTTCTGCCGACTGTCTTTTGCTCTCTGTTAGAGCGATTCTGCCCGTCGGCCATGCAGCGTTACCAAATGTCCACGAAGATGGAGGCACGCGGTAGCACAGTTGGTTGGAGCACTGCAAACCGCAAGGTCGCGAGTTCGATTCCTAATGGGTTCCGTGATTTTTCATTGACTTTATCCTTCCGGCTGCAACTCCCTAACAGAAATGAGTATCAGGAATATCTCCTGGGGGATAAAGGTGGCCGGTGCGTAGGGCTGACAGCCTTGTCACAGTTATGTGTAGATTTTCTAGAAATTCTGGAAGCCTCAACCTCCTGGAGCCCTCAGGACCTGTACAGTGATTGCATTTAGTTACAGAATGAATTCTTACAGCACAAAACATTGATCAAATAAGGCTACACGAGTTGCGAGGTTTTCACAGCGATGTAACTGAGGCTTCCGTCCGCCTGGGATTTGACGCTTCTTCAACGGGTAGTCGGATCCCGACGTTTCGAGACGACGTACTGCCGTCATATTTAAGAGTCGAAACGTCGGGATCCGGCAGTGTCCTATGCCACAAGAACGGCAACCTCAAAATTATACAGTTTTTAACTTACTTTGTATTTTTGTAAACATGGCAGTGATGCGACTGGACTCTATTTAGAAGGTATAAAATCAAATCTGTGGGATTAGCTGCCCTGCGTCAGGCACTCATCGGGGTCTGTAGGTGAGTAATGGGATGGCTTCTCGAAATGGTTCCTTTCGGATCCCTATGGAATCAGGTTCATGTTTGTATAGGGTTAGTATAAAACATCTTAAGATCTGTAATCAAAGTTGTTTTATACATAGGTTTGTATAAAACATCTTAAGATCTGTAATCAAAATTGTTTTACACATAGGTTTGTTTAAAACAACTTAAGATCTGTAATCAAAGTTGTTTTATACATAGGTTTGTATAAAACATCTTAAGATCTGTAATCAAAGTTGTTTTACACATATGTTTGTTTAAACATCTTAAGATCTGTAATTAAAGTTGTTTTACACACGGGCTTGTATAAAACAACTTAAGATCTGTAATCAAAGTTGTTTTACGCATAGATTTGTATAAAACAACTTAAGATCTGTAATCATAACTGTTTTATGCATAGGTTTGTATAAAACACCTTAAGATCTGTAATGAAACAAATCAGTAGTTTTCAGCATATGATAAATTTCATGTTTGTCCTGTTGTTCAGACTTTTGAATCTTTGCAAATAACCTTCCCGTCACTGCAGGAAACACGTGGTCCTTTGGCACAGTACCTTTTGAAGCTTGAAGCTGGTTTAATTATACTAAGTGGAAACACAGCGCTTTGTAATTTTTAGGTGAGACATCGCCGTTGTGTATTTTCACTGTTTTATATAAGTATAAATTTTGTAATTTTCATGGTTGCACCGTGCATTGATAATATCATATTCTTTATTTTTCCAACTAACGCACACAAATTATATTAAATAATTATTACAGCATTTAAAATTATGACAGTTGCTCCAACATGTGTCGGTTTACATAAACCATCATTAGGGAGCTGCAGCCTGTGCTTAGCTAAAATTACATTTCCGGTTCCAGTATACATGTTGTTATACATGTTTTCAGTGTCATGGCCGCATATACGGCCACTGAAGAGGAGTTAAAAACATTCCTCCCATCACCCCTCAAAAAATTTAACTTACTAAAAACAAGAAAACAAACAATAATAAACAAAAGCAAGGAAAATGTCAAACTCTATAGGGTCTTCTCGTCCCATAAAAACATATAAGAATTTTAACTCAAAAACCAAATTCAACAAACCAATACGTTTAAGACAGCTCATGTCTAGTCAAGCCATTCATACCAGATCACAATCAAAGAACTAATGATTATGCTACCTTTGCACGGTCATGATACCGCGGCCCTTCTAATCAAAGTCAATGGGCAGGCCATACTTAAAAAATCTTACAAGAACAGATGTTTTTGTTAAAGGCGGACAGTGAGAATATTCTCACAACCCAAAGAAGACTTAGATGGCGAGGGTCCTGTTTTTAACTAGTAAACGCCAATACACTGTTTTTAAAAGAATTTAAAATGTATTTTAACCACTCAGTTACATATTTCGGAAGGTTACTTTCCTAGACAAATGATCTGGCTTAAGCATTTCACTGCTGTAACCACACTGGGATCCCAATGTGTGCACAGCATCCTGTGACTTAACATGTAAAGAATAGGCCTGAAGATGACTGTTCAACAGTCGAAACATGTAGCCTACATAATTACCTTGTGCAATAACAACCGTCGTGCTGACGTACACTGTTAACATCACAGTACGTATCCAAGTACAACGTGATGCCTCCATTCAAGTTCGCAGCTATAAAAATTAAAAACTTGTCTAATTCCTCAAAACAAATTAACATCCAAACATAAAACAACACAACAAACAAGATTTGCTAATTACACAATAATTGCTATACAAACAAATATAAATGAAACATTTCAATAAAAAATTAAATTACAAAAAGAATAAACAAAAGAACAAAATTTTAACGTAATCAAATTGAAAATCGCTATAAAATACACAAAATGAAATTAAACCCAATAATTATAAAAATAAAACAAGAAGCTAATCCCCCTTAATCTTCTGCATATGCGGCCATGACACTGAACACATCTCATGGTGGTTTCTGGTTCTTCAAGAAATGAATTTAATTAATGCATCTTATTTCATTTCCGTTGTTGTTTTATATATTTTTATTTGATGCTAAGATTAAGGGGGGTTAGCTGCTTCTTTTATTTTTATAATTATACTGGAACCAGAAATACAATTTTAGCTAAGCACAGGCTGTAGCTCCCTGATGATGGTTTATGTAAACCGAAACATGTTGGAGCAACTGTCATAATTTTAAATGCTGTAATAATTAATTAATATAATTTGTGTGCATTACTTGGAAAAATAAAGTATTTAACAGCAGTTGTGTTACGAAACGGCCACGAAAGACACAGCCATGAAAACAGCACTCAGTAATGGACACTACACTTTTATTTTACGTTTTCAAAATCTTCACTGTTTCATCTCCCTCTAAATTAATTGACGAGCCCCAAAAGACGCCACTACATTAACAAATTCAGGCGCACGTTTAGAGAATACAAATGTACGTCGAATATTCGTGGGGGGGGGGGTTAAAATCCTGACCATTATCAACTGTCAATATAAACTTGTCATGGGCCAAGCTATAAATCAAAAGTATTTTTGATCCATAAACAACTTTATCACAAGATAAACAAATGGTTTATAGTTGCCGTCAAACACAATAATGGTGTATTTAGTTATCAGCCTTTTTTTTATTTTAATGGCTGCATATTTCGGTCTTTTTTATCATTATCAGGCTATCTTACAGAAACTTGTTTACCTTGCAAATTAGTAAACACAACAGGATGTCCTCTTTAACAAATACTTTATTAGTAAACAATCCTTTTTGTTTGCAATATTAGCTACACGTTCCGACTGTTACTAAAGCCTTCCTCAGGCTTACCACTATAAGAAAGTAAAGTGACAAAGAAGTAGCTTTACTCTCATATTCTCACAGTACAGCCAACAAGATGCAACGTTTCTCAAATTTACTTATTTCTGTAAGACGCTCTACATGTTTCAAACGGTTTTTCCGTCCATCATCAGGAGCTCAAAACTGCACATGCAGCGTCAGGTATTTGTCAGACCATTACTGCTACCTGCTGCTAGCCGCCAGGCGTTGCATCTTGTTGGTTGTACTGTGAGAATATATTAGCGATGCACGAACATATGAATGTTAAAAATAATAACTTTACATTATACATCAAATAGATGTGGCAGTGAAATCTCACACCTTACATTACTGAACCCCTATGATTGTGCTATTGCTGCGTTTTTACATCTGATTAAAATGACGTAAAATTTAAAATCTTGTAAAACTTTTAAAAAACATTGTGTTTGTTGACTATACCGTTTCTTACTGGTTAATTACATTTCTCGTGCTACTATTTCAGCTACGTTTCACAGTCTGATTCGCTGTCCCACTGTCGTTTGCCCATTCTACGTCGGAATTTGACTCAATCCGTTATTTCGTATTGGGGGGAATACCACCAGCTATTAATTCAATACGGCCCACACTGACATCACATACGCGTTTCCCTTCTCCCTAGTCAAATTACGTGCGACGTATGTCCAAATCATTCTGTATTTAATTTCATAGGGCAAATGTTGGTGTTTTGAACCAAAATTTCCCTAGAATTCTTACTCTTCTGTTGCTGACAAAATTGAAGCGTACTCTTGATTATTTAGGAAGCACAAAGAGATGCCACATACCAAGAAGGACCTATTATGGTATATGGCATTACAATATTAAGTTATTATTATTATTATGTTGATGTTACCCATTTTTATGCTAGGTACTAACGCACTACATGAAGTAAGTGCCAAATACGATACCAAACTGATTAGCACAGTGCTACAGATTAATTATTAATATGCAGAACTACACACGCACAGCTGACACCCAAAAAAAAAGGGGGGGAGGACTGAACTTTAAAAATGCCAAAAGAAATCAAACCAAAATACAAAAGCAGAACATGCACATTCTTATTGTGATTTGGGTTCTTCTACAAGGTCCCCAACAGCAGGCCCATATTTAGAGCAAAACCCAATTTTATGAATTTTACTAATACTGACTCTGTTCAGTGCTTACCTTGCTTCGGTACAGTGCAATTATATACAGAGGCCAGAAGGTACACCCCTTTCTCACCCGTCCAACTGCTGTCAGGTAAACACGAAAGTCGCTCAAAATAACATGATACAAATCTACGAGCTAAAGGCTCTTGCCTGGCCGTGTTTCTGCAGGAGACCGCTTACTTTTTGATAAACAAAAACTTTGAAGTAGGAAGCGGTCAACGGTTTCAACCTCCCACCCCCTTGAGATTCCAGGTCCAGCTCTGGAGAAGTTGCTGCAAAAGACGCGCTAAATCTCAGCTCCCCCCCATGAGATTGATACTGGAAGAAGGGGAGACTCTTTTCTCCAGCGATACAGGACTGGAAATGTTCGTTACAATTGGAGGGTCCTGGAGTGGAGCGCGCCAACTGACATTCTGATCTTCACACAGGGTGGTCACTAAACTATATCTCTCCAGGATACATCCTCACAGGTATGACCTACGTTTAAGATTGTTCCCATTTACCCAACTATACGGTACCATACATGATGTCGCGGTTCAGGAGATCAGATTAGAGAGGTCCTGGGTTGAAATCTGGGCTCGGAGACCGGCTGCCTGACTGAATTTTCCTCGTTTTCCTCATTTCCTTCAGGAAAATTCCGAAATAATACCGGTTATTAGGCCACGATCGCTTCATTCCACGTCCTTCCCAATTCATAACCCATCAACCTTACACCGTCAAAGCACTCCATCAAACACAACCACATTTATTTTCATTTACGCATTACATCCCACATTGCTAATACAATCGCAATGTATGTTGCCTTATTTTGAAAACTTTGGCAATGGCGGCCTGACGATGGCCTTTGCACGCCGAAACATGTAGTCATACTAGCTAAAAAATAAATGTTGTTTTGTCTGATTTATGAAGGATTACTTTGAAATACTGTACACACACAGCGGACTGCCTTCTATAAAATTAATTACACTGTCAAACTGAGCTAACGACAGCATCGTTAAACAAACAAGAGGCCTACCTACACACACATCGCATGTATTTATATGTGTATTTGCTGCACTATGTGTGTATTGCTGTTTTTACTTCAGATGCCGGACTGCTGGCTAGAAGTCAGTATTCGGAAGGTCCTGCGACCGGCCACCTCGACACAGGTTTTTCTTGGTTTCCCTGTGTCTATAAGCAAAT
>Ga0123353_10011522_pt1 | contig 12469 bp, 7 predicted proteins | sample TergutLab28metaG_3_FD_92763 | JGI IMG/M metagenome (GOLD analysis project Ga0123353, IMG submission 92763) | Labiotermes labralis P3 segment gut microbial communities from Petit-Saut dam, French Guiana - Lab288 P3 | ecosystem: Host-associated > Arthropoda: Insects > Digestive system > Gut ... | reverse complement strand
CCACATCACCAACAGCCAATCCCGCTACATAACACCAACACGCCTCAAGTCAGCACAATACAGCCTACACAATAACGCACCAAGTAGTCGCAAGCTCCTGAAGGTGGATGTATTAACATCCGAAACACGTTGAGCAGTAAATTGACATAATAATGCAAGTGTCATCAAGTTGGTCTACCTTTATTCAAATATCAAGATGATACACGGTCCAATACGCATAATATAAGCAGCAAACCTCATGTGATCTATGTATCTTCTAATAATGTTAGACACCCTGTTCCTAAGACCTTCACTAAACTTCACCCAATTACACTTCACTCCACTACACTTGCCGACACTTCACTTCCTCTCATATGAACTTAAACTTTGGTGTCGCCGGCAAGCGAACTTCACCAAGCCAGTACGAAAATTGAAACCGCTGTGCTGCCATTATGATCACGTGACAGGTAGGCGTTTCTCAACTCTTGCACACATCGGATATATGATCTCTACCATACGTAATTGACTAAATCAGTGTAATTGGGTTGCCGTGCAGGAATGGTTTTGTGTAGTGGCCGTGTGGTCCGTTCGCTCAATACTTGCCCCTGTTTTTAGATTGATCCTGTAGCCATTGCAGACATGGGCCATAGGAATACACACGTTGCACCAGCTGCTGGTTGTAACACAGTACAAGGCAGTGTTCATAAGCTTTCATTTTAATAATCTGGTTCATTAGGACCCTTTCCATGCCAGCTGTAGTAATCACGATACAACACGTGACTCCGATTTCACGTGTACATGTGCTTGCTGAAAGTTAACATTCTTCGGCCTCAAGATGAATTTTTCGAGGTGGGGCATTACTGGTCCCTAACATTCGTGCCTCCGTGACCTACAGCATGGGATTGCGGATTGCGGCTTCTAATTGCTCGTTGCGAAGCGATATGTCGGCGTTTTTATGTCGCACGATGTAGATAGAGGATGTCCCAAGGACTTGCTTCCTGTCGAAAATGGTCCTTGGTTTGACACAGAGTATTCACATAACATGTGCGCGTTGAGGCAGCTTTTGCAAATGCGTATAGCTTATGGTGGCCGATCTCCTTCAGAGGCTTTAGTAAGTTATGGGATAGTGACGGTACCACGAGGATGCGCACAGTAATTGCCCTCCTCAGTGACAAAGTTTTCAAGGTGGCTGCTTTTTGTCAGTTTTTATTAGACATGGCCGGTGGATGTTGCGCGCTCCTGTATGAAATGTCGCTGAGGTGGCTTCAAAATTGATTGTAGGAAATTGAAAGTTAGGAATTTGAGATGGCCTTTAATGGCTGACGTAGGCCTGTGTGTTGAGAACACGAACAGGCAACGTGAGTCTGTTTTACCCTACAAGTTAAGCTGATAAAATGCTTTGTCTCTGTGTACCAGCAACTGTGCGACGGAACAGCTCCACCGTTTCTTGAGGGCTACTATATCAAAACTGAAGGGCATTGTCGAACGTTCTCGTAATTGGGGCAGAGCTACTGATTCCTGCTGTATCATTAGTTTGGGTGCTGCTACCTCTGTACTACGCACTGCGCTTCTCCAGTTTATAACGGAGCTCAGATTGTTACCGCACACTGGGGAAATTACGCCCCAGTGGATGTTCGTTCGTGGAAGAGTTTTCGCGGTACACAACTGCAGGAGACACACGTTTCGAGCACACGCTGAAATAATGTCTTCGCGGACTTGAATGATATCAATTCCGCTGTCTGATTCTGAGAACAGAATTGTGCTTAAACTTCGCAAGTCCTTTCGTGGTCGAAGTTTTTGTTACCTCGCCCTACCGTCAGGCAGTGTGTTCACAGATGCAGGAACGTAGCATACCTGTCGCCTTGTCTGTGCTTAAGATAACTGGGAACTGTGTGTACCAACTGCGTTAGCATAAATTACACTAAGTTAGGCCACGTTTAGTTTTTGGCGTTTTCTTGGAGGTGTGATGTTTATTCCACAGTCAAAATGCCAATGTTGTGTATGTACCTGGGTCTCAATCACGCAACCAGGAGGTGCCAGTGGGCACACCGCACACACTTGCACTTCTCTGGCTGCACCCACTGAAAATTTTCAGAATACAAAGATAAACATGTGGATCGGAAGTGAGCTCTGTGAAGGCAAAATTATGAAGTGAGCTTTGTGAAGACAAAATTACGAATCCGATCAATTTGTGATTATCAGAGAGCGCGAGCAGCGAGTTGTAAGTAGGCTCACACGCAAAAAATGCAGTAGCATTCTAGTTAGAATACTGTGGTGAATGTGCGGATGCGTTGGTTAGAGTGCTACCGTGCATTCCACTTCGGGAACCCTTCTGGAGCGGTCCAGAAGCTTCCACCAACGTTGTTCTCTCTCTTCTGGGTCTTGTGACGTGTGTCTGGTACCATAGACTATAATCCGGAGAGCCGGCGCCGGATGATATCATCCACGAAGCTTACTACCGTGATGCGTAAGCCCGGTTGTTCTACTAAATGCATGTATATGCAAGATGTTTTGTGCAAAGTTATAGAGCGCATTTCCTAATTAAAGTTTTGGTGTTATCCTGAGGGAGGAGATTTTTACGCAAATGCATGCATAATTTTACCTACATGGAACATATGTAATAGAGCATTATGTACATGTTTAAACGTATGTATACATTGTACCCGCACAGGAAGCCGCTGCAACCGCTGTGTTCGTGGTCTGGCTACGGGCTACGGATTTGCTGGGCCTGTGCTGCGAGCGGCTGTTCCAGTGTCTGTGTCGAGGAACTTGGGATGATGGAGAAGCACGCAGCATTGCATATATTTCGTTGGACGTTAAAACCCGTGTCCTCCCGATTGCCGAACATGTGCTTGGGGATACAGGAAAAAAATTATAACTATTTCAAAAGTGGCGAATAAAATAAAGATGTAGTAGACTGTTGATACTGGGCTTCAGTCTCGTTGGTTGCACATGTGATTAACGTAGGCCCGATCATACCGGAACCTATGTACTGTTTCGTGTTCTTAGTAAATGATTGTGTTCAGTACTTAGAGTTTGTTGATACTTAACGCTGTTTTACCGGCGATATTTTGAAGCGTAATTTGTTCATTTAACAATATCTGTCTGCGGCTGATCCGGGCATCATTGTACTCAGTGGAAGGTGGCAGGGCGGGGGCGGATGAGCCATGTTCCGAAGTAATAGCCAACCGAAGAGATAGCCCAGAAGCACCGCGCAGAATTATTTGTGTAGACTCAACATAGGTACATCGTGTAAGTTTCCGAACTGCATGAAAATAGTGAGAGGGTTGATACATTCTTACGCGGTTATTTGAAAGGGTTTGCGACACATGGAACCACGTTTGGAGGAGATGGCGTTTGTTTTTCTCATATACAAATGCAAGCTTGGCAGAATGTTGGGTATGCTTGTTAGGGGAATATTTACGTTTGGTTCTGAAGGAATATCTATGGAAGAAAATCGGACGTTAGTAAGACGTACCGAGTTAACGAAATGTTAGGAAACTGTATCTGCCCTGTACAGTGTGTGAGGTTTCGGGGTCGGCTAATGTGCGACACAGAATATTTGAGCCACCGAAATGTGCGTCCAATTCTAATGTGCACCCAACACTAAATCGTAACACTGTTGTAGTGCCATTATATATGTACACTTCAGAGGAATTAGTGTTCTTGCGCTCGTGTTGTATTCGAGTAACAGTTTGCGGATTTAAGGGGACTGAGTGCGTCAAGCTCGTTTTCTCTTGCCGTCCCAACCTTCTGCCTCTGTCTTGTAGTGGCTTTGATGGTTGTGCTGCTTCTCTCCGCTAAACGAGATAATGTCATTGTTTAATACCGGTAGCGTAAAATACATGCATGCGATGGTGCCGTCTCGCTTTGCAATCTCCTTTAACCTCTGCAACCAGCTAACAGTACCGTATGGTTGACAGAATGCAGCAACACACTGTGTAAAACATCTGAATTGTTGCTAAGGCCAGGCCTCAATTTCCATTTAGTACGGTGGAGTGTGGAGGCTTTACTCCTCACTATCGCGTGCACATGGGCTCCATTCAGACATGCGTTCTTTCCCTAAGTGTTTTATAAGGACAGGTTACGAGGGTGCCCCGTTCATCTCCATATTGTGGTTAGCAGCAGGAACGAATGGTTGTTCTTTCGAATCTCCCACTACGATTTCATGTCGCGATGCTTGTGCGCAGTGGCCATTTTGCTTTAATTTCCTGTAGGATTGGAGCCAGTTTATTATCAGCAGAAACAATTGATTTTGAATACGGCGTTTATATTAAATCAGTCCCGAAAAATAACCAGCGGAATTGTAACTAATTAGCTTGAAATGTGATTGCCAGTCTGCTTATGCCAGAGCGTTCACTGGTTGATTTTCTGTTTACTTAAGGACGCTGTTTTATTACTGCTTTCGTTTTTGTAGCGACGAATGGCAGGGAAATACGTAAATGGTGAATTGAGTACGTCGTGGAAACAGGCCATGTGAACAATTTAGTCTTTCCTAACTCTTGGGGGCGAGATTTTCCGCACCCATCGACACTGGGCCTGGGGACCACCCATTCTCCAGTACAGTAGGTACCGACTCTCTTTCCCGTGGTTAAAGCGTTCGGGACTTGGCGTTGACCACCTGCCCGCGTATAGCGCCGAGGTTAAAGGAAGAGTAACCCATACATATGCTCCTCCCTTGGGCCTTCTTGGCTTGTTCTAGGGTGCGCTTTATTTTTTGCCTTTACCTGGCGCCATTATGGTACTAGGATTGAGGGGAATCCCAGTTTCTTTTGAATCTGTTACGGTCAGATATCTGTGGTAGGTTTGTTGATGTTTCTTGTGAAGTGCACGCACCGCGGACGAGTTGGCCATTTTGTTTTTCCAGAACGGCAGATGCTGTGCCATATAGCTTGTTAGTGTTGTTCTTGGTACTTTTGTTTTGTTTTGGGGCGCATAAAGAAGCATGTCACAGGTTTGGGTACCGGCGTGATATTATTGATCGAAGTGGAAGAGGACCACAATCAAACGTCAGAGGAGGCGAGGCATTCCATTATCGGGAAAATTCAAATTTAGGAAACGTGAAAAAGCGGGATATTGGAATGTATTAATAAGGTTGGTTTAATGTGACTGCTTCCCTGCAAACAGCACTGCGGGCGACTGGGTACGAAGCCAATAATGAAGCCGTATGGTGGTGGTGCATAAGTGCAAGAAGGAACAGACTGCAGCTTGCAGTAAGAGCAGTTCGTGCAGTGTCGGAATGACTGGCCGTAAAGTTCTGTAAATCGTGTTTTTTGACGTTTTGTTGACCGTGCATCGAAGTATATTTATCTGAGTATTTAACCAACTTAATGCACAAAATTTGTTTCACATTAAGTTTTATTTCATGCCTACATGTTTCGAGCACATGTGCTCGAAACATGTAGAGGCATGAAATAAAACTTATTGTGAAACAAATTTTGTGCATCAAGTTGGTTAAATACTGAGATAAATATTCCGTAAATCTGATTTTGAGGCATCAGACTTCCTGAAGTCAAACGAGGACTGTTTTCAGAGACTTTCGGGGAAGGAGAAGGAAATGGGAGTGCAACGTTTGTGTCATTATGCACATAGCTGGAATTATACTGTAGGGAGCAATTCTTCAGTTTGTATTTTTCCATTTTTTTATATATAAATGACGGAAGTTATTAGGATTAATGTCTAGAAAGTTCTGCAAGTAGCGGATAAATCCTGTGTTACGATGACAATGCTAATGTAATTTATGGCGACGTGTAACTCTTATTCCAGAAACTCAGGCGTCTCCTGAGGTATGAGGTATTTGATTTTGTTTTCTTCTCATAACACCTCACAAACATAAAGGCAAAAATGTCAGCTGAGCTGAATTTAATTGGATGGTGGAAGTACGTATAGATATTGTACATACAGTGCTAGTGTGCGTAGTACACACGATTTTTCGAGTCTACTTACAAATGTGTTTCTATTTTAGACTGTGGTGACTATGAATGTGCAGATGAGTCAGAAGTCAGTGAGCACCTGTGCAGCCTATGATAAAACTGTATCATTTTTAGTATTATGGCGTGCAAAGGCATCGGCGCCATATCCAGCATTTGTTGTAACTTAACGTCATTTCGAGACGTATATTTGTATTAATTTGCAGGACACTATATGAAATAAATTTTCAGAGAATATAGCTGGATTGTCGTATGATCAGCTGGTTACAACGTTTTGAGACACACAAGGGTTGCTTGGCTCCCTCTGCCACCGATTTTGCGCTGTTGTGTGTGCCTTGGTGCGAAAAGTGTGTAGACGACTGCCATGCCTCACATTCGTTGTCATAGAAGGACGAATGAAAAGTTTTGAGTTCAAATAATGGTGAATTCCATAAATCAAGGCATTATTCTCATTTACAGCGTTTAGCTTGCAACTACCTGCATGTTGCCAGATGGTTACAATCTGCTAGTCTTCACACAGCCATTCCCTAGCTTAAACGTACTACTGAGTGGTGCTGCTGCAGTTCTTTGCAGCTGTATGTAGACAGACGCAAACTGAACAGTGGTCACTTGCTCTCAGTAAGTAAAAAATCAGTGAATTTTGGAAGGCAGGTTCAGTTAGTAGGCGCGATTACGTTCTTTATGCTGCACACATTAGATCGTGCTTGTATTCCAAGTAGCGGATGTTGACTTCGTTTGCAGTTGTTAACGTGAAAAGAAACCGTGTTTCTGTGGTATGTATAGTGTTGCAGCTATTCTGTAGTTACTGTTTAATCAAGGTACATGTAATTTATTATGTTGAATGCTTTGTACTGTTACAGCGGGATGTTTGTGCGGTTATTAGGTGCGTGTTTTTTGTAGTTTTTAGTTTTGCTACTACTACTGCTACTACTACTAATAGTACTTGTTGTAGCAGCCTCGTCGTGCCACATTATGATACAAGTATTACTTAGCATGCATATTCTTAAGTGCTCTTTGTGTGACGTTGTAGTCATGTCGCTTATTCATTGCGGATACAAAGGTGATTGTTGACAGTTTATTGCAAGGCCAAATTCTGCTAAGCAGATTTTATATTCTGTTGCATTTATTAGGGATGTACTGTGAATTTTTTCTCCGGTCCAGTGGCATTTTCTGTGGACATAAGAAGTAATAGTAAAGGTCAAGATGTCCGCGTGAAGTGATGTGGAGTTTTAGCTGCAGGCAATTGTAACGTCGCCACTAGACGGAGCCCCAGCCCTTTACCCCAGCCAGTTCGTCTCCGGTACGCATTCAGTAGGAGACTTGATGTGTACCAGAGTCGGTCTGGAGTGTTCAGAGAAGAAATTAAACTCTTCCGCTTGCCGGGAGTCGAACCACGATTCCACTGTTGTCCTTCAGTGGATCACCATTCGGCTAGCTCGGCTGTAGTGCGAGAATTGTGACGGTGTTAGGAACAGTGTTGTTTGTTTGGGCACGAGTCGAACTGTCTTGGCGGAGACCTGCCTTCGGTGGTGCAGCTGTTACTATGTGAGCTTTAAGATCCCCTTTTGTTGCGCCCCTGCATAGGTTATATCGTTCATCCAGCTTAGAAATTGATGGTGTTTCAGTTGGAAGGAAAAACAAAGACATTTTTTGGTTGTTGCGTAGGATTGTTATACTACATTTTGCTCCTTCATATTTAATGAAGTTTGTTCGTTGGCGTTGAAATTATTAGTTTTACCTTCTGTCAGCTTCTCAGTGCAGTTAGAAGTTTGGAATCGTGTGTACTGCCTACAAGAGCAGCATTGAACCCAAAGTAATCGATTTTGAATCTATTGGAAGAACGAGAATTATCGTGGCTGAATACAGATGTAATTCGACTTGCTTGAGAAATGTGACCCATCTGTTTAAGCGAGACTGGGTTTTTGGTTTCAAGCGATCCCTCTTCAGACGCCCGGTAGAACCGCGGGCATCTCGCTCCTGCGTTAGCAGTTTTATACTTCGCATGCGTAGGCGTTAAATTACGCTTTTCCATTCAAAAGATTGCAGTCTTCAAATTTTCATGTATCCGGTATAGAATATTGTCTGTTACTATAGCTGGATGTTATAGTCGTGCTTTTAATTTGCTTTGCTGAGTTAATCGTTAGTTGTTAACAGAATGAAAACATAATGCCCTTGGTAGAGGAGCGGTAAGCCGTCAGTCTTCCTGCTGGAAAGCCAGTGAATTTTTACGAGGCGAAGATTTACACCACCCATTCCAGATCCCGGCGTTAGGTGGAATAGGTTATGTTTATGTTGCCCCTTTGGAAAGGGTCCCTGTGCCTTTTTAAGATGTGGGCTTGTTGTCTCATCTGGGAGTGCTGGGGAATAGTTCCAGCTGTCTCAGTGGTCGACCCGTAGGCACCCCTTTTCACTGACGCGCGCGCGCGTGTGTGTATGTGTGTGTGTGTGTGTGTGGGCGTGCCTCCGTTGCCAGATAAAATATGTCAAAAATTGACTGCCACGTTGAAATATACACGCTCACAATCTGGTGTTATGATTTGCAGTTTTTTCCAAGAATTTAAACTGATGTTATGATCGCAGCCGGAACGCGCCACATTGAGAATTGTGCTGCTCGAACAGGACCTACAGACTGTGGTTTCTCTCTGTGATCGCTTCTGAAAAGCAGGATGATATCACGAAATACGCAAAGACCACTCACCTTTACCAGCTTCTGAAGACGGCATTCATTTTCGTCGCGGCTCCATATCGTTCGACACTTCAAGAACGTAGTGTTAATATGAGACCTGAAGATTTTTGATGTAGCCGTACATACTGGACGCGTGATTTAACGTGTGTAATAGACAGTAGTGGACCGAGAGAACTGGAAGGCACTGAGAAACTGCACTGTGTGGGATGTCAGAAATGTTACCTTGTATTTATGTGGCTTCGTTGCCGGCGATGTCGCTATTTCGGAATACCCGTTTGTCTTTGAATGGTAAGATGTTGGATGAACTGAGAAGGGTTTGGAAAGTCGCAGTCATGGCTTAATCGCAGCATTTGTTTGGAAGGACTGAGGCAAACTAAGCAACAATTCAGGATAATGTGAGTTCCCCCGAAAAGGCGTTAATACCGTTACCGCTACCCCAACCTGCTAGGTATTGTTATGTATCATAAATGAAGTGGAGGATGGTGGTGGGCTGCACATATAGCATGACTGAAATTTTGGCCGGGAGAGTTGAAGTGACCACGCGGTAGCCCTATTAATGTTACTGAAAAGAACTTAGAGAGGAACGTGTATGCGTGGGATGATTTCATATAATTCAGTGGCTACATTTTATGAACGCGGAATTCATACTTGGGATTCTGTTAGCTTGGACAGTTTTTGACTGAACTATTTGCCCTTGTCGTGAGGGAGAGCTGGTAAATTCAAGACATCGTGGAAGGTTCCTTTATTGGTGATTCTAAGAAGTGTGTTCTGTCGGAAACCTATTAACGATCTGTGTGTTCTTGTCGTGGCACTTGGTGCGGCGTTTATGCTGTGATATGGAACTTCACGGCGTTCGTATAAACTGCGGGTGTCATTTGGGCTATACTTGAACCGTTGCCGGCTTTCATAATAGGATACCGAGGGTTTCACTGTTATGAAGTTGATGTTTGCAACGAAGGTACAGTGTTGTGACAGTTCTATAGTGGACCTTGTGATAAGTTTGTTTTAATAACCAGTGAATGATCAATTGGATGCAAGAAGTATTTATGTTTTCTACTTGTAAAATACACACACACACACACACACACACACACACACACACACACACACACACAGTGCATGGATTCCGTGAGCCTCTGTTTTGTAAGATATTTAAAGTATTTGCGTGTATTAATTTCTCTGGTCACGAACTTGTCTCTTATGGGATCCGAGAGTTCATTACACTGTTCACAAAAGCACATCATAGAATTATGAATCAGGTGATTTAACTGGTTGAGAGGAGAAAAGCAGGAAGACCAAAATTAAGGTGTTCAGACGGTGTTAAGAACGATCTGAAATCCATGGGTGTGAAGTGATGGAGGAAGAAGGCAGAAGAAATCAGTGTGGGTTGTCATTCTGATTGAGGCACTGTTTAAACTGAAAGGACCGTATGCCATTGCAGGAGGAGGAGGAGGAGGAAAATTGTGGTTCTCCTACTCCCCTAGTTTTCGTTTTCCCTCTCTTTAATTCCTTCCTTTCTTAGCATTCTGTCTTATAGAAGTTTCTGTTTAGTGCAGGTCGTACGTACGTTCAGCATTTACCACTGGAAAAAGGATCAGCACGCTACCCCTACAATTAACGACATTAGAAAAGAACGAAAATATCGAAATTGCTTCGCATCCATTGAAATTGAGAATGGTTGTTACAAAGTACTTATGAAATTCTCGGAGTGCAACTGGCATACCTCTCATCGCACCTGCAGGTAGGCTGTACCAAGAACAGTACACATGGCCTCTTGCGGAGTTAATAGGAACTTGACTAATTATATTTGACGGATCGTCTGCACACCGTAACCATGTTTTCAGTTTGTTCGGATTGCAGATCCTCAACACTCATTGCTTAAAACATCGGTATGGCTTGAATTCGAAAAAGAGCTCGGTGCAAGACAACACGTCGTTCTCTTTAGAAGTAGCATCTTCAATTGAAACTTGCTTCTAGTTCAAGATGCTGAAAGTAATCAGTCTATCTATCTACTCGACCTATATCTGTAAACAGAACACCCTGCTTTATATAAGAAACGTGGATTCAATATCGGAGGCAGAGGAAAAGCAACGAAATACCGGTAACGTTATGTCTCCAGCACGTGCAAAGAAGTAATGCCGCCAAAGGATGTCTAAGCATTTGGTCTGAACATTTGCAGTATCCATCCTCCCCCCTGGGATTTGGGTTCGAGGATAGGTCGTTTCATGTCCAGAGCTGGCGTATAGAAGTTATTCTCCTTTCCCCACCCCACCATAACCACATTTAATAACTTAGGCGCCATTAAAGCCCCTACGTTTATGAACCATATGGCATGTAGATACATGGGAGTGCGGAGACACACATGCATCATACTCATCCTTAACTTTGCCGTCAGCTACAGGGAATCTGTTAGCTTCACACTCCGGTCCCTTTACACTAGGTGTAAAAACCTCCGGTGCCCATTTAACTGGAAGCAGATGATTTCCGAAGGAAGTCTAAACGCGCTGGCGAACGGAAAAATTCATTTTCATGCCGACACCTGCCCTTCCAGCTGTCCGCATCCCACACTGACCTCATATCCGACAATAAATCTTATTTCCCGTGGATAGCCCAACGTCAGTAAGATTCAAATGATGCGCAGGTGTTAAACAGCGCAGGCCGCCATGTTCTGCACAGAATATTACGTAATAAAAAGTTTGGTATTTACTGTAACACGTAACAATTTAGGACTCCGCGCCGAGTGATGACAGCAGTATTTCCGTTCGAAGTTCGTACACGCGCATTTCATCGACAGAGGTAAATTAAAACGCATTAATGACGTAGTCGGTAGCGCGTTTCATGAATGCCCGTCACTTTCGTGTTATTAGGTGGACACACGTGAGCATGTAAGACAGAAGACATGATAATGGCATAAGCCTGTCTTCCTTGTACAATTTACTGTGCCAGGGTGGCCGTATAACTGACAGCAGCAGTAGCAGCATGAAAGGCACACACACACACACAGAAGAGGCATCAGGACGCAAGGGGCGAAATAAATGAAGTATATAGATGTCAGTCAAAATGTTACTTTGTCTTGCATGAAGTGAATGAAGTGCAGAGCACAACGACAAACAGTAGAACGACGGGGTGTTAGCGAAATTTGGTGCAGTCCGATTCGAACCTCATGCACACCAACAGCACTGCGTATCGAGTCGAAACTTCGCTGCCACATTTCAGAGCTGACCTCCGTTACAGACTTCCATCGAAAGGCGAACAACTGCGCTATGCACGTATAGCATGCAGACCCACGAACGTGACGTTACCTTTTGCGAGTTCATTTCGTGCACTTCTGGGTCGTACTACATCTGCATGAAAACTCCTACCCCATCTGCAGCGAATATTGTTACCACCGTAACATTTTACAAAAATTCTAGACGCTGTATTGCTCAGAAATTCGATCACCTCAAACTTTTAAAGAATTCCGTAAACGCTTGCTGTTCGTAGAGAACCTATGAACACATCCGTAGTGTGTCAGTATGATAGGCTACGCGCCTTATCTTTAACCCACACACCGAACGGGACTAGCTTCTGCCTGCGCAGCACGCAGGTCGCGCGAATACTTCGAGAATGCGAAGTGTGTGCAATGTCTTACGTGTTCATATAACTTACAGCATAAAAGCATTCGCTCTTGGCAAGACACTCTTTAGGGAATTGGGGTTGAAGGGGCTGGGTCTCGTAAGCATCAGACCTCACAGACTTTAGACGTGTAGGTTCGAAGTTTCGGTGAACTTAGAGAATGCAGTGTTGAGGTTGAATTTCGGACCAGTACATGGAAAGAGGCGGAATAAAAGTGGGCCCACATAATGAGTTTCAGTAACTGGTTGGCATGTCGATT
>Ga0123353_10011520_pt1 | contig 12470 bp, 4 predicted proteins | sample TergutLab28metaG_3_FD_92763 | JGI IMG/M metagenome (GOLD analysis project Ga0123353, IMG submission 92763) | Labiotermes labralis P3 segment gut microbial communities from Petit-Saut dam, French Guiana - Lab288 P3 | ecosystem: Host-associated > Arthropoda: Insects > Digestive system > Gut ... | reverse complement strand
GAACGGCTTGGTCGGATAGGTATTATCCTTGTTGGTCATATCTTCGTCGTCGCCGCCTGTCAATACAATGGTATATTCTACGGACATATCTTGCTCACACAGTTTTACAGCATCTGCCAGCCAGTGGCGGTTGCCAACGAAAGTGGCTGCGCCCGGATCGTCTTCATCATCAACATAAATGAGGTAGGCGGCGTAGGTGCCTTTATAAACCTTGTAGCGCTCGGAAGATTCATCCCAAATGGCGCACAGGTTCAGGTCTTCGTTCATATCAATACACTCTTCCGGAGCGTAAAATTCGCCCGCGACGTCGCAATTTTCCCATTTGTCGAATATCGGTTTATTCAACGGCGGGGTAAATGTCGGTGGCACGTCTTCTATCTCGTAGCACGGTTCGGATGATTTTTTACGGTACGTTTTCGTGTCTTTTGTTCCTGTGCCGTCGCCCGGATCGTAGGTGATGTAATAACAATTCACCACCTCTACGGGGAAAACTTCGGCGGTGGAAGTGCCACAGGCGTTTTTCGCTGCCACAGTAATGTTTCCTGTGCCAACCTCAGTTGAATGTTGATCGGGCGGTAGCAGGGTGATGGATGCGCCGGTTGAGGAACCAACGACACTCCAGCCGGCAGGAATCGTCCAAACATAACTTGTGGCGTGTTCAACGCCGGATACAGAATATGTCTGATGGTATGTTTCGGAATCGTCTCTTTTGGCACACACCTCATTGTTGCCGGTGATGGCATTTGTCGGGATGACAGGTTTATCGTCGTAAACGGTGATTTCGAGTTCGAGTGCTGCGCCTGCGTCGCAACTGTTGTTTGCGACAACGGTGATGGTTTTCTTTCCGCTGCATGCGGTGGGTTTCAGGTCAATATAGAGTTCGGTGGTGGTGGCGGTGGTGGCGGTGGGGTTGCTCGGGAGCCATCCTGCGGGGAATGTCCATGTATAGTCTAATGCGTCGTCGTCGCCGGTGATAGAATAGCGGATGGGGTCGGTGAGGTCGGCGCACACGGCGTTGTTGCCGGTGATGTCGCCGGTGAGGTCTATGGGAGCGGTTTCTACGTCAACCCAAAACTTTACCCACTCACTTTCTCCGCAGCCGTTTCTGGTTCTTACTTCGACATAGCCGCTTTCCGCGCCACTTCCGGCAGTTACCAAGGCATAGAATATGCTACCGCTTGTTCCGGTTTCCGTCGGATCTGACCATCCGGTGGGGAATTTCCAATCGACAACAGCGTTGCCTAATGAAATGGCAGGGATGCTGTATTGCAACACCGCATCGCTGCCCGCGCAAACGATGGCAGGACCGGAAGGACCACCGGAATTGAGTCCGCCCGGAACAGTGCTATCAAGCCATACAAAAACGGGGTCGGCGGTACCGGATCCACAGTCGCCTTCCGCCGTTACGATAATCATAGCAACAAATATATCCATGACACCCAACGTTACCTCAATTTCATCGGTGCCTTGACCGGTGAAATTCATATCCGCTTCCCACATATTTTTTACTACCCAGAAGTAAGTTACATCGGGCTGTGGGACCACTTTAACGGTGAATTTAGTGCCGTCAGCAGCGCACACACTGCCGGGGGGGGGGGCTATTACGGGTTTGGGAATGGCATCGCCCTCTGTTATGGTTACTTGTTTGGTTTGTGTTTTGATCGTAGGGGAACAATCGTTGCTTGCCATTACGGATATCGTGTAATTAGAAACTACTGCGGGGGGTATAGCAGTAACAGTGGCATAGCCGCTGCCATAGTCCTGACCGGTAACGGTCCAGCCTGACGGAAACGACCATTCATAGCCGGTGTTTATGTCCACGCCATCAATCAATTTCACTCTAAATTGCTGTTCTCCAACATTATTAAGACATATCACGGAGGGACCTTCGATGTCGTCCAAATCATCGAGCACGACTTTACCCACCGAAACGTAAATGGAGCCTGTGTATGCTTCCCCACAGTTGAGTGGCTTTACACTTACACTATACCAGCCGCCGTTGCCGTAGTCCGGAGGTGGCGGAGTAATGGTAGTGGCGGTGGGACGCGGACGCAGTTCGAGGCTGGAGTAACCATTGGGACCTATCCAATTGCAATATTCGATGTCGCCCAAAGGAATCGAATTTATCAACAATATATTTCCCTCGCAATAGGCACTTTCGGGCGTATAGGCAATATTTTGATTGTTTAAGTCTAACATAGTAACCAAAACCTCTATGGTTCGGCACGAGTCGGTTACATATACAACATAATTGTTGTTTACCCTCCCTGTATAGGGAAACTTACCGGTGGTGTTTGCCTGATAGTCGGTATTGGAGTCGGTACCGCCATGATCGGGATGCCGGTGCGCGTAAATCTCATATTTATAGTAGGGATTGCCGGCACCGTCTAAGAAAGGCACTCCAACGGTTGCTTGCACCGAAATATGCCCATGAGTAGTGCCCACGCATACATATCGGGCAATGCTCTCCGGATCCACCCATAAAAAGTCTTCATCAGTAATATCAATGGTGTCGCGGCGATAATAACAGCCACCTGCACTATTATAACTTGTTCCTATAATATATCTGCCGGGGGTAGGCAACACCAAAGGCTTACCTCCATAGGGATAACGGTTCTGATCAACTACCACATCTGTGGGCGCGCTTATGATATTATACCATGTGCCATTAGGTTCATAATCAACTGTAACCAAGTTCGTCGTAGAACTCCATGTATGTCTTTGAATACGATGCAGGAGCGTAAATTCAAGTCCGGAACAGGTAGGCGTTTTGGTGTAGTCAAAGGGTTCAGCGACATAACGGGGGTTCCATATATAATTATAATAAAATGTCTCACCGCAGTCATTAATAACTTCAAAGAAATATCTTCCCGGCAGCATATCCCTACACTGTGTGCCACCAATAGTACCGGGGTGAGCGCCCGGAGGTACGGTAAAATAAAAAGTGTTAGACCCGTAATCTTCAGGTATAATGTATGGAGTGCCTTTGGCTCTATAGAATAGAGTGTCCATTGGTCCCGATACATACAAAATCTGAGTGCCGGGCTTAATATTCTCCGGTGCCTGTATCCGTCGATTAGTAAATCTGCACGTCCCATCAAGGAGGGACGTCCCGGATGCCTCTATAAATGTCTGTCCACCATCGACAGAAGGCGTCCAGTCGCGAATATAAGTTCGTGCGCAATCTCCACTCTCGGTTACGGTTATTCTATAGGTGTTCCCTCTTTTATAAACTTTGCTTCCTGACGCATTAGAAATCACCCGTGAACTGCCATATTCATTAATGGTTCCGGTGTCTATAAGCGTACCAATAGGATGCGCTCCCGTAGGATCATCGAATAATGTAATCGTCCATGTTAACGGATGACACACGGCATAACCATTTGACACATTGGCAATAAGCAATGCCGAATCACAGGCGGGACCAACCGCTGTCAAACTATTACCTCCATTAGATACAAGAAGGGTGCTTGTATTGGCGGTAGAAAGGCATACCTCGCCGTTGGACATTCTAGAACTTTTTTCATACGTGCATCCGATAATCCGAGTGTAAAGCCAAATGCCATCTCCCGATTCGCAAAAACATGCGTAGTTGTTCGGAAGTGTATATATCGGTATTACCCCTGCAAGAGGCTGGTATGCCGGAGTGCCGATATCGTTATATAAATAAGCAACTTCAAAATAAGTGCTTCGATTGCTAATATCCCAATACCATTGCCAATCAAAATCAGTCGGGTTAACATTAGGGAATCCCGACGATCTTACTCTGGCACAAGTATTGTCAACTGTATTGATAAGACCGTTGGTTAATGTCATTTGTATATCATCCGGCACATTTCCTAAATTCGCTGATGTGAGTTTGACGGAGCCACAAGAATCAACAATTCTAAAATTGTAGGTTCCCGCAGGAAGATCATCATTTCCCAAGTGAAAGGGGTCTCTACTATTTATGACAAATGGAGTGGTTGGCAGGGTATAGCCAAACGAAGTAAGAGGAGTAAAACTAGTAACCTCTAACGTAAAAGGCAATGTGCCTGTTCCCGGAGTAAAATTTACCGAAACCTTTCCGGTGGGTCGGCAATTAAGCGATTTACGGGCAGGCACCGCCGTAGCATCTACCGGCACATAGTTGCCTGTGATGGTAACGGTGGTTGCCGCTTTTTCCACGAACCAGTCTTGTTCGTAAGTGCAAAATGCTCTAAAAGATACCTCGTATGTTCCGGGGTAGAGCGCGTCAAGATAATAGTCGGGGGCATCGGCAACGTCCACTTTCGACCAGTCAAGGAACACTCCGGTGCCTATGGGATCGAGTTTTATATCGGGCGCATGGAGAGGGTCGTCCAGCAAAAATCCATCTGAGGGACGAACCGTAACCATAATTTTGCCATTGTTATAGCACGTAGAGTTCTGCACCGCCGTAGCGGTGATTGTGGCAGAACATTGTGCCATTGCCTTAAAAGAAACAGCCTGCAACAGTAGTGCGCAAGTAAAGAATAAAGTAAATTTTGTGTATTTCATTTTTTCTATTTTATTTAACAATTCTGCAATCACAATCTTGCAAATTTTATCTTTTGCAAAGGTACGTCCTTGTTTTTTCGTATAAAATACCTTAAAAGACCTTTTTATGGTACTAAAAAGTCCCAAATTTGAATAATGTTCAAATTTGGGACTTTTTCTACAGAAAAAAATTGCAAATTGTGCACAAAATGACAGAGGTAAAAATTAACGCTCTTATTATATTTTTATCAAAATCAAATTATTGTTCCCAATCGTGCGTTTCTTGATAGATGTTGATGTTTAGTCCTAAGTTGAGTTGAATAAGATTTATGTCAGCGGAATTGATGGATCCGCTACCATCGAGGTCATATCTCCAGTGATAGTTGGGGGTCGTGTATTCGCTCATTTTAGAACGTATAGCCGAGAAGTCTTGTGTTGTAACCAAGATGTCGCCATTCAGGTCGCCTCCCAAAATTTCACGGTGTCCGAGATAGTTATTGCCTGTTACGGTAATCACGCCATAGCGTACAAGGAAGCCTTGACGGGATATTTCCAGCAGATATTCGCCGGGGGCAATGTCGGTAAAGATATATTTACCGATGGGAGCATTCGTACACTTGTCGGTTGCGGTGGTTGTGGCGGGACTGCCTGTTCCGTGATTAGCCCATCTGATTGGTAATCCGGGATTGTTGGTACTGCCGACGACGCCGGGGTCTCTCGGTGCTCCGATGATGGGTTCGTCAACGTCGCAGTCGTAATAGGTTACAAGCACTGTTTGTATCGGGAGGTGTTTGCGGACATATCCGATTTTGTCTATGACGTTCAACGGAGGTGCCACAAACAGTTTTGCTGTTGTTGTAAATTGATTGTCAAAAGTTTCATTGCCCGTACGGACAAACGGAAATATCGTTCCGTAGGGGTTGAAACAGATGTTTGTAATTTTTACGAGTGTCCGTTCGCCTTCGCATATTCCCGATTCTTGTGCTGCCCAATATTCTTCTCCCACAGATATTATCGTACTCAAAGGCAACGGTGTGCCACCTGTTGGCGCATTATACCAGCGAATACCTGCTCCTGTAATCGTCAAATCGCTTAATCTTGGATTGGTGATACCGCATATTGTTTGTGTTGGTAGTGTTATCGGCGGCGGATAATGGTCAAGTATTATTTCTACCGGTGTACGGGTGCTTTCGCAACTTCCTACTTTTTGGGCAGCATAATATGTTCCGCTTATTGGTTGGTCGGTTACCAACAATGGCTCTCCACCGGTTGCTGTTTCATACCAAAGAATTTGGTCGTTTGGTGTTTCCAGATTGCCGAATAAAACGCCTTCGCAGAAACGTTGCGGATCATTCATAATCGGTGCTTCGGGCGTTTCTCCCGCAATGGTTATGATTACTTCGGTGCGTCGTTGTTCACCGTTACAATTGGTGCCACCGTTTAGGGCTACCCAATATGAAACGTCCTCAGTGAGTGTTATTGCTGACGGGTCTAACGGGGTGCCGCCGACGGGAACATCATACCATACGAGGTTGGTGTTGCCGTAGGTTGGAACATCAGCCAACGTTGCCGGCAGACAGATGTCGAGCAAGCCGGGCATATTCGGAGCGTCAATGAACACATCGTCATCTATAAATACCTTCACGGCTGTGCGTTCTCTGCCGCATCCGTCAATATTTTGTTCTGCATAATAGATGACGCCATTGTTCAGCCCGTCACTCGGCGAATAGGCTGTTCCGCCTATTTCCATATCGTACCAAACAATGTTTATTCCATTGTGTGTTTGCAGGTTAGATACCGTCGCTCCATGACAGAATGTTTGAGGTGTGGTAGCCGGCGGAGGCGCGATGTCGCAAGGACCGTTTACTTCCCACTCTATTTTACGTCGCCCGTCGGGAGTTCCACATTCAGCCTGATAAGGGTAGTCGCCATTGTTGTCGTTAATGCTTATCCAGATGGATGTAAACGGGGCATAATCGGCGGCGTCTTCAAACGATACTTTGAAACAGAGGCTTTTGCCGGGCAATAGGATGGTGTCGAGAGCAACAACTTTGATGATATTTAATTTAAAAAGTGGGTTGTTTTTATAGAATGTTACATAGATAGGGGCTTGCAGTGCTGCGGTGCCGGTATTGGTAATACAACTGCTGATGGAGTCTTTGCCGCCGGCAGTTTCATGTACGGGGTATCCCGACGTCCATTCCACTTGCGGAAGGCGTGCGTAGGGTTTGTAGTTCATATCGAGCAGCGATTGTTGTTGGAGAAAGGCGTTGTAGGGCTGTGTTCCATTGGGGAATATCATCGCCGAACTCATGGAATACTTCGGCACGGTGAGGTTTTCGTTGATATTGACCACGTTGTACATATATTGGTTCCAAACTCTGCGCGCGGGCGCCCATGGATATTGATTGCCCGATTTGAAAATTTGGAGGCTGCCTCGATACACGGCGGCTGTTGATCCTACCAAGCCACCTACGACGATGATTTCGGCGGAGCCATCGTTGTCTGCGTCGGCAACGACTGCCATTTCAAATCCGGTATTGGAAAAGGATGGGAATTTTGCAACATCTTCAAAAGTACCCCACGGATCACTCGTTTTTGATGGCACTGCATTTAAGATGCGCATATCGGTTTCGTCTCGATATACCAATTCTACTTTTCCATCTTGGTTAAAGTCGAAGGCGGTGATGCCGGTGGTGCCGGAGCGGTCGGTTGTGTAAGCCATATATACCCTGTCGAACGTTTCGTTGCCTGCGTTTAAGCGGTATGCTTCTACCCGTCCGCCGGTTTTGTCTGAGGAGGTGGCGGCATATTGTCGGGTGGTGGTAAAGGTGATTTCCAATTCGGGATTTTCATCTCCGTCCACATTGGCAATAAAAGGAACGCCAAAGTCGCCATAGTGCGAATGTATCACTTTTTTTCCGAGTAGCGTTTCGGTTTTCGGACTCCATGCCACCAATACGCAGGAGTCGCCGGGTCCGTTTGCATTACCATCGGTAGAGCCACCCGGATAATAGAGCGAGCGCACAAAAATAACATCTAAGAAACCATCTCCGGTGAGGTCGGCAACGGTAGTGAAACCGTCGGAGACATAAGGACGGGCAACGCCGCCGGAGCCTCCGATGTAAACCGGCGGGATGCCGGCTGATTTTACCAAAGAGTTTTGAGATGACGGAGTAGGATTATTATGCGGTGTTTTGTCTTTGATAACCACTTTATATACATTGGTGCCGGCAACCAATTCCGGCGTACCGTCGTTATCCACGTCGGCGGCAAGGGAGTTGTAGGCGTTGTAGCCTTCCCAGAGGCTAAATCCGTAGGTCATGCCCGCTCCTGTTCCGCCTTCGGCTAAGAGGGTGCCGTTTGTAGCGTCATAAATCAAGTTGCCGCAATATATTTCAGGGTTGCCGCAGTTGTCGAAATCGGCAAAACCCAAGAAGTTGATGTTGTTATCATTATAGCCGGTGATAGGGGCAGCCTGCCAGAAATTTGAAATTCCGCCTGCGCCGGGGTTGGTATTTTTTGCGGGGAATGGCGAGTAGGCGGTCAGTCTGCCGGTGGTTACTTCCAGCATCACGATAATGGGTTCATAAATGGGGCTTAATTCCGTGCCAACGTTAATTTTCGCCATGGCGAGCGCTTGACTTTGGAAACTGCCTGTCTCGGTTTTCAGGCGTTGCGGGTTTTCTCTGTCGTTACCCCAATAGATGTAAATGTCTTGGAAAAGACGTTTGCCGGGTCTGCTTTCGCTGCCGACGCCGTGCGACTTATATTTCGGGACGATGATTTCGGGGATGCCGTCGCCGTCCAAGTCGCCTATCAATGGCGTTTGGTAGGTACAAAGGCTATCCTGCTTGCTCACCCATGCCCTGTCAATGGCAAAGTCGAAGGCTTCGTGGTCTATCTCTCCGCCACATTCCAAGTCGTAAATGTTATCGGGGCATCTCAACACAGTGAGACACAGGCGATACTTTGCCATGAGCGTTCCATTGCAGAAGATGTCATAATAAATGGTATCTCTGCCAATAAATTCGGGATCGGGCATGGCGTAAGTGATTGATTGTCCATCGGTTGAAACGGCGGCATCGGGGTACGGTGCTACGATGGTAATCTCCATCTCGCCCGAAGCACAGGTTTCATTTTCCAGCACGTCAAGGATGACGGTGGCGCGACAGTTCAATTTTTGGAAGTAGATGTTTTCAGGAACGTCTTGGGCTTTTACGTCAAAAACCATACTAAAAAACATCATTATTGCCACAATCGGCAATGTTTTTCTGAAAAAAATACAACGCTCTTTCATTTTCGTAAAATTTTTTAATTATAAAATATTCATTATTTGTGTCATATTTGCCTATTCATCATGTCTAAACCATCATAAATAAAAGCGGGCAAATATACGACTTTTTAAGATAGCAACACAAGTTTTAATGCAAAAAGCGTTTTTTTTAATTTTGGCACAAACATAATCGGTGTTTTTGATGCGTACAGCAGGCACATACACTCAAAATTTGTCGCGTTGGTTTTTTTGAAACCTTTTTTTGAGCGGAATGTCCATTGTGCAGATTTTCATAAAAAAACCGTCAAGATTTTCCCCCGTTCGGTGTAGCGTCCACGCTACGTCGCCCACTCGCTCGCGCCGATTTGTAATCGGTGCAGCGCGCCCGCACGAAAGCGCAAAAGCACGAAGGCACGAAGGGGCGAAAGTGCCGATAAAAACAAATACAGATAAAATGATAAAGGGCGCGGGAGCGCCGATAAAAGGGATAAAAAGATAAAACCGCTCGCGCCCCGTTCGGCGTAGCGTCCTCGCTACGTCGCCCCGCCGCCCACCGCGTCCCTCTCCGTCCCCCGAAACCGCACGCGGTGCCGGCAGCAGATCCCTCACTTCACTACGTTGCATTCGGGATGACAGGTGGCATTTTTTTAATAGAAGAGTGAGGGAGGGGGTGGCGCAGCCACCCCCTCCCTCACTCTTTTTCCCCTCTTCAAGCACCCACACGGGTCATGTCGAGCGAAGCGAGACATCTGTAACAAATTTGTTATCAGTCCATTATGTCGTCCCTGCACCTCTTACGGTCTCCAGCCAACACCTTTTTCGCAACCAACCATGTAGCAAAATCACAAACGGTGTATTTTTTATGTTTTTTTTAAAGAAAAAAACATAAAAAGTTTTTTGTTTCAAAATAATATTTACCTTCGCACCCAAAAACATTGTGCGATATGACACGTTTTAAGGAAAATATTGGCTTATGGATTGCTTTGTTGATAAACAAAGTGAGAGCCGTGTTTGCCTTGAATATGCACAAGGCATCGATTATCAACACAACTTCATTAAGATTTGTATTAGCAGCATTGACGGAACGATTCTATGCGGAGCTTCTTCGAGTGCTGCTATCGAACATGAAAACTCCGGCGTATTATTGTTCAAAACTTTTATGGATAGAATGGAGGCTTGCGCCATTTGAACGACCGCCCGACGGTCATAGAAAATAAAAAAACACCGAATAGAAGGATAACACATCCTAATAAAACGCGGGTACATAAAAAATAGGGAGGACAGTTTTAGAACATAATAATTATAGTAGTAGAAAGAAAACGCTCCAACAGAAGTAATAAAACAGCCCGCAAAAAGACCGCACCGCAAGTCGTGGCAACTATTTAAACCATATTCTCATGCTGTTTCTTTTCGTCTTTGGCGAACAACTCGTCTAAAGATGCAAAAAGAACGTTCTCTGATACCGAAATCTGTTTTTCGGACAGAAAAATAAATAGAAATTTAAATACGATAAAACCATGAAAAAAGTATTTGTTTTTTTAGTCTTTTGTACGGCAATGTTATGGTCGTATAGTGCTACGGCGCAAACCTCGTCAGCCGGCGCACTTGCAGGGTATGCCGAAGTAACCTTATCTTATACGTGGGTGAACTGTTCCAATTCAGGTGCCATTGATGTGACATTTTTTTGGTATAATCCGAATTGGGTTGTTCCAAATAAGACAGAATCAGCCCGCAAGTACTATAGTGCTAATAGTGAGGGTGATACGTTTTATTTTTCCATGATAAATCATGGTCCGTTTGTCACTAAGACGCGAACCGCTGTTCAATCTTTTGACGCTCCGGTGAATATTGTGGAGCAGCCCGGCAATGTGCAAAATCATATTGTCGCTCCGAATCCTTGCCAAGCCAGCAATGGCTGCAAGAGAGTTGGGAATGGCGTGATTTCGTGTCCATCGGGAGGAGGTCATACCGACTAACGTGTAAAAACCAGCCGCAAAAGGTGTATGGCAAACGCCATACACCTCCGCGGTTTTTAAATCAGTATAAACAATTAAAATATATCGTTTATGAGAACCTTTATTACGATAGCATTATGGTTGTTAGCAACAACCATGATAGCGCAGGAGCAACAAGAACGTCCGAATATGCCTTTCTACAATAAGCAAAAAATAGACGAAGCCCTAAAACGGCAAACAGAATACGATACCGTTTGGTTGCCGATTAAGACAACGCAATATAACCATCTGGGAATACCTTCATTTTTTGAAGAATATGAATATAATGAATCGGGATTATTGCAGAAGTGGATACGTAATCATTTGCCGATGGTTGCAGAATATATCTTCAACCAAACACGCCTTGTGGAGGGAGAAGATGTTTTGGATACACTCACCTATTATAGATATGATGACGCAGGAAACAAGATGCCGGAAAGACGATGGATTTATGAAAATCATCAAGATGATTTCTATTTTGCTATTTATGATCAACAATGGGAAACTAACCAATGGGTAACTACTTATAAAAGGGAAGAATATTTTATGGATACACTTAGCGTGGTTGGATTCCCATATTTGAAACGATGGTTTACCGATGGAGTACTTTCAAGAGAGAATCGTTATGCTTTGGAAAAGTTTGATGAGCGTGGAAATGTGATTAATATGTCTTTCCAATTATATGTTCCCGGTAGCGAAGAAGAATATGTCATTTTTTTTCATGAGTACTTCTATGACGAAAACAATGCGTGCTATGAGTGGCGTGCTTATCGAAAATTTGGAAAAGATTGGATATTACGAGGTAAGGTTTCTTGGGAGTGGGAGGAGTTTCATGGCTTTTTAAATGGAGATGTGCTGTACTTTCAAGTTTTCGGGAAACCAGATTTTAAAAAACCCAATAAACCATCTACAATGTCGTCATACGGCAGTTGCGATGGATGGAGTCTTGATTTTCAGTTTATGGAAAAGTATTTATGGAATATAGACGGAAACAATTCGGCGGAACGTGCTACATATATAAAAAGTAACGATTCGCTCTTTCGTGAATTAAATTCCGGCATATATTATGATGAACGCGGAAACATGACGGGAGGTATTGAGGTATATATGTATTATCCATATCAATATGGCAACTATCACGACACTTGTTATTTGTTAAAGCACACCTATGTCAATTACTATGATGAGCGCAATCGTTTCTACAAATACGACTTTTACCAAATGCGGTTCGATGATATGTTCGGCGAAGGAAGCAGAGACGATCTGTTCTATTACACTGAAAAGGTTGATACATTTACCTACGTTTTGAAAAAAGTAAATATAGATGAGTTGTCATTAAAAAGCGATGCAGAGTTGCTTCTTGTTCCCAACCCCACCAATGAAACAGTGCGCATCACTGCGATAGATTCTATCGCTACCATTGCTGTGTATGCTTCCGATGGGCGTTTGGTGCATAGTCAAGAGGGGTCGGGCAAGGAGGCAACGGTCAATCTGCGTGGGCTATCCGCAGGCATCTATCTTGTGCAAGCGCGGCTGAGAGACGGCAGGGTGCAGATGGGGAAGTTGGTGGTGAGATGATGAGACCGTAAGACCGTAAGAGGTGTAAGACCGTAAGAGGCGCGGAGCGCGAACCCCATTCTTCTGTGTAAATCAGCGCAAATCTGCGGACAAAAAAGACCGTAAGAGGGGGTGCCGCCCCACCG
>Ga0123353_10011519_pt1 | contig 12470 bp, 10 predicted proteins | sample TergutLab28metaG_3_FD_92763 | JGI IMG/M metagenome (GOLD analysis project Ga0123353, IMG submission 92763) | Labiotermes labralis P3 segment gut microbial communities from Petit-Saut dam, French Guiana - Lab288 P3 | ecosystem: Host-associated > Arthropoda: Insects > Digestive system > Gut ... | reverse complement strand
TATATTGCCAACAACGCCAACAATTGCTTGCCGAATACCACAAATATCAACGCTCCTGCGCAAAGATACGGTCCAAACGGAATAGCCTTGTCGCTTTCCACTTTTTTAAGCGTTATTAAAGCAATGCTTACGACCGACCCTACCGCGCAGCCTATAAAAATCGTCCCAAGAGCCGCTTGCCAGCCAAAAAGCGCGCCGAGCCAAAACAGTAATTTAACATCGCCGCCGCCCATTGCCTCTTCTTTTTTGAGGATAATTTTTCCGAAAAATCCTGCCAAAAGCAAAGAGCCGCCGCCGACAAGCGCGCCTGTAATCGATTGAAGCGGCGTGATCCCATCGGGCAAAAACGAAACCGCAAGCGCAAGAATTATGCCCGCAATGGTCAATTCATCGGGAATTATGTAGTGCCTAATATCGATTATTGCAATCGGAAGAAAAAGCAAAAGCGTGAAATATTGCAAGAAAACTTCTATCCAATTCCACCAATTTCCCGTCATTGCCCATTGAATTTGGTCGCCGAGAACAAAAATCAAAGACAGAGAGTAAAGCCCTGTCGCAAGCTCTATTAAAGGATATTGAATTGAAATTTTTGTTTTGCATTTTCTACATTTTCCGCGAAGAAAAAGAAAACTGAAAAGCGGAATGTTTTCAAACCACGAAAGCGTGTGATTACAAGTCTGGCACCGCGAAGCAGGAAAAACTATGCTTTCCCCTCGCGGCAGACGGTAAATAAGAACATTGAAGAACGAGCCGAAAAGAAGCCCGTAAAAAAAAGCCGCTATCGCCACTTATTTCTGTCTTTCGATTCCGACGACGCCGCCATTTTCAATGATAAACACAAGTCTGTTTCTGTCCACTCTGAAATGCCACATTTCTTGCGTTGCCCAAGCTTGTCTTATCGTTTCTATTCTTCTGGGCGTGCCAAACATAAATCGAAGCGTTTCAGTTCGTATCCCTATCTGAAATTCGCCGCGCATAAGAGCGCTTTTGTCGAAATCGGGCAAATCGGGACTTTCTCTGATAAAACGGTCGATTTCGGCATTAGAATGTCGCAAGGGAAAGTTAATCGTCGCCATAGCCGACGAAAGGAACAAGGCACAAATCAAACAAACAACAAACGTAATTTTTCTCATAAAAACTCCTTTCAGAAGTTGATTTCCCTCTCTAAAATAATAAATTCCTCAACCCAAAAACGTAATAAGCGAAATTTTGCGGTAAAAAGAGTGAAAAAGGGTAATTTTTTTTCATTCTATCAAATAGCCATCAAAAAATCAAACTGCTATATTTACAGCATATTCAATGCGGCGAAAGTAATGCAACTTACCGTTTTTGCTTTCAATTCTTCTTCGGTATATAATTTAACAACGATTTTCTCGTCGCCGTTGTCAATAGATTTGTTTTGCAATTCTTTTGCTTTGTCCGCTTCCATAAAAATCTCTGTCTTGAAAAAGTATATTTTCTCGTCGCAGGCGCCGGGGGAAGTAAAAAGCGGCTTTCCTCCATTCAGCGGCTCTACGGAGTTTCGCTCAATTTTTATGCCCGTTTCTTCTTCGAGTTCTTTTATGACGACCATAAGCGGGTCGCGCTCGTTGTCCATCATTCCCGCAGGCAATTCGCAATGGATTTTCCCGTCGGCAATTCGCCTCTGTTCAACGCATAAAAAATATTTTTCGCTGTTTTGCACAGTTATTATCGGAACGATAGTAACGCCGTCGCCTTTTACGAAAACGTAAGGCAAAACGTCACTCGATTTAACTTCAAGCGTGGCAAACAGCATTTCGCCGTTGCTTTTGTGCTGCGCGCTCAATATTTTAACCTCGTCGATTCGCGCGTTTTCTTTGAGGTTTTTTATGTAATTAAGCAGTTTCTGCTCGGTCATATTTCTGTTGCTCATAATTCTTTGACGGGGATATAGATATTTATCGTTTTTGACATATTTTGCCTCCTTGCAGATAAAGCATAATATAATATACATTATGCCGTATATTATCTGCGATAATTTATTTTATTTTGTCGATTTTTAGGCAGAAAAACTCCTAAAAACACTGCCCAACCGCCGAAACTGCGCAGACTGCCGCAAGTTCTGTTCTGAGGCGATATTCGCCAAGACAAATTTTTTTTGAAAATCCGGATAAAATTTCTATCTCGTCTTGCGAAAATCCCGACGGCGGTCCAACAAAAATGCAAATCGACTGAGGAATATCGCCCTTTTTTATAATTTCGGAAATTTTTCGCCCCCCAAAATCCCCCAGTAGAGACAAGGCATGCCTTGTCTCCGTCTCCAAAACAAATTTCCCCAATTCAACCGGTTTCTCTAAAACGGTAATATGCGGATTCAGCGATTGCTTTATTGACGAAATAATTTTTCGGCGGCATCTCTGCGCAACTTTTTCCCAACGCTCGTCCGAATAATTTTTTTGACATCTTTGGGTTATAAGAGGAACGATTTTTGCCACACCAAGCGGTGCAAGCATTTCGCAAATATCCTCCAGTTTTTCTTTTTCGGGCATTCCGACTGCAAGCGTGACAGAGCAGGGGAGCGGGTTGTGATGGTTTGTCGAAATTATCTCGCACAATGCGCTGTCTTTCTTCATTCTTACGATTTTACTCTCGAAAATCTTGCCTTTGCCGTCGGTTATGCGGATTTCGTCGCCCTCGACAAATCGCAAAACGTTGGAAATATGCGCAACTTCGTCGCTGTCCAAAAGAATGGAGTTTTCGTTAATATTTTCGCTGAAAAACAGGAAATGCGCGTCTTTTTTACTCAAATTATTCCACCTTGTTTTGGGTTAATGATTTTAATCTCGGGGTATCCGAACGCATATTTTACTTTCTCTATCATTAGGCATAATAAAAGACCTCCTACAATTTAATTAGGTTTTCAAGAAATTCTTGACTCTGTTTTACATCGATCTCGTTATTCGAATTTTGTATCAAATCATCTAACACTTGACCATTGAATTGAGTAACACCACGAGAGTTACGCCCTGCCCAATGAGCCAAAACACGAGTTGTATTTCGTAAATCATTTTGAAACATTGATATTAAAACTTGACCCGCGATTTTTTCAGGCATAATACCTATAAAATAAAACAAGAAAACTGTTTTTTCTTTCGATAAAAACTCAAGAATTTTGTCAATATTATATGCTTTCGGAGCAGAACTAAAAACCAAGACCTTTGTTTTAATATCAGTTGCAGTTTTGTAGTTATCAAAATTTTTTTCTAAATCTCCAAGTGCATTTTGTGTTCTGAAATTTGGAATTCGCTTTATACCATTTCGCAAAGCATCAATTAACTTTTTTCTGAGTATTTCATCTTCTCCAGCAATAATATACTCTGTAACACGCCCACGAATATTAACATTGTCAATCAAACTAGCCAAAATGATTTCTTTTTCGTATTCTTTTGTAATAGAATCCAGTTCGGTTTTCAATATTTTATACTCTTCCGATTCAACAAACTTTTTGGAACGTTCCGGAGCAGATAAAATAACACTCTTATCTATTGCTGAAACATTATAACTACTACCGCTTGGTGAAATGTTGTTTGTTGCCTCTACTAGCCGTGGAAGATTGCCACAAAAACCTATTTCAGAATGTATAGCAAAAAGTTTTTCAAAGTTATCGGGGGAATTATTAAGTTCTTGAAAGTTACTGACAATGTCAGAGCCATTTATGCTACCCCTGATATTATCTTCACGCAACTCCAATGAAGAGTGACTAACTTTTTTTATTAATGTTGTATTTGCCAAATACAGGTAATTTTCCTTTGGGGTATTAAGACAAACGATAAATGGGAAATCGTCATATTTTTGGAGTGCAGAAAGTGAGATAACCGTGTTTGAAAAACTTTTCGATTTTGATGAACTAAATCTTATTGCAAAAATATCATTGTAAAACACAGACCTGTCTTTTGTTAGACCAAACTTATCTTGAACCGATTTCGATAGTTTAGCTTTATCGGCGTTGCCGTTTAGATTTTCTATAAAATTAATTACTGAAAAAATTTGTTTGTCCATTGTTTTCCTTTTTTAATGTTTTTTCTAAATTGACAACTTTATATTTTTGCTGCTCTCCTAAAGTATTACGTTCCCAGAATACTCCATCAGTATACCCTTGTATTTCACTATTAACTTCTGCATCTTCGAGTCGCTTTTCTGCCCAAGCACAAAAAGTTTTATCTAACTCAACTCCAACATAATTACGCCCTAATTTTTTTGCAGTTACAGATGTAGTTCCACTTCCTATAAATGGGTCAAAAACAACATCATTTTCATTCGAACTTGCTAAAATAAGTTTCGCTATCAATTTCTCAGGCTTCTGTGTTGGGTGTGCCGTATTTTCTGGCATAGACCAATATGGAATAGAAATATCGTCCCAGAAATTAGAAGGACAGGTGTCACGAAAATTACCTTTTTCGGTTTCTTTCCAATCTTTTGGCTTACCTTCCACTTTATATGGAGCAATAACTTTTTTTCTGACTTTAACATCATCTAAATTGAACACCCAGCGACCGTTATTAGTTGCAAACCAAATATCTTCCATTCCATTTTTCCAATTTTCTTTTGCTCCACGACCTTTTTCTCGCTGCCAAGTTATGCGATTACGAACGTTAAGATACTTTGGCAAAATAGTTCCTATTATTACGCTCGTCTTCCAGTCACAACACACATAGACACTAGCGTTATCTTTCAAAAGAGGTATGACAAGTTTTAGCCATTTTTCTGTATATTCAGCATAATCATCTTCTTTCATTTCCTTAAATTTTTCAGTGTTGTAATCTTTTGAAAGGTTATACGGGGGGTCAACTATGAGTAAATCAACAAATTTCTTTGGTAATTTTTTCATAATTTCAAAAGTGTCTCCGTTGATTGTTTTGTTTAATATTCTATCAATAGACAAATCTTTGTCGTCTACACAACGGGCGAAAAAACGCATCCCTTCTTCCAAAGAGAAGTCTATTGTTTTATTAAGGCTTGATTTATTTTCTTTTGACATCCTTTACCCTACCTTAATAGATTCTTTGTTTAAACTGCAATCATTTAGGCGAGCATCAGTTATCATTTCGTTTAACTTAATAATAAGTTTTGAAACGCCGTCGTTGGTCGCCGCCGAAATGGAGAGCCAGCCGCGCGGAATTTTGTATTCGCTTGATTCTCGCGTATCGGTTTTTGTCAGAATGCAAATACAGGGTTTTTCGGCGAGTTCGCGGCTGTATTTTTTCAGTTCTTTTTTCAGTTTTTTTGCTGTTTCACTTGGATTTTCGTCGTTGCAATCCACCAAAACCGCTAAAACGCGAGTTCGTTCGATGTGTTGCAAAAATTGTATGCCGAGCCCTTTTCCGGCACTTGCACCCTCAATAATTCCCGGAATATCCGCCATAACAAACGAAGTGAAATCGCCTGTTTTTACTATTCCCAAGTGCGGTTTAAGGGTTGTGAACGGATAATCGGCGATTTCGGGAGTTGCCCGCGATACAACCGACAAAAGCGTGGATTTTCCCGCGTTGGGAAGTCCCACAAGTCCGACGTCCGCCATAACTTTCAGCGTTAATTTCAGCGTTCTTTTTTCGCCCTCTTTTCCGTATTCGGCGTATTCGGGGTTGGGGGTAAGTTTGCTCACCATTGCTCGGTTTCCGCGCCCGCCGCGCCCGCCTTTTGCGACCATTACTTCTTCACCGTCTTCCGTGAAATCGTAAATAAGCTCGTCGGTGTCAAAATCTCTTATGATAGTTCCCAGCGGAACGTAAATTTTTGCGTCTTCGCCGCTTCTGCCGTATAAATTATGCGAGCCGCCGTGTCCGCCGCGCTCTGCTTTGTAGTAGGATTTATACGAAATATCCTGCAAAGTATGAACTTTCTTGCTTGCGACGACATAAACGTTTCCGCCGCGCCCGCCGTTTCCGCCGCCCGGTTTTCCTTTCGGCTTAAATTTGTCGCGGTCGTAAGAAAAACACCCGTTTCCGCCGTCGCCCGAAATAACTTCTATTTTTGCGCTGTCTATAAACATTGTCAACCCGCCTCAACTTGAGTATATTATTTCTCTGTTATACATATATTTTGTGGAATCAATATTGTCATCTACCGCTTTCTGCCTCAACAAACAGTCCAAAATTACCATTGCCGCCATTGCTTCTACAACGGGGACGGCGCGGATTGCAACGCAAGGGTCGTGCCTGCCTTTGCCCTCGAGAGATACAATTTGTCCGTCGTAATCGGCGGTTTTTTGTGCAAGTCCTATTGTTGCGGTCGGTTTGAATGCTACGCTGAATTCGATGTTTTCGCCGTTTGTTATTCCGCCTTGAACTCCGCCGCTGTTATTGGTTTGGGTGCGCAAAGTTCCGTTTTTCATAACGAAAAGGTCGTTGTGCTCGCTTCCTTTCATAACGCTTGACGAAAATCCGCTTCCGATTTCAAAGCCTTTTGCGGCGGGAATAGACAGCATCGCCTGCGCAAGCATTGCCTCGATTTTGTCGAAAACGGGGTTTCCGAGTCCGGACGGCACGTTTTTGCAGATACATTTTATTACTCCGCCGATTGAATCTTTTTCGCTCACCGCTTTTTCGACTTCTTTTTGCATTAAAGCCCAATCGTCTTTAACTTCGCCGATTTGCGAAATTTTTGCGGTAATTTCTATGCCGAAATTTGCGAGTACCTGCATAGCGATTGCGCCCGAAATCACCCGTCCGATAGTCTCGCGCGCGCTTGCTCGTCCTCCTCCGCTTGAGGCGGCTATTCCGAATTTTTCTTTATAGGTGAAATCGGCGTGCGACGGACGTGGAACGTTGCTGAATTCCGCATAGTCGTCGGGGCGAAAATCGTTGTTCATAACGACAACGGCAATCGGCGTTCCCAAAGTTCTCCCGTTTTCTACGCCCGAAAGAATCACCGCCGTATCGCTTTCGTTTCGTTGGGTCGTTAATTTGCTTGTTCCGGGTTTTCTTCGGTCTAATTGCTTTTGAATCAAATCAACGCTTATTTCAATATCGGACGGGCAGCCGTCGATTATCGCGCCAACGCCTTTGCTGTGCGATTCGCCGAACGTTGTTGTTCTGTAAATGCTTCCGAACGTGTTATCCATTTTTGTCCTCTTTTTTAAGAAATTTACCGTAAAATACTATATGCGCAAACAAAAAAGAGGCGACCCGTTGAGCCGCTTATGATAAATGCGGCAGTTTAAGTTATTGCAAGTCCTCAAACGTCTTGAATGTGTAGCGATTTCTCCCGTTTTCTTTGGATTTGTAAAGCGCCTCGTCTGCAAATTTTATGTAATCGTCAGCTTTTTGCGTATGCGAGACATTGCCTGTTGTTATGCCGACCGAAATTGAAACAACGCGGTGCGGCTCGTTTTTTTCGTGTTCGATTTTTTGTTTCAGCACGTTTTCAATCACAGTGTTTGCAACGCTTATCGCTCCGTTTTTATCGGTGTTCGGAAGAACTACCACAAATTCTTCGCCGCCGTATCGGGCGACAAAATCGTCGGGTCTCATCAATGTTTCTTCCAAGGTTTTGGCAACGATTTTAAGACATTCGTCGCCTTTTTGGTGTCCGTATGTGTCGTTGTATTTTTTGAAAAAGTCAATATCAATAAACAAGACGCTTAAATCGTTGTTGCCGCGGGACAGGGACTTTATTACGCGCTCTGCGTTCATTTCGAGGAAGCGGCGGTTGTAAATTTCCGTTAAAGAATCGCGATAAACATCTTTGGTTAACGCGCGGTTTTGGTCTAAGAAATCGCTGATACTGCGGGCGATAATTCCGACCTCGTCGTCTCTTTGGGCGAGAATTTCGGGCGAAGTCCATTGAGAAGACATCTGACTGAGCGCTTCAACCATATTTTGCAGAGGAGCAAGCAGTTTCGCCACGATAACGTTGAACATTAAAAACATCAAAAATATAACCAGCGACATAATAATAAAAAGAAACGTCATTAAATTTGCATAGTTATCGTAGGTTAACGGAATAGCGGCGACAATATACCAGCCCAAATTCGACATCGCCGCAACCGCAATTTCGCTTCTTTTGCTCTCAAAAGTTCTTATTTCGTTATGGTCAAGATTCTCGGACATTGCTAAAATTTGCTCGTCGATTTCACCGAAAATATCTCCGAGCGTCCTTGTCTCTGCGACTAAACCCACATCTTTTGCTCCCGTTATCTGCCCATCGCTATTGAAGAAAAGTATGTCTGCACGACCTTCCTGCTCCTTAAATAAGGCGGAAACAAAATATGTCAAATCTATGCCCGTGCCGACAATTCCGACAGCGTTACCCTCAAGGTTGAAAACCGGCGCTTTAACCCAAAGTTTTGATACTTGCAACTCTTTGTTAAAATTTATATTAAAGTTATAAACGCCGGTTTTGTTCAAAGTTTTTTCATACCAATAACTCTGAGCGCAAGATGTATCTAAGGTGTACATAAGGGTGTCGTTTCGATGAAGTTTTCGGTCGGTGGTATTTATCCAAAACAGAAAATCGGATTTTAAGCTGTGGCGATATGCTTCCAATTCTCTGCGGGCAAACCGCTCAAGCAATGGGTCGTGCGGATTAGAAAAGAAATCCGCTATAACGGGCGAATTCGCCATATTTCGGACTATCGCGATTTCGCTGTTTACCATCGCCTCAAAACTAATACGTTTCAGGGTTATGGTTTGCTCCAATTCTTTATTTATGTCTTGTTTGATTATCTCCCGTATCGCAACCAGAAAGCAGGACGTTCCTCCTACAATAATAGTAAGGAGCAAAATAAGTGAGATGTTGAAAAATCTACGTCTTATTGACGTAAGTCGCTTGTGCGTAATAGCGCTTTGTATATTAGGTACGGTTTCTTTAGCCCCCATTTTATATCTCCGTTTTTTAATGTTTACGGGAACAATTGCTCGCCTGTTATTATATTGTCTATAAGTCGAGTTTTGCTTTGCGTTGTTCGAACTGCAAGCGAAATTAAAGCGCAATCGTCCGTAATTTTCTCGATTTTTTTAGCCGAGAAATCCGTAATTTCCACATACTCTACAATAAAATACAATGCGCGCGAGTAATAATTCAATAAAAACTCTTTAATTTTCTTGCAATCTCTTTCTTTTTCTATAAATTCTCGCGTTTTTTCGAGACCAAGGCTTATTTTTGCAACTTCCGCCCTTTCGTCCGCCGTCAAATATGCGTTTCGCGAACTCATTGCCAAGCCGTCTTTTTCGCGGACTATCGGATGAACGACAAGCGCGGTCGGCAAGTTTAAGTCGCGCGCCATTTGTTTTAGCACCATAACCTGCTGTGCGTCTTTTTGTCCGAAAATCGCAATGTCGGCAAGCGTTATGTTGAACAGTTTAAGGACAACCGTGCAAACGCCGTCAAAATGCGTCGGGCGAATCGCTCCCTCGAGAACTGTCGTTATTTTTCCGCAGTTTATTTTTGTATCGAAGCCGTCGGGGTACATATCTTCCGGGTTTGGAGCAAAAACGAAATCCGCGCCGCGCTCAGAGCATTTTTTACAGTCGTTTTCGAACTCGCGCGGATATTTCGCAAAGTCCTCGTTGGGCGCAAATTGCGTTGGATTTACAAAAATGCTGACAATAACGACCGTATCGCCGTCATTGCCGCAGGATTTCGCTCTGTCTATAAGTTTAAGATGTCCCTCGTGCAAGGCGCCCATCGTCGGAACAAGAACGAGCGTTTTTTGCTCGCTCTTGCATTTTTTTGCAATTTCTTGCATAAGCGATGATGTTTTTATTATTTCCAAAATCTTAAAGTTTGCTCGGATTTTGGAGTTTTATTCCCTGCTCAGTCAAATATTTTTTCAGCCCCGAGACCGTATATTCGCCAAAGTGTACCATCGTTGCAACAAGAGCCGTAGTGGCGTTTGCGACGGTTAAGACTTCGAGCAAGTGTTCGGGTTTTCCCGCGCCGCCCGAAGCGACCACCGGAATCGATACCGCGTCAACGATTTGCTTTGTTAAACTTATATCGTAACCATCTTTTGTTCCGTCTGCGTCAATAGAATTTACGACCAACTCGCCTGCGCCCAAGTCTTGTCCGCACTTTGCCCATTCGATTGCGTCAATTCCCGTAAAAGTTCTGCCGCCGTTTATTACAACTTCGTATCCCGTCGGAATTTTCTCGGTTTTTTCTACTTGTTTTACGTCCATAGCAAGTACAACGCGTTCGGAGCCGAATGCTTCCGCGCAATCGCTTATCAATTGCGGATTACTTACCGCCGCGCTGTTTATGTTAATTTTTTGCGCGCCGGCTGCAATTACTCTTTTGCAATCCTCAACGCTTTTTATTCCGCCGCCTACCGAGAATGGAATAGTTGTCTGTTCCGCTACCTTTTTTATTAAGTCAATCATAATATCTTTATTGTCGCTTGTCGCCGTAATGTCGTAGAATACCAACTCGTCAAGCCCTTGTTTCATATATTCTTTCGCTCTCTCAACAGGATCGCCGATTTCCTTAGTATCGACAAATTTCACACCTTTTACAAGCTTTCCGTCTTTCACGTCCAAGCAAGCAATAATTTTCTTCTCTTCCATAGTACTTCTCCAAAAAAACATCATTATTTTCAAAAGAAAATAATATTTGGGAAACGGTTTTTTCTGATTTTTTTTCAAAAAAATAAAATTTTGAAAAATCATCGTAGGGGCGTATTGCATACGCCCGATTTTTGTCGGCGATTTGGGCGTATGCAATACGCCCCTACGGAAAATCATTCGCGTTATAAAATCAACAAAAAAGAGGCGAAAATTCTTTCGCCTCTCTTTTATCTAAAACAGTTTCTTCAACAATTATCTTACAATTACTTGTCTTGTTAATTGTTGGTTGTTGTTTACTCCTTGGATTCTGACGATATGTACGCCTCTTGCGAGATTGTTGAGGTTAAGCGTGTTCATACCTGCCGTAAGAGTTTGACCTCTGAATGACTGGATTTGACGACCGCTTACGGTGTAAATGCCGATGTTGTACGTACCTGCCTGCGCAATGCTCAAGTTGAGAGCGTTGTTTGTCATTCCTGTTATTGCAAGAGCTCTGCCGTTTGACAATCTGGCTTGGGTGATACCGACGGGCGGCAGCGGGTCTGTTATCCATTCTCTCGGAGTTCCCGTGTGAATTTCAATATTCGCGAACTCAAAGCCCAACTCGAAGTTCGAAGTTCTTTCCGCGAAACTCGGCGTTTGACCGTGAAGAGGCGTTACGTTTGCAGGCGCAAGCGGAGCGATTTCAATTCTGATAATATTCGCAGGGTCAATCGACGAATAGTTTCTTACGCCCTCGTGATACTGGGTAAAATCAAACGCCGTAAGCGGAATCATGCCCGAAGCGCGCAAATTGCCTGCGTCGTTGGCTCCCGTACGAGGAGTTTCAAAGTTGGTATTCTCCCGTCCGTCCCAGCCAATCGGTGAAAATCTGTGCGCCAAAATAACTTCGCGAATTGTTTCCGTGCCGTTTTCCTCTATGACAACGCGAACTGCCGTTGCCGTGCGTGAACGATAGCTAAGAGAAATGTGCGTCATATTGTGATATTTGCCTTTGTCAAACGCATAGACGAACTTCGGCTGCTGTCCTTGTCTGTTGGGACCCGCAGTAAGGGTTTGTCTGCCTGTTTCCAGCGCTGTGCCCACGTTGGTTGCGTCTCTCCACAATATAAAGTTGCTGTTGGGAATAGATACGCGAGCGGTTGCCGCCGCTTGACCCTCTGTGTTTAACGCGTTTACCGCCGTAATCAACTGCTGACCCGTTACAAATTGTATCGCAGGCTGATTGTTTACTTGCGGAAGCGAGGCATTCAGTCCTAAAGCCCAGTTTACCCACTCTTCCGTTGCTGCAATACGGTCTCTCCAAGTGTTTCTTTGAAGCACCAAGCCGTAATCGTTTCGATTGAAATTGTTCATCAATGTTCCGTTGTCGTAAATCGGCGTATAGTAGTCGGTGTGAGTTCCCCAATTGAAAGGCGCTCTGTTTCCGCCGGGTCCTATACGCAGGTTTATTGTGTTTTGCAGAGTTGCCACAAATTGTTCGCGGGTCATTGCGTGGTGAACAAACAAGTTAAAGTCAAACGCCGTAATTTTTCCGTCCCAAGTAGAGCCGTCTCTGCGAGGCAAATCGCTTTTGTTGGCGGCTCTGAGAGCATCGTTAATCATATTCCAGTTATCGGTAACTCCCTGTCTGTGATTTTGAGGAACAATTACTACGTTAAGCGGAACTTCCCAAAGACCCGTGGGCATTGTATCAAGAAACACGCGCGAGCCTCTGTCCGCTTGTGTCCAAGAGTTACGAACGCCGTTGTCGAGCGTGTAGGGCCACAAGAAGTTTTCACCCGTTATGTGCATTTCGTGTCCCTCTTCTAAGGTAGAAGAATAGAGATAACCAAGGTCTTTAAGCGCGAAGAACATATTTGAGTTGCTTTCCAAGCGAGGCGCTCTCCAACCGCGAATGGCATTTGGTCCCAAATTAGCGCCGCCGTCTCTTGAATTACCGCCGCT
>Ga0123353_10011517_pt1 | contig 12471 bp, 11 predicted proteins | sample TergutLab28metaG_3_FD_92763 | JGI IMG/M metagenome (GOLD analysis project Ga0123353, IMG submission 92763) | Labiotermes labralis P3 segment gut microbial communities from Petit-Saut dam, French Guiana - Lab288 P3 | ecosystem: Host-associated > Arthropoda: Insects > Digestive system > Gut ... | reverse complement strand
GGTAAATTAAACATTCCGGGGCTCCTGGGGTTAAAGTGAAATTGTGAAAAAAAACTTCTAACACAATATAACGCACACCAGACAAGGAGTCGCCGGGTTTCATACAAACTTGCAGATGACCTGTGGAAGGAGACACACTCTTGCTTTTCGCCGCGAAATATGTTACGATGGCTGTTCTCCTTTGGGAGAATGTTGTACCGCTGGGAGTTTTGCGTGAATTTAAGAGACAATACATCACAATACGACGTTCTTATCGTTGATGACGATCCGGTCATCCTGAACTTGCTGACCCATCTTTTGGAACTGGGGCATTATCGGGTGCGTTCAGCGACCGAAGGTAATCAGGCTCTCCAAATGATTCTGCAAGACTGTCCCGATATTCTCATTGCGGACTGGTTCATGCCGGGCTTGGACGGTCTCGAACTTTGCCGCCGTGTCCGGCAACTCCACTCACGAAAGGTTCTCCCTCATTATTCCTATGTCCTGATACTGACCATCAACTCCGGCAGGAATTCCATCATCGAGGCTCTTGAAGCCGGTGCGGATGACTTTATCCAAAAGGACGTTACCAGTTTATCCGATTTTCGGGCGGAAATCCAAGCCAGACTCAACGCCGCCCAGAGAATCCGAAGACTCGAAATTGACCTCGAATTCGCCGCCCGGTATGATTCGTTGACGCGGCTTCTCAATCGTGTCGCCTTTTTCGAGGCGGCGCAAGTACTTTGGGAACGCTCTATTCGAAGTAAATCCCCGATAGCGGCAGTCATGATGGACTGCGACATGTTCAAGCGAGTCAATGATATTTATGGACATTTGGCGGGGGATACCGTTTTGCAAGAACTCGCCGCCACATTGCGGGGATTTTCCCGGTCTACGGATATTATTTGTCGGTACGGCGGCGAAGAGTTTTGTGCGATCTTACCCGGTTGCAACGAAGAAACCGCTTGGGATTGGGCTGACCGTATTCGACAACAATGTGCATCCATTCCCATCAAACATGCCGACGTGGAAATTGCAACTACGGTCAGTTTTGGGGTGGCGGAGCGGACGGACTCCACGGAGTTGCTCGACCATCTCATTGATCGTTCGGATCAATCCTTGCTCGCCGCCAAAGAATGGGGACGCAACCTGTGTGTCTCGTATTCCGAATTTTTAGCGGAAGCCGCAGGGGAGACGGGACATTTTTCACAGCGTTTACTCGACAACATCACCGCAGGAGACGTGATGATTCCTTTTTCAACGGCGATTCAACCCCACGATACGGCGGCAATTGTTGCCGATCATTTCCTCAAAACCCGATTTGAAATGTTACCGGTGACTGATCGCGAGGGAAAACTGATCGGTGCAGTTTCGGAAACGGACATCATTACGATGGTTGGACGTGTAGAGCAGTGGGTTTCTCCGATCAAAAATTTGGTGAATTCCAACGTGGTGAGTTATCCTGTGGAGACACCGGTTCGGAAAATCGTTGATTTTCTCAACCGCACGTCGGTTCGTCGAGTGATGATTGTTCAGAATGGAGCACTGGTCGGTTATGTTTGCCGCACTCCGCTTCTTCGTTGGATGCGCAATCAGTGGGCAACCGCCAGTGGGCAGTACGAAAGCATTATTCCGAATGTCTCTTCACGCGAGAGTCTACCCGGGAATTTGCGTTCGGTGATTGGAGCATTGCAAGAGGAATTAGCCAAAGTCGATAGTGCCATTGCAAACGACAAAGAGTTTGCCGTGCAAAACCGGGAACAGATAGTTGCAATGGTCTCGCAGTGTCAGGATGTCATGGACCAAGTCTTGAAATATGGTCTGATCTCGACGGCAGAAGACTCCGGCATTCGACCGCCGGGGTGAGGAAGGGATGGAGACAATGGAAGGGAGGCGGTGCGTTTTCTACCAAAAGGTATAACCCTACGGCATGTGTCTCAATTTTCCCATGCTCACTATTTGCCCGGTTAACCGGATTCTCTCTAACGATTGCGCAAGACTCATAAGACGGCTCGCAGTTCCTCAATCATCTGTTTGGTTGCCGCTTCGACAGCATCTTGCCAGCGTGTTTCATCGAACTGCGACTTGAACGGCTCCTTTTCATGGGCAAAAATGATGCCGCGAGAATTATTGATCAATGCGCCCGAACCATCGGCGTGGAAAGCCTTAGCGACATCTTTTGCGGTGCCCCCTTGTGCTCCGTAACCCGGTACGAGTAACGGAGCCGACGGCATCACTTGTCGCAGTTCCGCCAGTTGCTCCGACCAAGTTGCTCCGACGACTGCCCCGACGCTTCCCGATGTTCGCATGGCAAGTTGCTCGACATATTCTGCAACCCGCCGGTAAATCGGTTTGCCGTCAACGACTAAATCCTGCAACATTTTTCCGCCCGCATTGGACGTTTTGACAAGGACAAAAACACAGGCACCTCGTTCAACGGCGGTTTTGACAAACGGCTCAATGGAATCATCACCAAGATAGGGGGAAACTGTTAATGCGTCAGCCCCCCAAGCGGACTCTGTCCCCAAGATACCGGCGGCATACGCCTCGGCAGTCGAACCGATGTCGTTCCGTTTGCCATCGAAAATGACGAGTAGCCCCTTTTGCTTGGCATACCGAATGACATTCCGCAGGGCAATCATCCCATCGGGACCATATTGCTCAAAAAATGCCGCCTGCGGTTTGACGGCAGGCACCAACGGAGCGACGATGTCGATGATTGCCGAGCAAAAGCGTTCGAAGGCTTCGGCAACAACAAGAGCGGAGGGCGTGAGCCCGCCGGTATTTAGCCGGTACTCCGCAGGTAACGAATCCCATCGGGGATCGAGCCCCACCAACACGGGATTGCCATTTTTCTGGATTGATTCTGAGAGTAGTTGGGAAAAAGTCATTTTACAACGAAGGAAGGAAAATTGATGTTTTGTGGCAATTGTTTTTTAACCACGGGGAACACGGAGAGCACGGAGATGTGCCACGAATCTCCGTACCCTCCGTGCTTCCTCCGTGTACTCCGTGGTTATTCCCAATCGGAACGTTACCCCCGATTCAACTTATATTCAATACTATCCACCAGTGCAATCCAACTGGCTTCGATGATGTTTTCATCGGCACCAATCGTGCCCCAGACGTTGCCGTCCTTGTCTTCGCTTTCAATCACGACCCGCACCGCCGCGTCAGTCGCTGCCTCGGAATTGATGATACGAACCTTGAAATCAATCAATCGTACCTCGGATAACTGCGGATAAAGCGGCAACAATGCCTTCTGCAACGCGGCATCCAATGCGGCAACCGGACCATCCCCCTCGGCAACTTCGAGTCTGATCTCGTTGCCGATCTGCAATTTAACCGTCGCCACCGTAACAAGAACTCCCTGCTCGTTCGAGTCAACATTGACGTGATAGTACAACCGCTTGAAATGCTCTTTGTACATTCCCGTACATTTCTTGACAATCAAATCGAATGAACCTTCGGCGGCTTCGTATTGGTAGCCTTGATTCTCTTTTTGTACCACCTCGTCGAGAATCTTCTTGACCGTTTCGGCATCGAGATTTAAGTCCTTCGTCTTTGCCGCGATGTTCGATCTGCCGGAGAGTTCGCTCACCAATATCCGCCGGGCATTGCCGACGCTCTCCGGGACAATGTGTTCGTATGCCGCCGAGTTTCGGGCAACACCGCTGACATGCATTCCCCCTTTGTGCGCAAACGCACTCTTGCCGACGAAGGGATCATGCAACGGTATCTGAAAGTTGATCGTCTCGTACACGAATCGAGACAGTTCCGTAAGATACAACAGCGAATCCGGTTGGAGCACGCTGTACGTTCCTTGTTTTTTCAAACCGAGGTTAGCGGCAATCGTTATCAGGTTAGCATTCCCGCAACGTTCGCCGATGCCGTTGATCGTGCCTTGAATCTGCGAGGCACCGGCTTCAACGGCGATGAGCGAATTGGCAACCGCGAGACCGCAATCGTTGTGCGCGTGAATTCCGACAGGCACGCCGAGCGCATCAACGGTAGTTTTCACACCGTCGTGGATCAATTCCGGCATTGAACCGCCGTTGGTGTCGCAGAGAACGACGATTTCGGCACCTGCCTCGACTGCCGTTTTCAGGACGGTTTCCGAATACTGCGGATTGTCTTTCCAACCGTCGAAAAAGTGTTCGGCATCGAAGAAGACCCGGCGACCGTGTTTACGGAAAAACTCAACGGTCTCGGCAACCATTTGGAGGTTTTCCTCCAATTTTGCATTGATAACCTCGATAACTTGAAACGCCGACGTTTTGCCGACGACCGTGATGATCGGTGCTTGCGAATCGAGTAGCGAGATGATTCCGGCATCCTCTTCCGGCTTGATGCCCTTGCGTCGGGTCATTCCGAAGGCGCAGACCGCCGTCGTGGTGAGCGGTTTCTCTGCGATTGTGCGGAAAAACTCGGCATCTTTTTCATTGGAGCCGGGAAAGCCGCCTTCGAGGAAATCGAATCCGAGCGAGTCGAGTTTCTTCGCCAGTTGGAGTTTGTCTTGCAGGGAAAAGGCAACGCCTTCCGCTTGGGAACCATCGCGGAGCGTTGTGTCGTAAAGTTGAATGTGCCGCATATCGGTCATTCTAACAGACAGGGGCTTTCCCGCAAGGGAAGGTTCGACGATGATTCGCTTACGATTGCGGCTCTGCTATTATGCGTTATAATTGTCCCTTTCGCAGTCTTTCGCCTCACAGAGTGAGGCGGCTCAACGTATCCTTTGCCAATTCAATCCCGCTCCTTCTCGCTCGTTTCGCTCGGCTGTCCGAAAAATTTGGTGGACAGCGAACAGTACGTCTTTGCCCTGCAACAGACCGGACTGGAGTTTCGCACCGAAGTCGAGCACAGTGAACTCGTTGTTTTGAACACATGCGGCTTTCTGCACTCGGCACGGAGCGAAGCACGAGAATACATTCGTGCCCTTATCGACCTAAAAAAGCAAGGAAGTATCCGTCGTATCGCGGTACGCGGTTGTATGCCGACCATCGAAAACATCGAACGCCTTGCCGTCGAGTTTCCCGAGGTCGATGAATGGTTCGGAGTTCCCGCCGCGTCGGAACATTCCGCTCCACGTCATATTCTCACCGAAAAGCATGTCGCCTATCTTCGCATTGCCGATGGTTGCAGTCGCCGATGTGCGTTTTGTACGATTCCGACTATCCGAGGCAAATTTCGCAGTGTGCCGGAAGAAACTGTTATTCAGGAAGCACAACACCTAGCCGAGTCGGGCGTGAAAGAACTTGTCGTCATTGCCCAAGAAACAACCTTCTGGGGGAGTGATCTTTACGGCAAGCCGCAACTTGCCACACTGTTGCGAAAACTCGAAAACATTGACGGCATCCGATGGATTCGCTTGATGTATTCCTATCCGCAGTATTTTGAGGACGATCTGATTGACCTTTTTGCGGCGGGCGGAAAATTGCTGCCGTACATTGACATTCCGTTGCAACATGCGAACGACGAAATGCTACGGCAGATGAATCGCAGGGTTTCAAGAACGGAAACGGAAACACTGCTAGAAAAACTACGGAAACGGATTGCGAACTTGGTACTTCGGACATCTTTTATCGTCGGCTTTCCCGGAGAGACGGATGCGATGTTTCAGGAGTTGCTCCGTTTTGCTGACCGTTGGCAGTTTGAGCGGGCGGGAGTGTTTCGGTTTTCGGCGGAGCAGGGAACCCCGGCGGCTGGTTTTTCCCCGAAGGTTCCCGCCAAAACAATTGACCGACGATACGATCAACTATACAAGATATGCGAAAAGCATTCGCTCGCTTGGGCAAATCGGCAAAAAGGGAAAATCCTCGGAGTGCAAATTGACGGCAACTACGTGGACGAGTCGGGACACAAGGAAGCGCAACTCTTCATCGGTCGAACGATTGCCGATGCACCGGACATTGATCCGGTCGTGTATGTCACGGGACAACACCTTGCCGCCGGTATGGTGATCGAATGCGAAATACTGGAAACCGAAGGTTGCAATCTCGTTGGCGTTGCGATTTAGCCGGTACCCCGGCACTCTTTGAAAACCACATTGCGGGCGAGAGGATTTGAACCTCCAAGCCTTTCGGCACTGGATCCTAAGTCCAGCGTGTCTGCCAATTCCACCACGCCCGCTTTGTTTTCCGCTCTTACCGAGGGGCTAACGTCACCCCGCGCTTGATAACACCGTTAAAATTCATTCAACATCGGTATCCGTGTCAAAAACATAAACATCATCGCTTGATCCAACGACCGCCACGTCCGCCACATGGTCTCCAAATTGCCATGCCACTGGAACACCGACGTATCCCCTTCAACATCGGGCAGCAGCGTTCGCAGATAACCTTTGAAAAATTCAAAAGCAAGCGGCGGCATTTCGTCGCCTGCCTCCAACTGCAAGGTGAAAATCCCCTCATCAATCGCCTTGACCATCAGTTCCCGGAGCATTTTTGCGTCCGCCTCGCTGGACATCTTGACGGTTGCCACTCGCCAGTCCTTCGCTTCCGTGCCGGAAAGAAGTTCCGATACCGGAATCGATGCGGCGATCCATTCGATCTTGTCCGCACCGAAACGGATAAGATTGAATACTTCTATCGGTATGTATACTTGCTCCACGTTTTGCAGTTCCTTCTTCAAGGATTTCGGAATTCTTACAACGGCTTTGATTTCATCGCTCTGGTTCAAAGTTTGCAAGACTTTCAATACCGGTGAACTGTTGTCGGCAATGGCGTTTTTTGCCCATTCGGCAGTCAATTTTTTTTCGTCGAATACTGCCATCGGCACCAGCAACAAAAAATCCCCAACATGGATAAAGTGTGTGTCCTCTGGTGCAGGAACTTGTCCACTCCACCACGGAGTGGCTAACGCTTTAAGCAACGTTTCAATATGTCTGTCCGTTTTGTCTTTCCACGGAATGGCAACGATGAGAGGCACTTCATTTTGATACCTACGTTCGGGCAAACTTTCATCGGCAATGAAAGCCAACTCATAAACGCCGAGTTCTTTCGTAATGGTATCGAGTGTGGGTCTTATCATTTCATCCAATTTTTCGAGTTCGACCTCGAGGTCGCGTAGGGTGGTGCGTTGCGATCTGTCATCGAACCCGAGAGCGGTGAGAATCGTTTCGCCGAGTGTTCTCGCCTCGGTTTTCAGGAGATCGACATCGACCTTGCTGAAATCGACATGCACAAAGAGCACGGTGTCCTCCGTGAGTAGCGGAGCAAAGGCTTCCTGTGCGGGAGGCTTTGTTGCAGTCAGTAGAAGGGCAAGGACAACCAATGGAATGCAGAAGCGGTGTAAAATTCTCATCAGAGTATGAAGGTAAGGGGACAACGGACAGTGGCATTATATCAAAAAGAACTGGGCGGCATTAGCCCCCCGGTTGAACAACGGACGTAACTTTGTGAAAAGGTACAAGGTCATTACGCCTACTATGGTATTCTGGGAAACATCCGTTCACTTGGGAGTTTTTATCAACAGGTGCGAAGCACGTAGCGAAGCAAAATTTTGAGGAACCGTATGCGCTAGTGAGCGCACGTATGTGTTACCCCGGGGGCCAACCCATCTGCCGTCCACCCAACAGATGGAAGTGCAAATGGTAAACCGTCTGACCGCCGTGATTGCCGCAGTTCGAAACGACACGATAACCCTTTTCCAAACCGAGTTCCTTCGCCAACTTGCGGATCACTCCGTAAATGTGCCCGAGGAGTGGCGCGTCCTCTTCGGTCAGTTGATCCGTCGAGGCAATTTCCTTCTTCGGAATCACCAAAACGTGAACCGGTGCTTGCGGACTGACATCGTGAAATGCCATGCAAAGATCGTCTTCGTGTACAACCTTGGCGGGAATTTCCTTGTCGATGATACGTTTGAAAATTGTTTTTTCTGACATGATGAATGATACCGTACCATACTTTTTTGGTGATTGCAAGCCCCTAATCGGTGGTGCGTCCAAAGTTTCGGCGAGCGGCGACCTGCGTCGTTGCCACTCTTTATTGACATTTTCCCCAATGCCCTCTATAATAGCGACACAGTGCTCCGTCGTGGGGCGGATTGTGATTCGATTCCCTTTTATTTATGCTGACAATCCGTTCTTTCCGCAACGAAGACCCTCCCCGATTGTTGGAACTCTGGCAAAAGACCCAAAGTCGCCGGGACGGATTTTCCCCGTTGCATTCCCCTTCGCACAATCAGTTACAAGCACAAATTCTCGGACAGCCGATGTTGGATAACCGGTCGATTATGCTCGCCTTTGACGATGACACACCGGTCGGGTATGTTCACGCAACGCTTGCTCCTGCCTCCGATGGACATTCTTTTGATCTCACCACGGGGCAGATTTGTTTTCTCTGTGTTGATCCGAAGTATCCCGATGCTTCCGACGCGGCGACGGCATTGATTCAGGCAGGCGAGGATTACCTATCGGGATTGGGAGCACAAACGATTTACGGCGGTTCTCCATCGCCGAGCGCACCGTTTTACACCGGTTTTTACGGCGGCGGCGAAGCTATGGGCATTCTCCACGCGGATCAAACGATCATCGATGCCTTTCTCTCGGCTGACTACAGTGTTCATCAAAAGACTAGTTGGTTTCATTTTGATCTCCGGCACTTCTCGCCGGAGATTACTCCGGAGTCTGCCGCTAACTACGGTATATTGGCGATTGAAATCCATGAAATTCCGGAATCGAAAACGTGGTGGGAGGGTTGTATCCAGTCAACCGGAATGTGGTTTGACGCAATGGTGTATCAGATTTCGACGAACCGTCCAGTCGCTCGCTTGCGGATGCGGGTAGCGTATCCGGACATGGAAAGTATTTTAGCACTGTATGGCGGAACTTGGATCGCCAGTCTGATGGAACTGCGGGTACATCCGGATTTTGCCGCCGATGGCACCAAAAAATTTCTGCTGGACGAGTCGGTACGTTATCTTTCGACACACAACCAGGTGGTGCAGATCGAGGCTCAAGTCGTAGAAGGTTCACCACTCTTTGAATTGCTCCGAGATCAATACTGGCAAAAACGCGGTAGCGGATCGGTGTTCGTGAAAACGGTGAATGCACCCACGAAGCCCGAACCTCGGTAGCATCGACACCTATGTACTGCACCACCCGATGGTAGATCGTTACGATTGCGGTTCCGATGTCTCATCTTTCTGCCGAACGAAGTTGATTTTCACACGATTTTTACGGACATGTCCCTCGTGAATCTCACCGCTTACTGCGGTGAACGTACGGATGACATATTCGTATCGCAAATGCTCATCGGGATACAAATCGACTTCCAACTCGGGCTTCGTAAGACTGATTGCCCATACACGCTGCCGTAAAAGGTCGAAATTTTCAACGTCATCGCCATTCAACTGGATTGCCAAGAGCGAACCGTTTTCGTTAGCGAGGAGACGGATCTGTACCGAGTCAGTGTCGATTGCGGCAACTTGTGCTTGTCCCATCGGCAACATTCGGACATTGAAATCCCCTTCGGGAATAATAATCTTGAATGTCAGAACGAAGAAAATGAGAAGCAGAAAGACCACATCGATCATCGGGGTCATGTTGATCTTTGGTTTCTCAATAGGTCGTCGATTACGAGGTCGTCGATTGCGGCGCATGCCATGCATTGTACCACCGACAGGAATTGTTGCCAAGTAATGGTTGTGGTACAAAGCCGACACAACCGTTGTACAACGCATCCCCGTGTTGCTTTTATCCCCCTCATCTGCTAGAATCGAGGCAGTGAGCATTGAAGTCAAAAACATCACAAAACGATTCGGAGCATTCACCGCTCTGAACAATGTCAGTCTGAAAATCCCGGACGGCGAACTCGTTGCCCTGCTCGGTCCCTCCGGCTCTGGCAAGACGACGCTCCTGCGGATTATTGCCGGACTCGAAGAATTCGATCCGGTGGACGGCGCAGACATTTTATTCAAAGACGTGAGCGTTACCGGAAACCGCGTTGCCGAACGGAGAGTCGGCTTCGTCTTCCAGCATTACGCCCTCTTTCGGCATCAACGTGTGTTCGACAACATCGCCTTCGGATTGCAAGTTCGCCGGGGAGCGAATCGGCTACCTAAGGAGGAAATCAAGCGCCGGGTAATGGAACTCATTCGGCTGATTCAACTGGAAGGTTTAGAACGTCGTTATCCTGATCAACTTTCTGGGGGGCAACGCCAACGAGTCGCTCTTGCCCGTGCCTTGGCAATCGAACCGAAGTTTTTGCTCCTCGATGAACCGTTCGGAGCGTTGGATGCCCGAGTACGGCAAAATTTGCGACGTTGGCTCCGCCGATTGCACGAAGAAATCAAATTGACGAGCGTTTTTGTTACGCATGATCAGGAGGAAGCCCTCGAACTTGCCGACCGGGTGGTCGTGATGAATCATGGTCAAATCGAACAGGACGGTACGCCTTACGAAGTGTTTCATCAACCGAAAAATGCGTTCGTGATGGACTTTTTGGGAAGCGTTAACCTTTTTCACGGTCGAATGGATGCCGGTCATGTGGTATTTGATCCGCTACACTTGGGACAGCAAATACCGTTTTTTGTGCGTCCGCATGAGATTGATCTGTTGCCGGACACGCCGACCAACGTGGGGGTTCCCTCGACGGTACGCCGGATTCAACTTGCCGGTGCGATTGCCAAGATCGAATTGGTGGACAAGAACGAAAAGGAAATCTTCGTCGAAATGTCGCACGAAAAATACCAGGTACATCGTTTCACGATTGGCGATGCCGTCCTTGCGGTACCGAAGAAGACGATTATCTTTGATAAAGATCGAACGGATTATAGTATTTGAAGTGTCGTGAAAGCCTCCACGACATTGTTTGTGCGGTATTGCCCGCGCTTGGGGACTTTCGTAGCGATGAAGAAAAACGGTATAATACCTCGGAGCGGGAGCCTCATCGACATCGAACAGTACATTTTCACCCATGCAACAGCAAATCAAAAAAAAATCAGCGGATGGCACGTTGGGTTATTCCACCCCTTATGGTCGCTGGGCGTTCCAACCCTGGGAAGAAGGAGGTTGGAAAATTGTCTATCATTTTGATTCCGAAAGTGTTACCGAAAATAAAATCAAAATGATGGTGACAGATGTCGCCGAGCCGATCAATAGACTCTCTCCCAAACGTTTCGCCCGACTGACGGGATGGAAAGGCGCAAGCCGAATCTGCGTCTGGCAGTTGCCCAGCATTGCCGGGTTAATGCCGCTCGCAACGCAATCGCCGCCGATTGCGCAGGAAAAGGTTTTCACCATTGCGGCTCGATTGCTTCCGGCTTTACAGGAGAGTCATAAACATGGCGTTGCCATCCACGACATGGCACCGTCGCTGGTTTTTGTCAATCTGACATTAGAGCATTGCATCATTCTCCCCACGCCGTGGTTGCCGTCGCAAATCCGTTGGAAGCCGAATTTTGTGCAACAAATGCCGTTTGTTGCCCCCGAATCGGAAGCCAGTAGCACTGTCCCTAATTCGATGATTACCGACATTTATGGCTTCGGTGCCTTCATCTTTTTTCTGCTAACGGGACAGCATCGCAAGACTCAACCGGCAATACTTCCGAGCGAATTCAATAGCAATTTAGCCCGCTGGGATGGTCTGATCGACGGTTGTTGTCGGACGGATTCCGGTCGCCGCTTTCAAACTTGGCAAGAGGTCGCAATGGCGTTACAGACCGTGAGAACACCGTCCGTGTCGCCTCGAACCGCAACGGCACCGAAGCCATTTGTGGATCCGACTTCCCCTGTTGCTCCGCCTCCTCCGCCACCACGCAAAGTGAAACGCAGGAGTCATGTCGGCAAGATTGTCCTGTTGCTGCTGGTCGTCGTTGGTCTTCTCGTTGCCTATTCGTATCGGGGCAAGATTGTAGAAATGGTTCCCGAAGGCTGGCGGATCAATAACTGGCAGGAGATTGTGCCGGGTGTGGGGGGATAATGGACAAGCAACACGACACACCCTTTCCCGATCATGCGAGAAAACAACTCCTGGAGCGATACGGGGTCGAATTCACTGAAAGGCAATGGTTCCACTTCGGTCGAACGTTGAGCAATCCGAAGTGGACGATCCGGCTGTCCGATGCGGGTGAGGGTTGCCATTTCTGTGCCTGTTACTTCATGGAGCACTGGTATCTCCTGATCCGCACGAGAGACGGCACGGTCCGAACCGCCTATCCGCGATGGGACATTGCCGACGAGGACAAGCGGATTCTATTGCGGAATGAGCGTTATCGGCAGATCAACAATGACGAGTTCCAGGTCTGGCGGAATCCTATCGGAATCACAAAACCCTCGAAGACCGTGGAACTGCCGCCGATGGCAGAGTTGCCGGATGATGTATCGCAATCGGCGGAGAAGATGTTACAACGAGCTTGCGATTGACTTACGTTAGGCTTTTGCTCTAAAGTTTTATACCCTTTTGTAGGGTTCGATTTTCAGGCTCCATCGATCAATGTTCGGTGTTCTGGCGAGTCGTTTTTCGTATGGTCGCATTTCTTGTTTTGTTAGTT
>Ga0123353_10011514_pt1 | contig 12472 bp, 10 predicted proteins | sample TergutLab28metaG_3_FD_92763 | JGI IMG/M metagenome (GOLD analysis project Ga0123353, IMG submission 92763) | Labiotermes labralis P3 segment gut microbial communities from Petit-Saut dam, French Guiana - Lab288 P3 | ecosystem: Host-associated > Arthropoda: Insects > Digestive system > Gut ... | reverse complement strand
TTTGACAAATTCCTCGTAATCCAGCGCTTGAATGAATGGGATGACAGGCAAGCCGCCTGACATGTCCGTTAAATACCAGCCCGCCGGATAAGTTTCGCCGGAGGCCGTCACTTCGCCATCCAAATAGATGGCCGCTAGCTTCGTCCGATAGGGAATGTTTTGAAGTTGCTGGCTGCACAACAATGACGCAAAAAAACGCGCATCGTCCCAGTGTATGAATATCGCTAGAACGTAAACACCTTTTCGTCCGCTATGGGGAGGCTTGCACCTACTGTGAGGCCAAGTTTCGCATCAAAATCTACCAGCTGGTTGATGTATGCGGTGATCTTCTTCACAGTGCCGGTATTCTTTTCTATTGTCAGATCTATGTAACTGCCGGTATAGGAGCTATTGAATTTGATGATTTTGACGCCCACTTTGCCTGCGCCGTCTTCGATATCGCTTTTGACCATGGCGCTCATCACCTTGCCGTGCATGGTGGATTTCTCGTTCACAAGGTTCTCTGCGTGCTCGTCGATGAAGTTGATGCGGAGTTGATAGGTGTCGCCGCTCTCGGTGCAGCTGGCGCTCTTGACCCAGGAACTCTGCAGCTCTACCTTTGGCATTACGTCGCTGTGGTCGGCGCCTTTGGTGGTTGTTTTCGGGTCGGTCCAGTCATAGGTACCCTTGACGGTCCTCATGATGCCCGGTATGACAGCGTTGAGGGCGTTGCTGCTTGTCTTCATCTTCGAGTCGTCAATGTTGGTGCGCTCCCTGAAGGTGTAACCGGGTTTATCCTTGCGCACATTCTGCATGGCCTCGTTGACATAGGCGATGATCTCTGCCTTGCTCGAGGGCTTAGCTGCGGCCTCGGTGGTGGTTTCCGCCTCAGTGGTGGTTTCCGCCGCGGTGGTCTCCTCATCCTCCGTGTCCATGGTTTTCGGCAGAACCACGGGGATCTCCTCGGTAGTTGTCTCCGTTTCGGTTTCGGGTTCCGTGGACTCCTTCTCTTTTCCGCAGGAAGCAAAAAGTGCCAGGGTTAGCAGTGCCGCCAAAGTGAGCGCCAGGATTTTTTTCATGCGGTCATCTCCTTTATATAACAAAATATCCCTTTCTGATTGTACATAGAAACACGCCTGCTTGTCAAGGAAAAGAGCCCACATATACGCGAACAAACCCTTTTGAGCATGACGTATACGCAACATAAACAGTTTTCATGTTGGTTTTACATCACCAAAAAGCAAAATAGTCTATTGCGTTTACTCTGTTGTTATACTAGAATACATAGCAGTGCGCTATCCAAAAATCTTGGGCCTGGTGAAAGAGACTACTTATGGACAAAATCGCCGGAGGCATTGTAAAACATAAACTGCTCGTCGTCATTGTATTCGGCGGGCTGTTGGTGGTTTGCGCAATACTGTTAGGGTTTGTGGGCGTCAATTATAATATGATTGAATATCTCCCCCCCGATGCGCAGTCCACGCGGGCGCTGGATATCATGATGAACGACTTCAACCAGTCCATGCCCGATACGAACGTCATGCTGAGGAACGTGTCGGTCATCGAGGCGCTGGAATTCAAGAGGCAGATGGCGGAGCTGGAGGGCGTGACCACCGTCATGTGGCTGGACGACGTGACCGACCTCAAGGTGCCCCTCGCGATGCAGGACCCCGGAATTGTGGAGGGGTTTTATAAGGACGGCAACGCGATGTTCATGATCGCCGTGGAGCCCGGGACGGAGGGCACGACCCTCGACGCGATCAGGGCATTGGCGGGGCCTGACAGCGCAATTTCCGGCGAAGCGGTGGGCACGGAGTTCTCGCTTTACACAGCCGGCACGGAAACCAGGAACGCGATGCTCATATTGATCCCCCTTATCCTGCTCATCCTTGTTCTCTCCTCGGACGCGTGGGTGGAGCCCCTGTTGTACATCGGCGCCATCGGCGTGGCGGTGCTGCTCAATATGGGGACCAATATCGTCTTTGGCAAGGTTTCGTTCATTTCGAATTCGGTCAGCCCGCTGCTGCAGCTGGCGTGCTCGCTGGACTACGCGATTTTCCTCCTGCACAGCTTTGCGGACAACCGAAAGAAATACGACTCCGTGGATGAGGCGATGAAGGCGTCGGTCAAGCAGTCGATGGTAGCGATTTCCGCCAGTATGCTGACCACGTTGTTCGGCTTCCTCGCGCTGGTGTTCATGCAGTTCAAAATCGGCGCGGACCTGGGCATGGTCCTGGCCAAGGGAATCATCATGAGCTTCATTTCGTGCGTAGTCTTCCTTCCGGCGATCACGCTGCTCACCCTTAAATGGGTGGACCGCACGAAGCACCGCCGCTTTTTGCCGGACTTCAGCAACGTGCACAAGGTGTTTTCAAAAGTGGCGGTCCCTGTCATCATCCTTGTCCTGGCGTTCCTTGTCCCAACTTTCCTGGCGCAGCAAAATGCCCCGCTTTACTACGGGGAGGGCGACATGGCTGAGGGGACGTACCTCGGGGAGGATCAGGACGCGATCGACGAGGTGTTCGGCAGCTCGACGGTCACGGTGTTGCTGGTGCCCACTGGGAGCGTAGTCAAGGAGCGGGATCTCAGCATGGAGCTGGAAAAGCTTGACCATGTCGACTCCGTGATGTCCTTCGGCCTGACCGTCGGGACCCTGATCCCCTTCCGCTTCCTGCCCACCGAATACCAGGACCAGTTCTATTCCGAGAACTACGCCCGGCTTGTCATTTATACCGATACGGAAAGCGAAGGGGACGTCGCGTTCAGCCTCATCGACCAGATCAACACCACCACGGCAAAGTATTACGATGAAGGCACATTCTACTCCGCTGGACAGAGCGCGAACCTCTACGACATGAAAAAGACCTTCGAGAAGGACAACAACTTCGTCAATATCATCGCCATCATCTCGATCTTCCTCGTCCTGGTGTTCTCGTTCAAGGCCGGCGTCCTTCCCTTCATCCTGCTACTCACAATCGAAGCTGGGATATGGATCAATTTGTCGATCCCGTATTTTATAGACAGGCCCATCAACTTCATCGGCTACCTGGTGCTCTGTACGGTGCAGCTGGGCGCGACGGTGGACTACGCGATCCTCCTGACGGACCACTATAGGCTGAACCGCCAGGTCCTGCAAAAAAAGGAGGCGCTGCACAAGGCCCTCGGTGACGCTTTCCGATCCATTATTGTCTCGGGGTCGACGCTTTCGATCGCGGGGTTCACGCTCTATTTCACGTCATCCAATGCGGCCACGCGTGACATAGGGCTTCTTCTCGGGCGCGGCGCGCTACTGTCGCTGATGATGGTAGTGTGTTTCCTGCCGACAATGCTTAGCTTGTTTGACCGAGCGATCGCGAAAACGACTTGGAAGGCCGGCTTTATATTCCCGGAAAAGACGAAATTACATGGAGGCAAATCGCAATGAAACGGCTGAACAAAAAGAGCTTGAGCAAAAGCATGCGCATCCTGGCGGTATGCCTGGTCACGGTCCTGCTGGCGACCCTGTCGGTCCCGGTGGTGACCAGGGCGGCGGGGCTGAAGGAGGAGGTCGTCTATGTCCGCCTGAACAACGACGGCTCCTTGGGAGAGGTGTATGTGGTCAACAGCTTTACGCTCGACAAGGGCGGGCAGATCGTGGACTACGGCAACTACTCCTACGTGCAGAACCTGTCCAATATGGACACGCTGCGCCTGAAGGACGGCGTGGTGAAGGTCGACACAAAGGCGGACAAGCTGTATTACGAGGGCTACCTGGAGGACGCGCAGCTCCCGTGGGAGTTTTCGATCACCTACACGCTCAACGGAAAGCCCATCAAGGCGGAACAGCTCGGCGGGAGAGACGGACGTTTCGAGATGACTCTTGCTGTCAAGTATAACCCGTTGGGAAGCCGGGAATTCTTTGACCGGTATGTCCTCCAGATATCGGTGTCGCTGGACGCCATGATATGCAGGAACCTGGACGCGCACGGAGGCACGGTTGCCAACGCCGGCGGGGATAAACTGACCACCTATATGGTTATGCCGGGGAACGAGGCCGAGCTGGTGCTTTTGGCGGACGTCACCAATTTCACGATGCCAGCCATCACGATCGCCGGCGTTACCATGAGCATGGATCTCGGGATGGACGACGTGGACATGTCGGAGATGCGGCAGCTGATCGACGGCCTGGCCCAGCTTGACGACGGCGTGCAAGAGTTGCTCGACGGCATATTCGAGCTACACGGCGGGTCGGTCGAGTTCGCGGACGGTATGGAGCAGTATGCGGACGGCGTGGGGCAGATGTCGGACGGCGTGGGCGAGCTCGAGGACGGGGTCAAGGAATTTTCGGACGGGCTGCGAAAGTTCGACGATGGCTTGAAGGAGTTTCGCAGGGGGACAATGAAGCTTGTCCAGGGCACGAAAGAGCTCTACGACGGGCATGGCCAACTCACCGACGGCATTGTAGAGCTCAATTCCCATAGCGGCGAGCTCTACGGCGGGTTCGAGATGTACTACGAGCAGGCCATTTTCGGGCTGGTCAACGGGATGTTCTCCATGTTCGGGGCTGACCTCGGGATTGACCGGAGCAACTTCCATGAAATCCTGTTCTACGACGGGGAGGACCTTACCCTTCCCTTTGATGAAAATAACCCCTTCCACCCCAGCAACATCGACCCGGAGAACATCCCACCCCTTGACCCTGACGCCGTCGCCGCGATTATGAAAATGATCATGAACAGTTATAAGGCGCAGATCGACGAGGGGCTCACGGATGAAATGCAGGATACAATTAAACAAACGTTGTATGATAATATCCCGTTTATTCCGCCGGGCTCTTTGGATGGGATTGACTTTTCGGCCATAGCGGACACCATGATGGGTGGAATCATGGATAATATGGATTTCATAACGAACATGGTGGGGGGCGACCTCGGCGCGCAGCTGGCGGGGATGCGTTTCATGCTCGACAACTATGAGTTCATGCTCCTGGCCGGGCTGGCGGACTACATGGACGGCATCGACCAGCTTACAGGCGGGACCGTGGAGTTCCATGCCGGCCTGTTGGAGTATTACAAGGGCATCGTGGAGCTTGACAACGGCGTGAGGAAGATCAAGGACGGTTCGGGCAAGATATACAAAGGCTCCATCGACCTGTACAAAGGGGTGGTCGAACTGCACGATGGCACAATTGAACTTTTCGATGGGGCAGTCCAACTGCGCGACGGCTCGTTCGAATTGTCGGACGGCATCGGGCAGTTGTACGACGGCGTAGCCGAGCTGAAAGACGGGACCGGCGAAATCCGCGAAAACACCAGCACGCTGGACACGGATATCGTTGACGGCATCACGAGCGCCATCACGGAGATGATGGGCGGCGAGGGCCCGATATATTCCTTTGTCTCACTGGAGAACGGCGAAGTGGAAGCGGTGCAGTTTGTCATACAGACGGGCGGGATATCGCGGCCTGAGCCTACAAAAGCTGCGGATGCAGGAGAAACAAAAACGACCTTCTGGCAGCGCTTTTTAGCCTTGTTCGGTGTCGAAGCGTAGGCGGCGGCCCTGCCTAATTTTTGTGCTTGACTTATTGCTCTGGCTGTGGTACAATATAAAAGCAAACACAAGCAATTGAATATTCCCGGTTGGGCAGGAAACTGCTTTCAAGTTTTGAGCTTTAGGGTGGGGAGCTTCTTAGGAAGCTTCCTGCCCTTTTATAATTTTTTTAATAAGAAACAGATCGGAGGGTGAATATGGAACTGGAAAATCAACGCATCCGCATAACAAAGAAAATGCTGAAGGACAGCCTTATCCAGCTTTTGCACAAGGAAAGTATCCACAAAATATATGTCAAGGATATTTGTGCAACTGCCCAGGTCAACCGCACGACGTTTTATAAATATTATGGCAGCCAATATGATTTGCTAGCGGATATGGAAAACGATGTGCTCAGTCAAATCAGCAGCTACCTGAGTTTCGACTTTGCTGTCGACAGCACGACTCAGTTACTGACTAAAATCATGACATTTATTGATGCGAATATTGATCTATGCAGGCTTCTGCTGAATAATAACATCGATTCGGATTTCCCTGAAAAATTGTTTTCCCTTCAATGCATGCGAGACTTGATCCTGCAACAATCGCTGTTTGAAGATGGGATAAACAAAATGGAGTACATTTCCGATTTTCTGGTAAGCGGAGGGTTCGGCGTTATGAAAAAGTGGATCAACAAGGAAAACCGTGAGTCACCAAAAGAAATAGCGGTTCTGTTGAACGATTTAATTGAGAAATTACAGCTGAAGCCAGGGAATATCAGCTAATAAAGCCCTTTATCATCCTGTGTTACTCTTGGCTGAAAGATTATGCGCTCAATTCTTCTTGAACAAGAAAAACAGCACAAAGCCGCCTGTATCAAGGCGTTGCGCAAAAAAAGCAGCGCATAAATAAAGCGATTCAGCGGACAGTGGCTATGAAATCAGGCAAGTTTGGCTTTGTCTGCTTCAGTGACTCCGATGGCGCGACGTTTGGAATATTCCGTTCGGTGAGTGCTTTTGTGACAGCGGCCTGCCCGACACGGGCATATATTTCGGTGGACTGAATGGATTCATGGCCCAAAAAATTGCGAATATAGATCAGTTGTGTCCCCGACTCCACCATATGCACCGCTTTGCTGTGGCGAAAGCTGTGCGGGGAGTATTTTGGCTCTAAAAACAGCTTTGGGCACAGGGCTTTTGCCTTTGCCACATATTTATCGGTCAGGCTGCGGATGCAGGCGGGGGTCATTTTTTCCTGTGCCTGGCTGGAAAACAGCGGCTTTTCACGGCAGCTTTCCAGTCCATTTTGTTTCAGGTGCCAGCGCAGCAGGCGTGCCACATCGTCTGAAATGGGGACTTCACGGGCTTTGTTGTTTTTACCCCGCAGCTTCACCTTTGTCGGCGATCCGAATTTAATGTCGCCTACGCACAGGTCGCAAAGCTCCTGCGACCTGGCGGCGCTGTCGTAAAACAACGAAAGCAACGCTATGTCGCGCCTGCCGGTTTTCTTGTTCAAATTAGGCAGGCGCAGCAAAACGTGGGTTTCCTCCACTGTAAAATAGGGGAACGCTGTTTGGGGAACGCGGGGTGTTTCCGTACCGGCAGCGGCACTTAGGGCGCTCAGCGCCACCATTTCGCGCCGGGAGGCATATTTCAGGAACGACCTGATCGCCGAAAGCCGCTGCTTTTTTGACGCGGCGCTGTAATGTCTGGTACGCCCGAGCCAAAGAATAAAATCATCCAGCATGGCAGGAGTGAAGTCTTTGTAATTCACGCGGTAGTGAGGCAGCCCCTTTTGCTCCTGCAAAAATTGAAACAGCAGGACAAACGCGTCCGCATATGCAGCTATGGTGTTTGGGCTGCAACGCCGGGTTTGTGGCAGGTGGGTTTCAAAATACGCGGCCAATTGGCGCATGAATAGGGTTTCTTTCATTGCGGCACCTCCGGGAACAAGCCTTGGGTGTACGCGCTTGTTTTGTTGATGATGTCAGCGCTGTTTTCGGCTGTCATATGCAAATACCGTTGTGTATCCTGGAATTTGTTGTGGCCAAGGTAGGTGGCTAACAACGATGCTGCGTCATACATATCGACCCCCGCGAGGTCTTGCTGGCGAAGCGAATTGACCGCGAAGGTATGGCGCAGGCAATGCAGGCAGATATTTCGTTGGTATCGCGGGAGGTCGGGAACTGCAATGCCAGCCTGTTTCAGGCACCAAAGAAACCACTTGCGAGCCCAAACTTGCGAACGCTGTTCTCCCTTGTCGTTTGGCAAAAGCAAGTCCTGCGGTGCTTCAGCTTTCCCGGTAACGGCAAAATACCGACGGCAGATTTCGGTCAGGGATGGATCCATTGGAATGAGCCGGTCTTTGTTGCCTTTCGCGTTGCGGATCAAAAGTATGCCGCCGTCCAAGTCAACGTCCCCTGCACGAAGGCCCAGCACCTCATTGAGGCGCAGCCCACAACCATACAGCAGGCGCAGGAGCAACGGGTATTGCAGTTCCGCAGGTTTTTCTCGGTAGCGTTGTATCATGCGTTGATCAACCTGTGCGAATATCCGATCCATTTCTTCCTCTGAAAAAATATACGGGGCATACAGCCGATCTTTCTGTGCTTGTTCCGGTACGAATGCCTCAAATCCCAGCGATTGAAGATACCGAGCGAACTGTGAGAAATTCGTAATATGTCTGTTCTTCGTGTTGGTGTGCATGGCTTCCGGCAGAGATTGCAGCAATCCATCAATTATTGCGGGCGTCAAGGCTTTTCCTGTTGCGCGATTCGTTTGCAGATAACTATCCAGCAAACGGAGAGAATACCTTGTCTTGTGCACTTTGTACCCCTGGCTTTCACGCAATGCAAGATATGCAAGGATTTCATCGGTAAAAACGCTGACGAAAATATAAGGGGGCTTTTTCTTCATGCTTCCACCGCCAATCCAAGCAGCCGTGCGAATTTAGCGGATGGCTTTGGGACCGCCAGTGCACAAGTACGCAAACGATCCGCCTCCACCTTGACATAGGATTGGGCCGCATCCGGTGTTCTGTGCCCTAAAGCCTTTTGTATCATAAGATAGCCGTGGCCTTCGTCCAGCAGTGCGGTGGCTAAGCTTGCCCGCAGGGCATGTGGTCCATAATGTCTGCCTTTTAGATCAATCCCGGACACTAGAAACACATTCTGGATGAAAGCGCAGATAGTTCTCGACTGTATCAGCCCCGTGCTTTTCAGAAATATTTTATCGCTGTCAAAAGAAGGCCGTTCGTTTTCCATATAATCAATCAGCGCCGCGCGAATTTCAGGTAAGAGTGGAAGTGTAATTGGTTCCTTTGTTTTGATTTGAACGAGTTCGATGGTTTCCTTGTCAAAGCGAATATTTTTAAAGGACAGGTTCGCTATATCGCTGGCGCGTATACCCAGTCTTGCCGCAAGCAAAGCAATTGCGTAATTCCGTTTACCGTTTTTCTTGGCGCGGTCAATTGCGGCGAGAAAAATTTCGACTTCTTCGGGCGAAAATACTGACGGAACAGGCTTGTGCCGCCTGACGGAAGGAACTAGGGCACTCATGTTCATCGGAGTTAACCCTTGCCGCCACGCGTATTTCAAGAACGCAGAAATACCATTGTGAAAAGCATCCTTGCTGATCGCTGCCTGAAAACCGGCATGGATACATTGAAGCGTAAGATTCTCCAGGGAATCAATACCGCTATCATCAACAAACTGCAAAAACCTTGCGGCCGCGTGAGTTCTTCTCCGAACGTAATCATCCGCTTTTTCTGTTGCTTTCAAATAGGCTTCATATGCAATGACAATAGAATCATAACGCGAGCGTGCGTATTTTTTGCAGCGCTCCATATCAGGACGCCAATCAAAATCCTCCGCCAGAACATGGTCAAGCCATCGGACAGAGAGCTGCAAAATACAAAGACGTCTTGCGGAAAGAGGGGGAGTTCTGTTCATGGAGTGCTGCAAAAAGTTTTGCCCGACTTCTTCCGTATACCTTGCTTGATGCGTGTTTTCTGCGTATCGCGCAACCGCTCGATAGGCATATATATGGCTTTCACGAGTCATATAGGTATAGCCTACTGCTTCCATGTGTGACAACGTTGCTTGGATCAACTCCTGTACCGACACCGACCTTTTTTCATCTTGCATGTGATTCCATCTCCTGTTTCTAAGATTTTTGCGTGCTTGCTGCACCGTAATTCTATCTTATCAGGGGATTACCTCTTTAGCAAGCGGTGTTTCAGCGATTACAATAATACTGTTCAGCAAGATTAGTATGCATCAAGCCTGTAAATTTATGCGCTGCTTTTTTTGTGCAACGCCTTAATACAGGCTGCTTTGTGCCGTTACCCTTGCTCATGAGGAATTAATCACATAATCCCGCTTATCTGACTACTCAGATAAGCGGGACGACCCTATTGCCCCCTCAGCAGGAGGGGGCTTGTGGGAGCAATTGGTTCATATGGCTTCTATGCCTTTTTTGTTTCTGCATTGCGAAGCATAGAAGGTGTTTCTGCTCGAACAAAAACCAGCGACGGAGCGTTAGTTCCGCCGCTGCTTGTTGATACGATGATAGCTGTCATACGACGACGCTTTCACACTGCCCTGCTTTTTCGCCAGACACACCGCCAGGTATTCGCGGAATGGCCTGGTATTGACAGCCTTACAGCTGCGCTCGCAGTACATGGCCTTCAGCGGCAGCAGGCACTTTTTTACCTCGCCGCAGGTCCTGCCGTATACCGAGCCGAAGACCGGCTTGTTGCCGTCCTTGCGGCCCCTGATGTACCGCCCTTCCCAGCGCCCGTCCTTCCTATGGTAGATATTTAACCCTCGTCGTGCCATGTCGTCTCCTTCCGTTCCCCGAATTTTATTTTGTGTTTCGACTATTTCGACGGCTTATGTGACGGCTATGGAGGCATGGCGCCGGCACCCCCTGACTGCTGAGATTCGTTAAAACCTGATTCCAGTCCTTTTCTGTTGGCACGAGCGTTGCAGCGTTGTAGTCCTTTTCTGTCAACGATTACGAGATGCGTCTGGCCGCGATAAGTCCGGCCTCGTCGTTGTCCAGGCACAGCACGACCTCCCGCAGATTATCCTGTACAGATAATTGATGTATGAGCGCTTCGTCGCTCACCCCGCAGAGGGCGACATAGCTGTGCTGCTGCCAATCCTTTTGATACATCGAAATGAAGCTGAGTAGATCAATGGGGGCTTCAAAAGCATAAACACAACCGCTTGTGCCGGTGTGATGAAAAGCATAGGCGGCTTCGCTGCCCGCCTGATTGCGCCGCCAGCCGCTGCTGCTGATCGTGGACCGCTTGTGGGCGTGGCGGGGGTTGCCCTGTTCGTCTGTGCCAACGAAAACGGCGTTGTGGTAGTCGGCGCTTTCGTAGATCAGGCGGTTATGTACGAAGTGATCGAGCACGGCGCGGTCGATGCAGCGCTGCTTGAGCAGGTAGGCGTAGACGCGGCGCATGGTTTCGTTCTTTTCTGGCAGTTGGAATTCCGGGCGTTCGCGCTCACGCTGTTGCTGCCGGGGTTCGACCGGCGCGACGACGATTGTATTTCGGCCCAGCAGCATCTGTACGGCGTCCTGGAGGCTGGTGTTGAAATATTTGCGCACGAAGTCGATGGCGGAGTCGCCTTTGTTGTTGTAGTGGTCAAACAAGGTATGACCGCGGATGGTGATGTGGTGGTCTGCCCATTCGAGCTCTGAGCCGGAACGGCGCAGTGTTTCACCGCGGGATTCGAGGAAGGCGGCGAGGTCGGCGTGCTTGGCGTCGTCGAGTTGGTCTTGGGTGAAGGGGATGTATGCAGCGATAATAATTCCTCCCTTGCAAAAATTGGTTTTCCAGAAAAAACAGTTGACTTTTGAGGTAAAGACGGATATAATAGAAGTGTGGCGGGAGCCACGCTGTGACATGGCAGCAATGCCTACGCACGTAAATGTCCGCCGCGCACCGGAGCGGGGTACAAAAAAAGGTTCGACAAATTTTCGCCGCAAACCGGAGCGGGGTAAAAGAAAAGGTTTGAAAATGGAGCCCCCGCTTGTCGGGGGCTTTATCATGGGAGGCGCGCTATGGATCAGGCGGAACATATACCGGGCTTTGTGTACCACATTAAAGACAGCTACTTTGCAGCGGCACAAGACGGAAAGCTCATGCGTAATCATGAAGGCGGCGCACTGCGCCCGACGTATTTCTGTCTGCGGGACGAAAAGACGCGGTTGTTATGGATGATCCCCATGAGCAGCCGCGTTGAGAAGTATCGGCCATACGTCGAACAGGACGCGGAGAAATACGGCAAGTGCATAAAAATTGTAATAGGCGAATACGCGCAACGAGAGTCCGTGTTCCTGCTCCAAAACATGTTCCCCATTTTGCCGAAGTACATAGATCACATTCATAAGGTCCGACAAAATCCCGTGCCCGTCAACTCGCGCCTGTAACGTGAGATCAGCCAAAACTTCAGAGAATTGCTTCGCTTGCAGCGGCGTGGGATACGTATCGTTTTCCCCGACATTGGCCGCCTGGAGCGCCTGATGCTGGATGAACTGGCGGCGGATGAATCTAACATATAATTTGCTATCCATCCCGCAGCCCCTGTTCTCGCCGTTTAAGTTGAATTTCCTCCCGCAGCCTGCTCTCTATGATAATCTGCTTCGGCCCCTCGTCAACTTTGTTTTCTATCATCCGCGACAAATGCCTCAACAACTGCATGGACCCCAGCGCAACATCCCCGGCGACATTCTCCGGCGCAGTTTGTTGGGCCTGCGCGGTCTGCTGTTGTTCAGTGGGCCGCGCCGTCTGTATTTGCTCCGGCATCATCTTCGCCGCCTCCGCGATGATGGCGTTCTTGATTGCCTTAAACTCGCTGTTCGCTGACAGCGGCACGCGCTCCGGCATTTCAGATTTGTACGTAGCCAGCACGGCCTCGCGCTGCTCATACCAGAGGGAATATAGCCGGGCGATACGCTCGTCCCCGGCAAGC
>Ga0123353_10011513_pt1 | contig 12472 bp, 10 predicted proteins | sample TergutLab28metaG_3_FD_92763 | JGI IMG/M metagenome (GOLD analysis project Ga0123353, IMG submission 92763) | Labiotermes labralis P3 segment gut microbial communities from Petit-Saut dam, French Guiana - Lab288 P3 | ecosystem: Host-associated > Arthropoda: Insects > Digestive system > Gut ... | reverse complement strand
GCAACCGCCGGAGCGGGGTCTGTGGCAGTGAGAAGGGTGCACAAGTGTTGGGCAACCGCCGGAGCGGGGTCTGTGGCAGTGAGAAGGGTGCACAAGTGTTGGGCAACCGCCGGAGCGGGGTCTATAATAGTCATCCGCCCCTGCACGATCTGTTGAATGGCGGGAATGAGGAAAGGGTAATGGGTGCAGCCGAGCACCAAATGGTCGGCGCCCGCTTCCATCATGGGTTCGATATATGTACGCAATAGCCGTAACGTTTCCGGCGCATCAGCCACTCCTTTCTCTATCAATTCTACAAGGCCATCTCCCACTTGCTCCATAATGTGAACGTGTGAGGCAAAACGTTGGGAAGTCTCCTGATAGAGACGCCCCCGAAAGGTGCCGTGTGTGGCCAATACGCCCACCACGCCTGTATGAGAATGGAGCGCCGCAGGCTTCACCGCCGGCTCCATCCCCACAAAAGGTACAGGGAACGTGTTCCGGAGTATATCTATTGCCGCTGCCGTAGCCGTATTGCACGCTACTACAACAACAGCACACCCCTCCCGAATTAAAAATCTACTGATTGTTTTTGTACGTTCAACAACCTCCTCTGCAGGACGCGGCCCGTAGGGACAATAGCCATTGTCCGAAACATATACGATACAACGACCCGGAAGAAGTTTGACAACCTCTTTCCATACCGACAACCCTCCCAATCCTGAGTCAAATATCCCGATTGGAGCAGACATGGCGTACAGGAGAAAACTACCTTTGATTCTGCTCGCCTATCGGAGTGGGGGCTACCTTTTCAGCAGGAATCTTTAGATCCTGTTTAACCAAGGGAAGTAAATCCACCGATTGATCTTCATCGAAGTAGGGCAAGCCGGGGGCGTTGAACACATAGATAAGCCCCAGATTCTTTCCCACTCTCTTGATTGCCTCATTGGCCTTGCTATAGACAGGTGCAAACAGGATGCCTTGCGACTCCTCCATATTTTGTTGGGCGTTCTGACGGAAAAGTTCTAACCTCTGCTGCATATCGGAGATCTCTTTCTCTTTGGTTTCCCGAATAACAGTGGTCCACGTGGTTTGCTTTTGTTGCCATTCAGCATACTTTTGCTGTAATTCGGTTTGAATTCCAACATACGTCTCCTCTAATTCAGCAACAACCTTTTGATATGTGACCCACGCAGAATCACGTTCAGGCATCAAATTAATCACCTCTTCTACATTAATGTGACCAAATTTAAATGTCTGCGCCTGCACCGAAACGCCGAAACAAACACAAGACAAAGCAAAAAGCATTAAATATTTTTTCATAAAAACGTTATTAAATAATCTGCAAATATAGTAAATAATTCATAATTTCTAATTCCTGATTCCCAATCTTTCCAATACCTTACTGCTTAAATCGTGCGAAGGGTGGGTAAAGATAAAGCCCGGAGCAGCGGCTATGTCAAAAATAATGGCATATCCCCCCTCCTGGGCAAGGGCGTCTATCGCACGCTGCACCTTATCTTTAATAGGTGTAATTAGCGCCTCAGACCTTTTGGTAACTGTCCCATCCTGGCCAAAGTAGGACTTTTGCAGCTCTTTTACCGCTTGCTCTTTGTTAATAATCTCCTGTTCGCGCGTCTGACGTTGCGCATCGCTCAAACGTCCCTTTTCGGACTGATAGGTTCGAAAAAGTTGATCCACCTTTTTAACCTCCGCCTCAATAGTCGATTGATACTGATTGCTAAGCTGTTCAATCTGACTTTGGGCAGACTTATACTCCGGCATCTTCTCCAGAATGTACTCCGTATCGACATAAGCGAACTTTTGCGCCTGTACAGCGGTAACGCTACATGCAAACACCGCCATCAAAACAAACATTTTCTTCATTTTTACCTCCTTATATTTTTGTTTAAACTGTCAAAACCAATTAGACTACCGGATTGCTAAAACTGCTGCCCAATCACAAAGTGGATGTTACTCCCCCCGCGTTCCCCCTGCACCCGATCAAATCCATACCCCCAATCAATTCCCAACATCCCCACAATGGGAAGCATAATGCGCACCCCTACCCCTGCTGAACGCTTAATAGAGAACGGATTGAAGTCCCGAATATCGCTCCAGCAATTTCCTCCCTCAAGGAAAGCCAACACAAAAATCGTTGACTGAGGCTCCAAAATGACGGGGAAACGTAACTCCATCGAGAACTTATCATAGACATTTCCGGCGTATGCACTCCCGCTGTATGGCGTCAACGACTGATTCTTATATCCCCTCAATCCAATCACCTCCGTCCCGTAGGTATTGTACCCCGACATACCGTCTCCTCCCACCGTAAAACCTTCAAAGGGAGAGTATCCCAAATTCCGGTTGTAGTATCCCAAATATCCGAACTGCGCCCGCGCCATCAACACCATATTTCGATTGCCGCCAAGCACCTCTCTTCCAAGTAGTGTGGTGTAAAAGGAGCTTTGAAACGACCATTTGTGGTACTCAATCCACTTATAGCGCTCCTGAGCAGTCATGGAGGCGTAGTCGGTATTTTTATCGCGGAAAAGGGAGTACGGAGGGGTCAACTGCAAACCCAATAAAATATCTGAGCCACGCGAAGGATAGATCATCTGGTCGGTAGAAGCGCGCCGCAGATTGACTTTCCAGCTCAAGTTATCGGAAATCCCATCGGAGAAGATGAAGTAATATTGCCAGTCCTGCAACCGGTATCGCTGAAAACTCAATTCATTATAGAGGACAAAGAAGTTGTCGGGCCACCTGAGGCGCGTCCCCAGACCGGCGGCCAAACCATAAATCTCCATAAACTGATCGTTATTCAGAATCCAGAGGTAGGAGTTTGTTTGACGGGTGAAGTAGGCCGACAGGCTCAGTGAAGTGGGTTTTTTCCCCGTTAGCCATGGTTCGATAAAACTGGCCGAAAGGGCGGTGTAGTACGTTCCGCTCGTCTGAAAACGCAACGAGAGCGTTTGTCCGTCTCCCAGAGGCACCGGCCTCCACGCCTGTCTATCGAAAATCCGTCGGGTAGAGAAGTTGTTGAAACTGACGCCTAAGGTGCCCACAAAGGTGTTGCCGCCCCATCCTCCTGCCACTTCCAATTGAGAACTCGGTTTCTCTTCCAAATTAAAACCAAGGTCCACGGTATTGTCTCTTGGATTGGCATTGTGCTGAAATCCTGATCTTACTTTTTCCTCGTTAAAGAGTCCGATGGACATCAATTCGCGAATTGAGCGTTCAATCTCGGAATAGGAGTAGGGATATCCGGGGCGTACCATGAGTTGACGCCTGACAACCTGCTCATTCGTTAAGGTATTCCCATTGATGACTATATTATTAAAGGTACCGGGCTTCCCCTCAAAGATGCGGATCTCCACATCAATGGAGTCTTGCTCAATGGTGTGCTCCACATGCATGATGTGGCAAAAAACGTAACCTTCGTCCCGATAATAGTTTTGAATATTCCCCTTAGGATCGCTGTAGAGGCGGTTCTCCATAGTCACCACGTCAAATACATCCCCTTTTTGAAGCATCAAAATACGGCTAAGGTCCTCTGACTTAAAGACCGAATTTCCGGTCCAAGTTATATTTCTGAAGTAGTACTTCTTCCCCTCTTCAATATGAATATCGATTCCGAGGTGTTTGTCACTTACATAGTAGATGGTATCTTTGGTAATTCGCGCGTCGAAGTAACCTTTCTCCTGAAACTTTTTGATGAGCAACTGCTTATCATCGGGATACTCTTTCTCTTTAAACTTTTTGCTTGAGAAGAAGTTGAGAATGTGTTTATCTTTGGTATTCTTCATGGCAAAACGCAACTTCTGCGCCTTCACATTTTCGTTCCCGATAAAGTTTATATTCTTAATTTTCACTTTATTGCCTCTATCAACGTTGAAATAGACATTTACAGCATTGGGAACAATGGTGTCGATTACCTGAGTAGTGGTCACCTGCACATTCAAAAAGCCCTTCTCCATATAGAAACGCTTGATGATGTCAATCGAGGCGCTCACAATGGGTTCCGAAAACTGAATGACCCTCCTCAACTTCACGCGATCGTTCAAATCATCCCGCTCCCCTTTCTTGATTCCGGTGTAGTCCCACCTCAAGACACGGGCACGCTCCGTCAGATTAATTCTCAAATAGACAGAATCCCTCCGCACCGAATCAATTCCCACCTCCACATTGGAAAAGAAGCGCTGCGTCATCAAACGTTTCACAGCAGACGACATCTCGTCACCGGGGATGGTCACTTCATCCCCTATCGCCAACCCTGCAATGGAGATAATCTGCTCCTTAGGAAAGAGCATTACGCCATTAACATCCACATTTGCAAGGATATACTTCTTTGGATTGTTGTAATCTACAATTACATTGGATTGAGTTGTTACTTCCTGAGCATCAATAGCTAAGGGAAAGATCATCCCCAACGTCAGGAGGAAAGAAAAGAGGATTCGATACGGTTTTCTCATCTATATGCTCGTCTATGAAACCGCAAAGATAGTGTATTATTTAGTTTCATCATGCGGTTGTTGGTTATTTTTACATTGTTCACCCGTCTTTCCAAAACGCCTTTCACGGCGTTGATATTCCTGTAACGCTTTCATAAAGTCTTCTTTACGAAAATCAGGCCACAGTGTTTGGGTAAAATAAAGTTCAGTATAGGCAAGTTGCCACAACATGAAATTGCTGATACGCTCCTCTCCCGAAGTTCGGATGAGCAAGTCGGGATGGGGAATGTCCGTGGTAGATAGGTAGCGTTCAAAGAGAGCTGCGTCTAAGGGGATGGCGGGCGCTTTTCCGGACAAACGCTCTTCCACATAGCGATCGATTGCCTGAGTGATGTCCCATCTGCCGCTGTAACTCAGGGCTAAGACTACCGTAAGTCCCGTACAGGCTGCCGTCTGCCGGATCGAGTCTTCAAAACGATCACGCACATGAGGCGGCAAGTGGGTCAGCGCACCGATTGAGCGCAAGCGGATGTTGTTTTTGAGTAAACTCGCTGTTTCTTCATGAACTGCCTGCACCAATAACTCCATCAAACCCTCCACCTCGGCCTTAGGTCTGTTCCAGTTTTCCGAAGAGAACGCAAAGAGGGAGAGGAACTCCACGCCGGCATCAGCAGCAGCCTGAACCGTCTGTTTCACCGATTCGGCGCCGGCTTTGTGCCCGAAAAGGCGCTCTTTGCCTTGCAGTTGCGCCCAGCGGCCATTGCCGTCCATGATGATTGATACGTGCATTTTAGTTTGGTAGTTCGGTGGTCTTTTAGTTTGATTGGTGGCACAAGGGGTTATCTTTCAATTTGCGTGCCATAAATTGACCTTTTCCTTGAACACACTAACTGTTTCGCTTATCAAATCCCCACAAAAGTTTTTCGTGGAGGGCGGTGATAAAGTGGTGTTCTTGCAGCGAGACGTAGCGGAGGACAAATGGCGCTTTCCGGATGATCAGCTCCGCTCCGCAGGGGAAGGAGACAGACCGATTATCTAATGTGAGAATCACCTCTTTAGACCTTCCCTGCGCACATACCGAGAGCATTTCGCTGTTGGGTATGACTATGGGGCGCAAGTTCAAATTGTGCGGAGCGATGGGGGCCACCACCAACACATTGGTAGAGGGAAAGAGCACGGGGCCTCCCACACTCAAAGAGTAGGCGGTGGAGCCGGTTGGGGTGGCTACAATCAATCCGTCTGCCCAGTAGGTGGGAAGTGAACCTGTGGGCATACGTACCGTAATGGCGATCATTCCGGGACTTTTCCGCTGGATGGCACACTCGTTCAATGCGTAGGGATAAAAAGTCTCCGGCAGAAGCTCCGAAGCGACCTCAATCACCGATCGCTCCTCAATGAAATAGTCCCCCGTGATCAGGCGCTCCAATGAGTGGTCAATCGACTCCGACCCCACGCCTGATAGAAAACCCAAACGCCCAAAGTTGATCCCCACCACCGGAATGGGACGCTTTTTAATCAGGAGGAGCGATTCCAAAAAAGTTCCATCCCCCCCCAAGTTCAAGAGCAGCGTGCACTCCGGAGGAAGACCGGTGTGCAGGGTGTAGCAATCGGCTGAACGGAACGAACCGTGCAACTGCTTCTTTAGAAAGTGATAAAACGGTTCGAACCAGACGAGTGAAACGCCTCGAACCTCCAAATAGTCCAACACCTGATGGAGTCGCGCCATCCATTTGGACTCAATTGTTCGACCAAAAACAGCGATCTGCATAGAAAAACCTTTACAAATTTTCACCGAAGATACGCTCTTTTTCGATTTATCCCCTACTTTTGTGCCCAAAAGAGTAGAGATATGACACGACTTAGCGTTAACATCAACAAATTCGCCACTTTACGAAATGCAAGAGGGGGCAACCTTCCCGATGTTCTTCAGGCGGCCAAAGATTGCGAGCGATTTGGGGCGCAGGGCATCACCGTACATCCAAGGCCTGATGAGCGGCACATTCGCTATTGCGATGCCCGCGATTTAAAATCCATTGTTACAACCGAATACAACATCGAGGGCAATCCGGTGGACTCCTTTCGGGCATTAGTGGCCGAAGTGCTGCCGCATCAGGTTACCTTAGTGCCTGACGCCCACGATGTAATCACCTCCAATGCGGGATGGGATACCAAAAAGAGCCTCTCTTTTCTTACCCAAACCGTCGAGTTTTTCAAAAAGATGGAGATTCGTTGCTCCCTCTTTGTTGACCCCGTTCCCGATATGGTGCGTTACGCAGCCGACAGCGGCGCAGACCGGATTGAACTCTATACCGAAGCCTTTGCGCATCATTTTCCAATTGACAGAAAAAAAGCGGTCACACCTTACGTTGAGGCGGCCGAAACCGCCCTCCGGCTTGGATTGGGCATCAACGCGGGGCACGACCTCAACCTTGAGAATGTGGGCTACTTTGTGCATACCGTCCCCGGCGTTCTGGAAGTCTCCATCGGACACGCCCTCATCTGTGAATCGATTTGGTTGGGTCTGGAGAATACCATTCAACTCTATTTGCGCGAACTTGCGCGGTGCGAATCATAAAAAATTCCTATCTTTGTCCCCTAATCCGAAACTTTAAACTTTAACTAAAAAATGAAGAGAATCTTAATCATTGCCAATGCCGTATTGGCAGCCGCAGTTGTAGCGCTCTATGTGCTCTATTTTACCAACCAACCCGATAAAAAAAGCCACAGCCAAATCCATCCGGATGCGGTATCGGAACTTCCCACAGGATCAATTGTTTATATTCACCTTGACTCCCTGCTGAATGGGCTTGACCTCTTTCAGGCGCTGAGAAACGATTTGGAAATTAAAGTGAAGAAGGCTGATGACGATCTGAACAAAAAGGGACGCGCTTTTGAGCGTGACGCAAACGATTTTCAAGACAAAGTTCAGAAAGGACTGCTTACCACTGTTCAGAGGCAGACTCAAGGCGCACAGTTGGAGACCCGTCAACAGGAACTTCAACAGTATGTTCAGCAAAAACAGATGGAACTTCAAGAAGAGGAGCAGGTGATGATGAACAACGTGCTCAACGAAATCAATATCTATATTGCAGCCTACAATCTGGAGCACAACTTCTCCCTCATCTTCACCACCAGCGGAAACCCGGGTACCGTCATCAGCGGCGATCCCGCTCTGAACATCACTAAGGATATTATGAGGGGGCTTAATGCCCAATATGCCGCACTACACGGGAAGAAAAAATAGCCGAACGATGGACGCCCTTACCCATACCCAATTCGTGTTTCCACGCCAAACGCACAAATACGAAGGAAAGGTCCGTGATGTTTACACCATTGCAGATCAGTTTTTGGTGATGATTGCCACCGACCGCATCTCTGCCTTTGATGTGGTGCTTCCCAAAGGGATTCCCTATAAAGGACAAGTCCTCAATCAGATTGCCTCCAAATTCCTTGACCTCACCTCCGATATTGTACCCAACTGGAAGATTGCCTCTCCCGATCCGGTGGTTACGGTAGGACATCTCTGTACCCCCTTTCCGGTGGAGATGATCGTTCGCGGCTACCTTTGCGGAAGCGCATGGCGAAGTTATAAAGCAGGAGCACGCGCCATCTGCGGCATTCCAATACCGGATAATATGCTTGAGAATCAGAAGTTTGAAACGCCTCTCATTACCCCTACCACCAAAGCCGAACAGGGCGCCCACGATCAGGATATTTCCAAAGAAGAGATTCTGGGTACGGGTTTGATTTCCCAAGAAGATTATGCGCTGTTGGAACAATACTCCTTAGCCCTCTTCCAGCGAGGCTCCGAAATAGCTGCCGAACGGGGATTGATCTTGGTTGATACCAAATATGAATTTGGGAAAAAAGAGGGGAAGATCTACCTGATAGACGAAATCCACACCCCCGACTCCTCCCGTTACTTCTACCGCGAGGGGTATCAGGCACGGTTTGAAGCGGGAGAAGCGCAGCGCCAACTCTCCAAAGAATTTGTGCGCGAATGGCTTATGGAAAACAACTTCCGGGGGCAGTCGGGCGAAACGGTTCCCGAAATGACGCCCGCCATCGTCCAATCCATTTCGGAACGATATATTGAACTTTACGAGCACATTACCGGAGAGAGGTTTGAAAAGGCAGGCTACGACGATACCCTCATTGAGCGCATTGAACACAACGCCCGCAATATGCTTGCACGACTCCTTTAAGTAGAGACAAAGCGCCTCGTCTCTACATTATTACATACTGAAACCCATACGTTTATGCCAAGAACGCCTATCTTCATTACGCTGCTTTTGCTGTGCTTCCTCTTTTCACAGGCACAGACCGCCCGCTATACAGAGTATATCGAGCATAAGGTACGCTGGATGGAGAACATCCACACCATCTCAAAGAAGTACAAAGTCGATCCAAACGTATTGCTTGAATATAACCACATCTCTGCAAATCAGATTCGCAGGGGCATTATCCTCCGTATTCCTGTGGGGCACATAGAGAGCCGTGAAACAGATCCATCCGACACCTTAAACCTAAACGACCCCCTCATCTTACTCCCCGACTACCTTTCCGAATGTATCAATTGGCGCCCCTCTCCTTTTACCGAGCACCGTGTCTCCCTCATCCTCCCTTTTCAACTATCCGGTTTGCAACCCAATAACCAATTTCTTGAATTTTATGAGGGATTGCTCATTGCCGTTCAGGAACTTAAAGAGGAGGGGATGTCCATCCGCCTCTCTCCCTACGACTCCGAAAATTTTTCCCGTCTGCCCTCTTTAATACAGAGCGGAGCATTTCTGAATGAAGACCTTATTATTGGGCCTGTTTATGCAAATGAGGTGATGGAGGTGCTCAACTATACTCACGGTCAAAATATTAAGATTATCTCCCCGCTCGACCCTCAGACCGAATCGGCGGCCTACACCAATCCAAACTTCTTTCAGGTATCCTCCTCCCTCTATTGGCAACAAGCCAATTTAATTCAATATATGCTCAAAAACAGCGGTATGGTGTGGCTCTTTTACGAAGAAGATGGCTCCGATCAGGAGTTGGTGAGCATCAGCAGAGAGATTCTCCGCAAAAATCATATTGTATATCAAGAGTTTACGCACAAAGTGTCCAAAGGCAGTGACGTTACGGGCGAATTGGCGCTCAGGCTGTCCCCCCATCGAAACAATCAGGTGATTGTGGCCTCTTCAGACGAACCCTTTGTCTCCGATATCCTCCGGAACCTCTCTTTAGTACAATCGCGGCGCAACTACCCCATCACCCTCTACGGAAACGCCCGATGGCGCAACTTTGACAGCGTGGACTATGAATACTACCACAGTATGAATCTGCACCTCTCCGTCACCAACTATGTGGACTATCAACGCCCCGAAGTGAAGAGTTTTCTAGCGCGTTACCGCGCCCTCTACCGCACCGAACCCTCCCCCTTCGCCTTTCAGGGCTACGATGTGGGCGCATTTTTCCTGCGCGCCCTCTACACCAAAGGCCCACACTTTGAATATTGCTTAGAGCGGGGTTTGATCCCCGCCCAACCCCTCCAATCGAGCTTCCACTTCCAAAAAATCTCCCCGGAAGGGGGCTACCTCAACACCGACACCCGCATCATTCGCTTCCTGCCCGACTACCGGATAGAGGTGTTGCATTAGGTGTTAAGATTGGGCGCGTTTTCTCTTTGAATGGGCGCGAATTAGATTGGGCGCGTTTTCTCTTTGAATGGGCGTGATTCCTCTTAGATTGGGCGCGTTTTCTCTTTGAGCCAGGCTGCTTCTTCGGACGTGAGCAGGGGAGCGATCTCTTTATATACCTTTGCGTGGTACTCGTTCAGCCATGCAGTTGCTTCCTGCCCCAACATAGACACCTCTATTGCGGATGTGTCTATGGGGCAACGGGTAAGGGTCTCAAAGGCATAGAATGTTCCTTGCCCGTTCACTTCGTCGGGAACGCATAACATCATGTTTTCGATGCGGATACCATATTCTTCGGGAACATAAATGGCAGGCTCGTTGGAGAGCACCATGCCGGGCACAATGGGAACGGGGTTCTCCTCCATGCGGATGCTCTGAGGGCCTTCATGCACGTTTAGGTAGTGCCCAATGCCGTGTCCGGTGCCGTGGAGGTAACTTCTTCCCGTCGCCCAAATAGGGCCGCGTGCCAAAACATCGAGCTGGGCGCCGCGGGTGCCTGCGGGAAATTTGGCCATTGAGAGCCCTATTGTGCCTTTAAGCGCTGTCGTGTAGTCTCGCTTTTGCGCCTCGTTCAAGGGACCCAGCGCAAAGGTGCGGGTGGTGTCGGTGGTGCCACAAAAGTAGTGTCCGCCTGAATCGATCAACAGAAAGCCTTGAGGTTTGATGGGGGTTGCTCCGTTGACATCCATCGCGTAGTGGGGCAGCGCCCCGTTGCCTGCATAACCCACAATGGGAGCGAAACTCTCTCCGCGATAGTCAGGGTCAACCGCCCGAAACTCCATCATCTTTTTCGCCAGCAACTGTTCGGTCAAGGCTTCAGAAGCGAGGCGCTGCTCAGCCTGTGCATCAGAAGCGAGGCGCTGTCCGGCTTGTGCATCCGAAGCGATTCGCTGTCCGGCTTGTGCATCAGAAGCGAGGCGCTGCTCAGCCTGTGCATCAGAAGCGAGGCGCTGCTCGATGTAGCGCCACAGCCGAATCCATGCCACCGCCTCTTTTTTCAGGGCGAGCCTGAAGCCCTCTTGCTCCGTCTCGTTTTTTCTTGCCTTCAGATGCGCAATGCACCCTCCGCGATAGGGGTCAGGGGTGATATATAAACCAGTCTCTACCACCGTATTATAGTGCAACAAAACAGACCAGCGCTCTTGATTGATGATGCGCTTCGCCTCTTTGGGATAGGTGGCCAAAAACTCCTGAAAGTGTTGAATGGGATGAAACATCACCCCCTCCTCCTCCAATTCGTCACACGCTTCGATGGAGAGTTGGATTGGCTTAACACGTTCATATTCAAATTCATCACACTCCATAAAAAGGTGAAGCTCATTCGGCGTAACGGCGGCGCAGGCAATTGTAACGGGATTATACGCCACATCAGAACCCCGAATGTTAAAGAGCCATGCAATATCGTCCAACGCTACCACCGGATAGATAAAGTCGCCCTCCGGTGCCAGCGGCGCCAGCGCCGCTACCACCGCACGATGCTTCTGAAGAACCGAAGTCCCCGTAAAGCGATCATCAAGCAAAAAAGCAGGTGCATGAGGCAACGACGGACGCTCCGCCCAAAGGAGGTCAAAAGGGTCTTCATCCGCAAAGAGCATGATTGGATGAAGCGCCTCCCTCGTGCGTTCAAACTCGGAGGATGAAAAGAGCGCTCCATCCAAACCAATCAAATCCATCGGGGTACAATGGGCATGAAGCCACTCCTCAATCGTTTCGGTTCCGGGCATCTTCAACTTTTTCAACTCGATGCCCCGCCCTGCCATCTCCTGCTCCGCACGCACAAAGTAACGCGAATCGGTCCAAAGAGCTGCATCGTCACGTGTAACCACCAAAGTTCCGGCAGACCCGCTAAAGCCGCTCAACCAAGCCCTGCAAGCGTATCGGTCGGGAATGTATTCGCTAAAATAAGGATCATTCGCCGGAATAATGTATCCCGCTATCCCATTTTCTATCAGGTACGCTCGTAATTTTGAGAGGGGCGACTCCTCGCCGGAAAGCGGCGTCGGGTTGTTGACATGAGGCGTTTTTTTGCTGACAGGAGTTTTCTCCTCGCCGGCAAGAGGCGTTCCGTTGCTCGCAAGAGGCGTTTTTTTGCTGAAAAGTGGTATCTTCATCGTAAAAAGGGGTTAATTGTGAACGACAAAGTTAGGCAAAAAGAGAATCGGCCAACGCTTCCAACGCATAATTTGTACTAAATTGTTCAAAATATCAGGGTTGACGCATTATAATCATTACTTTCTTCACATAAGATTTTCATTGGTATGATTTGGTTAAAAGCGTTTCTTTTACTTGGAGTTTTTATTACAGTCAAGCCATTAGTACAGTAGAATTCCTCCATCCAGTTCATAACGATGG
>Ga0123353_10011512_pt1 | contig 12472 bp, 12 predicted proteins | sample TergutLab28metaG_3_FD_92763 | JGI IMG/M metagenome (GOLD analysis project Ga0123353, IMG submission 92763) | Labiotermes labralis P3 segment gut microbial communities from Petit-Saut dam, French Guiana - Lab288 P3 | ecosystem: Host-associated > Arthropoda: Insects > Digestive system > Gut ... | reverse complement strand
GAATCAGAGGCTAATAGCCTGTTAGAGGCTCTTTACTTTCACAAACTCATCATTGCCCGCAAGATCGCGGGAAACTCATCTTTCCTCTCAGACCAAACAGCATTGCTATTTCGCACCAAACAAGAGCTCCATGAAAGGGCTCAAGCCGTTTTGGAGGGGAGGGTTGAAATGACAACTTTTTACCGCGCAATGGATCAGCTCATGCAGACCACATTCGCTAATGACGCAGAAACAGAAGGATATCGGTCTGTTTACCGTAAGTTGCTCCGCAATTTTGCAAACGGTGCATGAGACGCAAAAATGCGGGTTAATTCTTTGCTGTTTTATCCCCAATAAATATAGAATGCTTGGAATTGCTAAAAAATAGGTACACCTTGGAGAGATGTACCGGATCGCTTTGGTCCGCGGCAAACGGTGGCTTTCAGTTACAGAATAAAAGCGATGCCTTCGAGAAATTGTTCGAATGTTTTACCGATGGCACCGATATGCAAGATTTGCCAATCGGCAGTACCTTCTGTAAAGCAAACAAGGACACAGCAAAAGCTAGAACGCACAAATAAGATAGAAATTTCCTTCCCCCTGTTTTCATTTGTATTGTTCTTCCCGCTTCATCCCTCTTGCCAGTTTTGTACGATATTGTACATTAAAATACCCGCAGCAACAGACACATTGAGGGAATCAAAGGAATTTCGCATGGGAATAGAAACCAGAAAATCACATTTTTTTCTGATGAGAGGGCGTAACCCTTTTTCTTCGCCGCCCATCACCAAGGCTACACGATCCACATGATCAAAAACACGGAAGGGAGATGTCCCTTCCATATCAGCTCCATAAATCCAGAACTTTTGTTCCTTGAGAAAGTCAATTGCCCGAACGAGATTGACCACCACGGCCACCGGCATGTGTAAAAGCGCTCCTGCTGACGCCTTTAAAACGGCAGCGGTTAAAGCTGACGAGCGGTTTTCAGGAACGATAAATCCATCAACACCAAAACAATGCCCTGTTCTGATTATGGCTCCCATGTTCTGGGGGTCAGTAATGCCATCCAAGAGAACAAGCAAACGTTTATTACTTTCTTTCGCGGGGCGTAAGACAATTTCTTCTATCGTGGTATAAGAAAACGTTTTCCGTATTCCCATAACACCCTGATGCACTCCCCCACCGGAAAGGCGGTCCATTTCCTCGCGTGTTTTGTAAATAACAGGGATTCTTTTTCCCGCAGCCAAATGAAGAAGTTGCTGAATAGACTCGCCTTTCTTCCCACGCAGGAGAAAGAGAGTCTGAATATCCAGCACCGGACTTTTCAGAGACTCCAATAAGGGATTTACCCCGTAAATCACCTGTATTCCGTATTTGGAATCACTCGCATTCATATTTTTACAGGAAGTGAAAAACTATGTCGGTCAGGATCAGAAATCTGTTTTATTTTTATTTATTGCGCCAAACAGAAATCAGTGTTTGTTTCTCATGGCAAGTCCCGCTGCTATTTCCTGCACGATGGCATCTGCTTCCTGGACCGGATTTTCTGCCAAACGAATGGGACGCCCGACCACAAGATAGTCGGCCCCTTGGAGAATCGCTTCCCGGGGTGATGAGATTCTTTTCTGATCATCCGTTGCATCACCCGCTCCACGTATACCAGGAGTAACAATCAAGAAATCATTTCCACAGGTCTTCCTGAGATCATCAACATCCTGTGCTGAAGCAACGACGCCAGATACTCCTGCATCCTGAGCCATTCGCGCAAGTCTTACAACTGCTTCACGTGTCGTTCCCCGAAATCCCATATCATGAAGATCATGATCGCTGAGGCTGGTCAAAATGGTAACAGCCAAAATAATCGGCATGGGCGTTTGCTTCTTTTCCGCCATAATCCGCACTGCAGCCACCGTCTCTTCCATCATTTTTTTTCCGCCAGAGGCATGCACATTAAACATGGATACATGGAGTGCCATAGCCGCTTCTCCGGCACGGGCAACAGTATTGGGAATATCATGAAATTTAAGATCCAGAAAGACACGGCCTCCCTTTGCGTAAACCTGATGTACAAGATCAGGTCCAAAGTTGGTAAACGCCTCTTTCCCTATTTTAAACAAACCTACATGTCCGGATAAACGCTCCACCCATATAAGGGCTTCTTGCATATCCTCTCCCACATCAAGAGCGAAAATCAATTTTTCCCGGGCATCAGAATCAGAGTTCAGGCTCGGCATAATCTTCATCTCCGATAAACTCCATGTCATCGATAATAGGCTTAAAATCTTCCTTTGATCCTTTCAGGTATTCCGGGTGGGCATAAGCCACTTTTCCTACCGCAATTTCTCGGAGCGATGCCACAATTTCTTTATTATTACGGATATCGGTCAATGGTGCGGAACCTTTTAAAAGCTGCCTCGCCCGCTGAGCCGTCAGCATGACAAGACCAAACCGCGTCTGGGCATTGTGCAGCGCATCCTCTATTGTTATTCTGGCCATTTATAAATTTACCTCCCCATTTTGATAAACTTGTCTATATCTGCTTTTTTCCTTATAACGCGATTTTTTTCTGCCTGATAGATACTGCATAATAAACTTACAGCATCCAGCAGATTATCATTAAATATAACATAATCATACCAACTGATTTCATTTATTTCCACCGTGGCATGGTTAAAACGGGCCGATAAATTTTTTTCATCATCATGTCCCCGCCTTGCTAACCTCTTCTTTAATTCGCCAAGGGAAGGGGGAAGAATAAAAACAAAAACGGCCTGCGGATAACAGGTCTTGATGGCTTTTGCTCCCAAAGGATCAATATCCAGAATAACATCCTTACCTTCTTCCTGAACGAGTGTTTCCAGCATGGAACGGGAAGTGCCATATAATTGGCCATAATTTTCCGTCCATTCCACAAACTCTCCCCGAGGGATCATGGTTTCAAACTCATCTCGACTTACAAAAAAATAATCACGGCCATGTACTTCCCCTGGCCGCGGAAGACGAGAGGTATGGGAAATCGAAAATTGCATATGGGGATACCGCCTCATCATTTCTTTGTAAATTGACGTCTTTCCTGTTCCTGATGGGGCAGAAATAACAAGAAAAAGACCTTTCCCGGCGGAAGATGAAAATTCATTCAATGTTCTGTACCTGCTCCCTGAGTTTCGATAGCTCACTTTTCATTTCGATGACATTTCGCGAAATATCCAAGTCACCCGTCTTTGAACCGATGGTGTTGACTTCCCTGTTCATTTCCTGAATGAGAAAATCCATTTTCCGCCCGATTGCTTCATCACTACTTAGCATTTCACGAAACTGATGGAGATGACTGGACAAGCGGACTATTTCTTCGCTTATATCGCTTTTATCCGCCATAATGGCAATTTCCTGATTTAAGCGGGTTTCGTCAATATCAATCCCTTCCGTCAATTCACGTATCCGCTCCACCAAGCGGAGTTTACTATTCCGAATCGCCAGAGGCACTCTTTTCTCTATGTACGTCAAGAGTATTTCGATGTTATTCACACGCTCTTCCAGATCAGACAGAAGCAATCCGCCCTCTTTCTGCCGCATTTCTGTTAACAATACCATGGCTTCGTTCAAAATAATGTCCACATTTTGAATGATACGTTCAAGTTGCGGCTCTTCTTCAGAAGAAACAAAAATATCCCTGAACCCCGTAAGATTCCCTAATGTAATCTCTTTTTGAATCCCGAATTCCTGCCGAATCTGCTGGAGAAGCTCATAATAATTCCGTAACAAGGGAAGATTCAGGTCATATTTATTGACCACCTCATCATCCGCTGCATCAAGGTGAACGACAACCTCAATTCGCCCACGGGAAAAACAACTGCCAATTTTTCGCTTGATCGCTGTCTCCAATGCTGAAAGAGGCCCCGGAAGCCGCGAAATGACCTCAAGATAACGATGGTTCAGAGAACGAATGTCAACCGCATACTTCCGGCCATCAATTGTTCTCTCCGCTTTTCCATATCCTGTCATGCTTTTAATCATAATTAATACCGCTCAATGATGTTTGTTCACCATGATGGTGGTCTGATTTCACCCGTTTCCCATACATCATGCCTTAATTCTTTGCCTTCACCCTGCTTCAATTGTTTCATATATCGTTGCCTGATACGGTTAAAAAAAATAATCTGCCTGGCATCAGCGTAATCAGGATAGGTCCAGGGAAGAGGATGAAATGTCTTATCACGGAAGACAAGGGTCAAATCCGCATAAATACCTCTATGAAGATAGGGACGATGCGTGTATCCCTTTCCTGTCGCTAATATCAGATGAGCCGATGATATATAACCCGGATCAAGATTAACCTGCCGCTTTGCCTCCTCCGATTGCTTATCTTCAATACGATTGGTTGCCATTTTAATCTCCGGCAAAAGTTCCGGACGAACCAATGCACGAAAGGAAAGAAACCTCCTGATTAGCGTAGAACCCATTTCCGGCGCGTAATAATCCGTATAATAAAATCCATGGAGAACACTGATGACATCGGGCGTGCCATAGTACTCCCCAAGTTGACCGATAACGTCATCCATCTGCCGTGTATTTACCGCAAGAATACTTACAATCAGCTTAACCGCATCTGGAAACCGCACAGTGCTCACAGAGACCTCCGCAATTCCTCCTGAAACACTGTTGCTGTTCCCACCTTTCCCACAACAATGCCTGCCGCATGATTGGCAATTTCAGCAGCTTCCCGCAAGGATGCGCCACTGGCTATACAGAGTGAGAATACGGCAATGACAGCATCACCGGCCCCTGTCACATCGTAAACAGACCGGGCATGGGAAGGAATATGAGCAACGGAGCCATTGGATTCGTAAAGACTCATTCCTGCTTTACCGCGTGTGATCAGCAAGGCACTCAGATTAATCCGTTCCAGGAGGGACATAACCTTTTCGTAAACCAAGGCTTCCTTCTCCGGGTCATCCTCATTGAGTTCCTCGATTTCTAAAGCTTTTTCCGCCTCATGATGGTTCGGTGTAATCACATCCAAACCGCGATAAAAGGATAAATTGCTGCGTTTTGGATCCACGCACACGCGAATATTATGGTTTGCAATCACCTCTCTAATCCCATGAAGGAGCTCCTGGGTTATCATTCCTTTATGGTAATCAGAAACAATGATCACATTGATCTGATCAGCCATGGATGATACGTACTGAAGAATTTTCTCCGTATATCCTGCTGAAATATCCATTTGGGTTTCCCGATCAAAGCGAACGACTTGCTGATTATGGGCTACAACCCTTGTTTTGACGGTTGTATAGCGATCTTCATCAACAAAGATCCCCTCCGTCGGAATCCCCTTCTCAGATAAAATTTCCCGCAACTTTTTTCCCATATCATCGGGGCCAACAACACCAGCCAGATACACCTGGCCTTCAACAGCCCGGATATTATTTACAACATTGGCGCATCCCCCCAAAAGGAGTTCATCCCGAAGAACATTGACAACAGGTACCGGCGCCTCTGGAGAAATTCGTGTTACTTTACCCCAAACAAAGTGATCGACCATAATATCGCCTATAACCAACACTTTTATGGCGGGAAAGCGATCAATGATAGCTATTGCTTTATTTGTATCCATAAAAAGTGACTGTTTCCTTTACGGATTCTTTCCGCTAAAAATGGTTTATGTTAGTGCTACACCTTGATTTTGTCAATCACTAAATAATGTATTGGTGTTCAGCACAAATGCTCCAACCCCTTTTAAGAAATGCAGCTCGCCCCGGCAACATTCAACATGCAGAAGCAAAAGCTTCCCTGTTGACTAGTAAACAATAATCCTATAAGGTATTGGCAATTATAGCTCTTTTGTGCCCGGGTCAGGAAGCATAAAACTTGCTATCCCAATAATACATCGATTACCTCAGTGGAGCTGATAAATAAGGAATCTCAAAGCAACATCTTTCCTACTTACCTGTGTAAAAACATCAACGTCCCTACAAGGTTACCTTTATGACCACCTCTCAAGCTATTTTGCTGGGCATCATCCAAGGATTAACAGAATTACTTCCCATTAGCAGTTCTGCCCATCTCGTTATTGCCCAAAGTTTCATGCCAAACTTCCATCAGCCAGGTGTTCTTTTTGATGCGGTACTCCATATGGGTACCCTCTTGTCCGTCCTTTATTTTTTCAGAAAGGACATTATAGCTATGATTTTATCCCTCCTGCCCGCAGCGGCAGGGGCACCCCATGCAGCAGGTCAGAGAAAAATCAATCGCAAGCTGATCCTCCTGCTCCTGATCAGTACAATTATTACGGCCGGAGTGGGATTATCGTTTAAAACAGAAATCGAAACCCTCTATTCTTCCGTGAAAGTTGCCCTCCTTATGCTTTTTGTTACTGGACTCATTTTGTTTCTTTCGGATAAAATAAAGTATGCCTCCCGTAAAGAAGGAAGCATGTCTATCCTCGACGCCTGCCTGATTGGATTTGTTCAATCCCTGGCTCTTGTACCGGGTATTTCCCGGTCAGGATCAACAATCGTTTGCGGTATATTCCTGGGGCTCACCCGAGAAACGGCCGCACGTTATTCTTTTTTGCTGTCCATACCGACCATTCTTGGCGCCGTTATTCTGCAAAGCCATCATTTTTCTGCTATCACCAAGGATGAGATATTACCATATACCTTAGGCTTTATCGCCGCCGCTGTTACGGGTTTTCTCGCTCTTCGCTTTCTCTATTTTATGATCAAACGGGCTCAGCTTCGTGTTTTTGCTTACTATTGCTGGTTCTTGAGCGGCAATATCCTGTTATTTCTCTGGTATAATTAAAATAATGGAATATTTTACTATTTTCTTTGTCGAAACTCTTTTTAAACCGGATATTTTTTGATATACGAATACTATTAACACAGGTATAAAATCCATATTATGATTTAATAATCCCCTCCTCTGAGCAGGGAAAAACAATAAAACGATTCTCACTTAGGCGGAAAGGAAGTAGCAAACAATGAATGTCAGGTTCATCAACCCTTTTCTGGACGGAACGAAAGAAGTTCTCAAAACAATGGCATTTACTGATGCAGAAACGGGGAAAGCCTACCTTAAGAAAGATGACATCGCCCACGGGGAAGTTTCCGGTATCATCGGTATTACAGGAGACATCGTAGGTTCCCTCGCCGTCAGTTTTGAATCCAGTTGTATCTGCGGCATTGTAAACAGCATGCTGGGTGAAGAATACAGCGAACCAACCCGTGACGTCCTCGACGCCGTAGGAGAACTGACCAACATGATCTCCGGTGTGGCCCGTACCAAGATGGAAAAAGACGGTTTAAGTGTTTTCGCCGCGATTCCGTCCGTGATCATTGGGAAAGATCATACCATCACTCATATTCTCAAGGCGCCCAGTATTGTTATTCCTTTTTCCACGACCCATGGTCAGTTTGTCATTGATGTTTGCGTTAAAGTACCGGAAGCCAACAAAGATCAGGTTGTCTACGATGTTGTTAACAAAGCGACCATCCCCCAGGGCAAAATCATTAACCGGCCCGCCGCCGTCACCCCGGCTACCCCGGCGGCTGAAAAAACTGCCGCAGTCAAGGAGCAGGTGCCTTTCAAAGCTCCCTCTCCCCATCAGGAGGCCGCATCTCCACAAGGGGAAGAAACTAAGCCCGAATCGCGGATTGATAAACTGAAAAAAAACCTGCATAAACTGGGAACGGCAAGGGACGAAATATTTAAAGAACTGGAATCACAGCCTTTCATGGCCCTGGCAAAAAGAAAAGAGAAGAAAAAACTGCTTGATATATATGATGATAGAATACGTAAAGTCAAACTTGACATATCCACGGTTCAGGCCCTTGAAGTGATGGAGAACAACTCCGATCCGGAGAAGAGCATCAAGAGGCATTTTCAGGACCATGTTCGCAATCATAAATAACCCCCTGTTGTTGTTCCATGGCAAAAAAGAAAATTTCTAAAAGAACCGCCGAAATCAAAGGAGTTCTCTTTATTACACTGGCTTTGCTCCTTCTGTTATGCCTGCTTTCCTATTCGCCTCAGGACCCGTCCTTTACCCATTACGCATCAGTCCAGGACAAGATTAACAACTTTATTGGCACCACCGGCTCTCATAGCGCCGATGTTATGATTCGTCTTTTTGGAGTAAGTGTTTTTTTCTTTCCCCTTGTTTTGTTTATCGCGGGAATAAGATATCTGATCAGCGATGCCTTTCGTATCAGAACACTCCATATTCTGGGGTGCATCGGCATCATCCTATCCACCTCCACGCTGCTGACATTAGCAATTAACGATATTCTGTTTTCAGGGATCTCTTTCAAGGCAGGCGGCTTTTTCGGATACTGGGTAACCGGACTTTTGAAAGACCGTTTGGATATCGCCGGCACGGTTCTCGTATCCGCCGCCCTGCTGATCATTTCGCCCATGATCATGAGCAACTTTTCCGTAGTATTAACGGCAAAAATACTCTCTCGCCTCTCCGCCATGTCGTGGTTTCAGACACACGGTTTGCTTTCCTCGATCAAAAAGCGTTTGACCTTTCGTTTCTCCGGAAAGAACGTCACTCCCGTCATCAAACCCGCAAAAGAAGATCCGCCATCGCCCTCCCCGCCAAAAGAGGAAAAAAAGGCAGCGGAGCAAATTGCCTTTGACTTCATGCCCAAACGGACATTTTTTCGTCTTCCTACACTTAATCTTCTCTCCGATGCGCCATCCAACAAGGATAAGAAGGTTAGACGGGACACGCTCATCACCAATTCCAGAATTCTGGAAAAAAAACTTGCCGATTTCAGTGTAGAAGGAAAGATTGTGGAAATCCAGCCGGGTCCGGTAATCACCATGTATGAATTGGAACCGGCTTCGGGAGTAAAAATTAATAAGATTACACCATTAACCGATGACCTGGCACTGGCACTGCGTGCACCAAGCATACGCATCGTGGCCCCCATTCCGGGAAAAGCCGTTGTCGGAATTGAAATTCCCAATCCGGAAAGGGAAGATGTCTATTTAAAAGAGGTTCTGGATAATCCCCTGTTTACCAACAACACCTACAAATTGCCTGTTGCTCTGGGTAAAAGTATCGTCGGCGCTTCAGTCATTGCCGACCTAATCCGTATGCCCCACCTTCTCATTGCCGGAACAACGGGATCGGGCAAAAGCGTTTCCCTAAATGCCATGATTTGCAGCATTCTCTTTAAGGCCACACCTGATGAGGTCAAATTTATCATGATTGATCCCAAGCGGATCGAACTTGCTGCCTATGAAGGGATTCCCCACCTCCTTCACCCCGTGGTCATTGATCCGAAAAAGGCCTCTCAAGTTCTGAAATGGGCGGTTCAGGAAATGGAGCGCCGCTATCATCTGATCAGTACTTTGGGTGCGAAAAACATTGACGTGTACAATAAAATTTTAAAGCGAAGGCAAGAAGAAGAGCAATCTTCCTTCGCAGGTGAAACAGATGGAAACCCCACATCCAGCGATGACATCGCAGATCAGGAAGAGGAAACCCTGCCCACGGCCGTAGAAGCAATCACTTTTGCGGCGCTGTCTCCCCTGCCCTATATCGTGATTATCATTGACGAGCTGGCCGATCTGATGATGGTAGCCCAGCGACATGTGGAGGAATCTCTAGCGCGCCTCGCTCAAATGGCCCGCGCCGCCGGGATTCATCTCATTCTCGCCACCCAAAGACCATCAGTCGATGTGATCACGGGCCTTATCAAGGCCAATTTCCGCGCCCGCATTTCGTTTCAGGTTTCCTCCAAGGTGGATTCCAGAACCATTCTTGACGATCATGGAGCGGAAAAACTGCTGGGCGCGGGAGATATGCTCTTTCTTCCTCCTGACACGTCGCGTCTCACCCGTATTCACGGCGCTTTTGTTTCGGACAAGGAAATAAACCGCATTGTCGAGTACATAAAGAAGCAGGGCCAGCCCGTTTACGACGAATCCATTACGAAAGGTATTCCTGATGATGAAGGCCGGGAACAGGAAAACGAGGACGTCGACGCGAAATACGACGAAGCAGTGGAATTAGTTACCGATATGGGACAGGCGTCCATTTCTCTGGTGCAGAGATATCTGAAAATCGGCTACAATCGGGCCGCCCGTATCATCGAGCAGATGGAAAGAGAGGGGGTTGTCGGCCCCGCTGACGGCGCCAAGCCCCGCAAAGTCCTGGCCCAAAAGATGCCCAAATGACACATTATAAAATCTATCTCCTCAGTTTGGGATGTCCTAAAAATCTCATTGATACCGAAATCATGTCCGCCGCCCTGCAAGCCGCCGGTTTTATCATTACCGCCGCGGAGCAGGAAGCCGACATTATCATGATCAACACTTGCTCCTTTATCCTGCCCGCCAGGGAGGAATCCATTGATGAAATTCTGCGCCTGGCCCAATGGAAGGCACAAGGTTCGTGCGCATATCTTATTGTCACCGGATGCCTTGCCCAGCGTTATGGCCGGCAACTATGCCGGGAAATTCCGGAAGTTGATCTGTTTCTGGGAATAAATGAAGTCGGTCATATCGTGGACCATGTTCAGAAGCTTCTCCATGGTTCCTCCGCCTTACACGAACGCACAGCCATCTCACCTCCTGTTTTCCTGATGACGGCACAGCATAAACGTCATCTGGCCACCCCTTTTTATCAGGCCTATTTGAAAATCGCCGAAGGATGTTCCAACAGATGTTCCTACTGCGTCATTCCTTCCGTCCGGGGACAGTTACGCAGCAGGCTCCCTCAGGATATTATCACCGAAGCCCGTGAACTGGTTGATAACGGCGTGCGTGAATTGGTTATTACCGCCCAGGACACCAGCGCCTACGGACGCGACCTTACAGGTTCTCCATCATTACCCCATCTCTTAAAAAAACTTGCCTCTATCCCCCGTCTCCACTGGATCAGGCTCATGTACACCTACCCTGAGGAACTGACAAATGACCTCTTTCAGGTAATCGCCACGGAAGAAAAAATCTGCCCTTATATTGATATTCCCGTCCAGCATATCGATGACGAGATTCTCTCCGCCATGAACCGGCGCGGAAACAGCAGGATGATCCGAAAGCATCTGGAAGAGGCGCGCCGCATAATTCCGGGAGTTGCCCTGCGCACATCTCTCATCGTAGGTTTTCCCGGAGAAACGCCGAAAAAATTCAAAACCCTCCTCTCCTTCGTGGAGGACATTCGTTTCGACCATCTCGGCGTCTTTACCTATTCCTCTGAAGAAGATACTCCGGCCGCTGATCTGCCTCACCATGTGGGAGAAAGAACGAAAAGAAAACGCCGGGCGCAGATTATGGAAACTCAGGCCGTCATTTCTCTGGCTATCAACCGTTCCCTCGTTTCCTCCGTTCAGGAAGTTCTCGTGGAAGGGAAAAGCGATGCGGATGATTATCCGTACATGGGAAGATGCCGCCGCCAAGCGCCTGATATCGACGGCATAACCTATTTACGCGGAAAAAATTTACAAGAAGGGATTTTTGTCAGGGCGCGCATCGTCGCCGCCGACGAATATGACCTTTTTGCTGTCGCGGAAGAAAATTACTCTTCAGGTACTGAAACGTAATCCCGCAATACCAATAATGATCAGGAAAATACTGGTCAGGCGGAACAAACTACGGGATTCATCAAACAAAACGATTCCCAAAACGGCCACTCCCACGGCGCCGATTCCTGTCCAAACCGCATAAGCAGTGCCTACAGGGAGGGTTTTTAAAGCCTTTCCCAGAAGAAAAAGGCTCAGGATCATAGCGAATACCGTCCATACCGTCGGCCAGAAGCGACTGAACCCTTCCGTATATTTCAGACCAATGGCCCATCCCGTTTCCATAATTCCGGCACAGAAAAGCAAGACCCAGTTCATTGTTCTCTCCTCCCACCAAGATTATCTACCATAGCAGATTGTCTTTATATCATTTTGCAATCAATCAGTACATACCGCTTTGGAGGAGACGATGGCAATCGTCTCCTCCCGGCCATCAGGCCGACAAGGGGAACCTCTCCGTCCGGCGGAGTGGCGGACACGGTGACATACGGGTAGTGTTGCGTAAGAAGGGGAATAATATCACAGAGATTACAATTCGGCATCAGGCCCGGATGGGAATTATTTGACTTTCCCTCTGCCATGCCTTATTTTCGCCTGAGCAATACAAAAAGGAAAGGGAAAGTAACGATGACAGTCAATGACGTTTTTGACCACTTTCACGATGATCTTCGCCAAATCGAAATCTATATGGAATCCTGTCTGCGCTCCGAAGTCATCCTGATTCCTGAAATTATCCGTCATATTGTCGGCAGCGGCGGCAAGCGCTTTCGCCCCCTTCTTCTCCTTGCTGCCTCATCCATGTGCGGATACCATGGTGAACGGCGTTATCCCATGGCCGTCATCATAGAATTCATCCATACGGCATCCCTGCTCCATGACGATGTCATTGACGAGGCGGACACACGGCGGGGAAAATCATCGGCAAACCGGCTCTGGGGTAACGCGGCCAGTGTCCT
>Ga0123353_10011510_pt1 | contig 12473 bp, 9 predicted proteins | sample TergutLab28metaG_3_FD_92763 | JGI IMG/M metagenome (GOLD analysis project Ga0123353, IMG submission 92763) | Labiotermes labralis P3 segment gut microbial communities from Petit-Saut dam, French Guiana - Lab288 P3 | ecosystem: Host-associated > Arthropoda: Insects > Digestive system > Gut ... | reverse complement strand
GGTGGTCAACGCGACACTCCGGCCGCTTTACCTCCGGGAAAGACCCGGTACCTTTTGTGTAGGAGGCTGGGTGGGCCCCAGGCCGGCCTGGACGGGTGCGAAAAATCTCGCCCCCATCGGGATTCGATCCCCAGACCGTCCAGCTCGTAGCGAGTCGCTATACCGACTGCTCTATCCTGACCCGTAATCATTACCCATTTTAACCGTATTTATATTAATTATAAAATTTAAACTGAAATTCTAATGATTTTTAATTGTTATGTAGTGACCGCGACATAACTAACCACATTTGTACTTTTGTATTCTTGTAATAATATCACCCTGAAGATAGCAGCAATGGCGGCCGAAACATGTTGGTGAGAATATGGTGAATTAAATATACCATAAACATTAGCATCCATTTTGTTCGTTATTTGTATGTTCATTACGGATCTGATTAACGCACGGAAGGCGGAGCTCTGTGCTTCGTGTGTAGTGGTCCAACTTTCGCCTGAAGGGAGCGATGAAAGACGAACCGGCGACAATCGAGCAGGTCGCTATGTACCCTTTGGGAATCTTTGTGGTTGCACTAACTGTCTGAGGAGAAGAACTTGCCATGGACCATTTTTCTGCATACTTCCGGGTTTTTGCTAACTCACTCCGTACAATTGTTATTCCATTCGACGCTATATAACATGCGTAGTTAAAACGTTATCGTTAAATACCAGTTTCGAATCGAAAGAGCACAATCATGATACGCTGTCACAGGCATAGCCTTTCTGATACCGAGACTTCAAATTCACACAATGCATTCATTTCCGGTGTTGATCGTACAAACTCTTCCAACCCAAATTCATAAAGAGTACTTTTCTTTCCACACATATCAAGTTTTAAATATCCGTGACTAATGTTTTGCTTTCATTTTTAGGCGCTACCGCAAAGTTTCGAAAAGCGAATATTAGCTTCGTCGTGTCCATCCGTCCGTTTGTACTCATGCAACAACTCGGCTCCCACAGGACGGATTGTCATGAAATTTGATATGAGTTTTTTTTTTCGAAAAAAACTGCCTAGAAAATTGAAAGATTGATTGAAATTGGACAAGAATGACGGGTACTTTACATGAAGACCAGTATACATTTTTTTTAGTCATATCTCGGTCGGTTCTTCTTAGAACGAGGAATGTTTAAGACAAAAGTTGTAGAGAAAAGCAAAACACATACCTTGTGTTCGATAACCCCCCCCCGGAAATCGTCCCGTGTATGAGATAATGTGGAAAAATGTTGTTGAGGCAGGCAGGCCACAGATGGCAGTATGGCGCATGCGCATTTCATGCTGGGTACCTAAGGTTACCAACACACACTCAGAATATGTAATATTTATTGCTTTTCCACTGCAACAGTGGCTGCACGAACGTACCTGCATTACGTTATAGTACATTGCCTATGTTGTTTAATTTTTAGTGCACATTCGGTATATATTGCATTTTTCTGTTGTAATCTAGAACTTTGCGTCCTTTTCATGTTTATAATTGTTCATATACAAATGATATATTCATAATGTGATCGTATGTAATGCTGTATGTAATGCGCACAGTTGTCTTACACACATAAGTTTATTCCCAACTAACTGGAAAATTGGTGTTAATGCTCGTAAATATTTCGACTGCCAACAGCAGCAATCATAGGGGACTACGATTTTTGAAAACACGTTTAGCGTGCTACACATGATATCAAATATAAATTGTAAAATACTTATATAATTTACATATGTGTAAATAATTGACCATTTATATTTGACAACCTGTGTAGCACGCTGAACCTGTCTTCCGACACTTGTAATGCCCTGAAGATGGCTGTGGCTGGCAGCCGAAACATGTAGGAGCATTAAAAGCAGTTGTGCAGTTACATGGGAATAACCTTGAATGTGTAGGTATATTTGCGACAGTGGTGCACAAATCCCAGGCGACATTTTACCATGACAACTACATTTGGTATGGCAGTACCTAACATTAGGGGGCCCTTCATTGTGGAACTTCTAAGATTCAGGAGGGTTCTGGCGCTTAGAATTTTGACATGGCACCTCCAATTTTTTGAAAATTTGTGCACTCCTATTGTACGATCTACATACAAATTTCACTTGCCAACAGACCAAGAATTAAATAATAATTTTAAACGGTGTCCATTTTGTTCACAGTCTATAAAAAATTACGTCAAGAAAAGTAAATTGGCATCCCAACATTTATTGCCATACGTTACTTCAGGCTTCTACAGTAATTGTCAGTAGTTCCTTTCCACCCTGTACGATACTGAAAATTACGGCTTCGGGATGTCCTCCAGAGTCATAGTGTCCGTACGAAATTTCGTGAATATCGGTCAGCTGATTAAAAAATTTAACCGGACACAACGCGCGCACGCGCGACGGCACGATATCATAAATCGTACTGCTTGCCATTTTAGAAAAGAAAGTGCTCCATTATAATTTCACTTTTCCTACTTCTTGGTTATGTAGGTTAGCAGTCACGAGATGGTAGTAGTTATGAACAAGAGCAGAAACGCCAGTGTGAGGCATGCTTGTGTCTTTACGGTGGTGTCCTGAATTGGAAGGAAACTTGTAGATAGCAACTCCGTTTAGTATACAATTTATTCTACAACCACAAAGAGAATATAAAACGTACCGAATACCACAACATACCATAAACTCCAAACTTGTAAAAAGATAAAAACAACCATAATCCACGTGACGAGTAATTCCGCGTTTTATGAACTGCCTGCTTCTGTTTCTGACACCTCTGACGTAATGATGGCCTACATAGGTCGAAACGTGTTGTGAAAATATAAACGAATGTGTTGTAATAAAAATCTGCTGTTTTGCCGGCTGCAATAACCGAGGTGTTTTTACTGCATAAGTTATCACATAACGTCAACACTGCAGATTGGAAATTTAACATTATCCATATTGCGTGCTGTAGACGGACTGTACTGTATTGAATTAAACTAAGTGCATATGTCCTGTAGGGGCCGGAACCTGTAGGAGTGACGTCTCAAAATATCAAATAATTTTTTTTGCGTTTACGCGCGAAATTATTTGGAGTAAATACTGTATGTGCCGATCCCAGTGGCCGCGGTGTCTAAGGCGTAGGTCTGCGGCCGCTCGCCTGCATAGATTGTGGGTTCGAATGGGCATGGATATTTGTCTGTTGTGAGTGTTGTGTATTGTCAGGTAGAGGTCTTTGCGACGAGCTGATCACTCGTCCAGAGGAGTCCTACCGACTGTGGTACGTCGTCGTGTGTGACAGAATCCTTGTGTGTGACATAGAAACCTCACGAACGAGGAGTCCATGGCCCTCGGGGGATCGCAGCGACAAAAGAAAGAAAAGATACTGCCTTATGCAGATTGTATTTATAGAAGTGTTTTCTAAATTCACACAGTGCATGTTCAGCGAAACGTGATGTCAGAGTGCCCTTCAGGGCCTGTACTACATAGGACTGCACACAGTGAAACATGCATTATGTCCAGGTAGCTGCTGAAAACCGTACAGTCTGAGTAACTCACAGAGGTAGAATCCTTGGGAGGCTTGTAGTCAAGAAATTACCCACATTCTCTTGAACCCAAATGTTCATTACCGCGTTCATAACATTCCGACGCTTGTCCCTCTCCGGAGCCAAATGAATCCGTTTCACATCTTATTCTGTTGTTTTAAGATCCATTTTAATATCGTCCATCTGTTCCTAAGTCTTCAAAGCGGTATCTTTCCTTCCCGTTTTCCACCCACCCCTGGGAGGATTTGCTTCCTTATCGTATGTGTCACATTCCCTGTCCACGTCATACTTAATTTGACTACCCAAATAGTATTTGGCGAGGAGAATAAATCATGAATCTTTTTTATACAGTTTTCTCAGCAAGACTCTTGTTACTTCATCCTTTTTGTCACAAACATCTTGCTCAGCACCGTGTAGTCGATGATCCGTAGCCCGCTTTTTTGCTTTAACGTGCAACACCGAATCTCACTCCCATATAAAAACAGAGAAAGTTACAGTTCTGTGTATTTAATCTTTGGAGTACGCGGTGGCACTACGCTACAAGCCGCAAGGTCGCAGGTTCGATTTCCGATGGGGTCATTATGATTTTTCGTTGACTTACTCCTACCGGCCGCACTGTGGCCCTGGGGTCGACTCAGTCTTTAACAGTAATGAGTGCCAGGGATATTTCCTGGGGGCAAAAGTTTCCGATGCGTAGGGCTGACAACCTTACCACGATCATGTGCCGATTGTTTTGAAATTCTGGGAGCTTAACTTCTTCGTGCCGTTAGGGCCGGTCTGGGCCTGCAGTGGGATAGCTTTAATTTTTTATACCTAATATTAATGTCTTTAGGTAGCAAACTGCCCGTTTAAATTTCAGCGCCACTTGTTCTGTATAAAATCAACATTCCTGTTTGCCAAATGGAAGTTCCTTATTGACACATTCCGACACCTGCACATACCCGATAGTCGTAAATTTGGCGGCCTTTTTTTGTATTTGTTGAATCTCATGCCCTCTGGCGGTAGAACTGTGCGACATGTTGTGAATGTTCAATCCTTCGGCGTGTGCCACTTTGGCCAGCTTTCCAGCCAGGTGTCCAGCATTCACAGGTCTCATGTAGACTGAGTTCATTTCGTATATCGCCAATATAATTCTAGTCTTAGACATTACGAAGCTTTGACACACCGCAGCATGCTTCTCATGAAGCACTTAATTAACTTTTGATAAGGGAAAGGGCAACGGTATCTCGCTGCCCCTTTAATAGATCACTGCATCATAGCACGTGGGGGGGGGGGGGTTCGGCCACTTTACCTATTGTACAGGAGGCATAGCTGGCCCAGAGCAGCCTGCACGCTGTAGCTATGCCACTACTTGTGACCCACCTTCGATTCCCCGGCCTGGCGGCCTGTACGATCGTAGCAGTATCTGCTGATCTCGCTTCCGTACATCTACATTGAAAACACATTGAAAGGAAAACGGGAAGTTTCTGTTACGTACTTTGGCGCTGATTTCCCGCTATTTCTTTAACAGCAATATTTTGTCAGCCTCACAAAGACATGAGCTTTTCCGCCGTAGTAAGTGAGAGTGTACAGATATTACAGTTAAGTTCGCATGTAGGTTCTGTTTGGTGTCGACTTCATGAAAACTTCACCAGTTTGGAAGTTGTATACTGTGCTTTATCACTTACTTACTCCATGGAGCTGAGTAATTCCTGAGAAGCTAACCGGTTCTCAGCCAGTCAAGAAATTCCCCTCATTTTATGGACCTTGAAGGTTCATTACCGCGTTTTCAAATGCCTGCCGCCCGTCCCTATCCTGAACTAGATCAACCCAGTCCATGCACCCATCCTACCTCTTGAAGATACATTTTAATATTATCCTATCTACGCTTGGGTGTTCCAAGTGGCCTGTTTCCCATAGGTTTCCCCATCAAAACCCTATATTCTGTGGTGCATTACGATGTAAATTTTTCTTCGACAGTACGTGAAGGTTGTATCGAATAGAAATAGTTGCTATCTTCGCACAGAAATCACGTTTTAACTGTAAGGATGAGAGCAGCTTTGCCTGTTGGCCCATCTGGACATATCCTATTCACAACACTCAATCAACAAAATGCACAATATTCTTCCTTATGGTATATTACAACAGAGAGCATTGCTACATGTTTCGAGCTACAAGGGACCGTCCTCAGGACACAAGTATCAAGTAATATTGCATAAATCTTAATTAGTTGTTTTTACACATAATTAACCTTTTGTGCGTGGTGTAATTCAGTTTATGCAATATTGTTTGGTACTTGTTCCCTTATAATGTTCCCCTGTGGATTGCAACATGTAGTCATGCCCAATGTTACAATGTAATATAAATATCTGAGGAAGAAATTGTGCAGTTTGTCGGTTGAGCGCTGTGAATCGGCTATCGATGGTGCACGTAACGGACAGCACGGAGTTTGTTGGATCTTATTGCAGCCTGAAGACGGGGACCGCTATAGTCGCTGAAACGTAGTGTTCTGTCTACTGTCGTGTTCTGCGTTCTTTCTGTTAGTATTAATTAAAACACGATACGATGGACAGAGTCCAAGCAGGAGATAATCTTAATGCGACATGCCGTCTTCAGAATCTTACAGAAACTAAAGCCTTCACTATTCTTCCGTTAATTGTGAGCTATTTAGGAATTACCTGATGATTGTCCTAAGTACGCAACATGTCGGAAGTTGGTACGCAAATACTCGTTACATACATTTGTGTACGCGATGAAGGGTTGAGGCACTGTACTTCAAACCGGAAGGTCACGTGTTCAATTCTCGATGGGCTAATTAGGATTTTTTTTATTGAACTTATCCTTCCGGCCGCATTTTGGCCCTACGGTCGCATCAACCTGTATCGTAAATGAGTACCAGTGGAATCTCCGGGTGGGGGGGGGGGGGGAAAAAAGCGGCCGGTGCATAGGTTAATAATTTTGCCACTTAAATGTCCCGTTTGTCTAGGGATTTTAGGAGCCTCTTGAACCCTGCGGGCCTGTGCAGGCCTGCATAGGCATACATTTACCTTTATATTTGTGTATTGTGATGGTATGTAAGTAAAAGATACATTTATATCTGTATACTGTGATTTGTATCATTCAGTACCATTGCATTGTTTACTGCACTGCACTGTCTCTCCTTCTGCTGTGTAAGTGTTGTGCTGTACCATTTTGTCCACCCGTAACTTTAAAGTTGAAAGCGGCACACTCTGAGCAATCACTGCATGAATACAGCGCATTTATTTACGGCAGGTTCGACCCGTCTTGGAGGTACGTGATTTGACACGTGTCCCACGGCCTCTTAACGACAGATGGCAAGGCGTTTTTGTGGAGGCTGCAGTTGGCGGTGTTCGACAGGTGTTCGGGAGGGTCTCGATTTGGACAGGTGTTGTTCTGATATGTAGCATATGTTAGGACAGTTGTTGCACCGACGTATGCCAGGCATTTTGGATATTCTGAAATATCGCTGGGTGTAACTTAAGTAAAGAAACGTGAAACGTGGGGATTGTGGAGGGGAGCAGGGTAATAGACGCCAGTACCGACCGATGAGTTGACAGAAACTGTCTACCATTTACACACACTGTGAACTATGCGTAGAATGGCATCTGTAACAGGAAAAAGACGCAATGAACACACACACACACACACTGCGTCACGTGACTACAGTTCAGTTTGTTTGCTTAGTAATGAAATGTCTACCTGTGATAACGCATGCGAGCAAAACGTGGGTAATAAACGAATCGGTGAAACGGAAATTGTTAATAACTGAAAGAAATATTAAGAAGAATATTCGGACCGACAAAGAATAGAGGTGGTACATGGAGAGTCAAAACAAGTGATGAATTAAATAACCCAATTATCAATAAGAATATAATTAACTACATTAAGACTCGATGATTAAGCTGGTTTGGCTATGTACACCGAATGGCAAATGACAGATTGGTCAAAAAATTGTACGAGCGGAAACTTATACCTACGAGATTGGCAGGAAGACCAAAAATTACATGGGAAAACGATATAAAACAAGATTTAAGAATTACTAGATATGAAAATGAATAATTGTACAAAATGCATCCAGGATAGGTTTAAATGGAAGGAAGTAGTTCAGAAGGCCCAAACTTTCAAACCATAAAGTTGTAACGCATGAAGAAGAAGAAGAAGAAGATTATGATGATGAAGAAGATGATGATGACGACGACGAAGTAGAGGAAGAAATGTCTGTTGAAATGACATATTTATTTGTCCTGACCGACAGAGCTTCTTGCAGTTTCCAGTGTGAGCCTGGATATATCCAGCCAGCAAGACGTGCTTTTTAGGCGCATTCGCGAAGTTGCAAAAAGCAATCTTTAGCTTCGTCACAGCTGTCCGTCTGTCCGTCCGCGTGGAACAGAGTGGCTCCCGCTGGCCGGATTTTCGCAAAACTTTATATTTGTCGACAAAACTTAAGCTCGGTTAAAATCGATCAAAAAATAACAGACTTTACATACCTTTATGGTACCCATTGATGGTAGTAATCATGGTTGCCATCGATAGTAATCGATAACAATCAATAGTAATAGATATAATTCTTCATGTAAGTCGTATAGAAATTTGAGATTATGTACTGTACCACCGACAGTTTAACAAGACCAACGTAGGCATGTAAATAATAAGTTGTGAAAAGAAATACAACACACTCTAATAATAGTAACACCACTTTGAAATGAGTGCACGATCTTGAACAATAACAAAAGTTCGACTACTTGCTTACTTACTTACTTACTTACTTGCTTGCTTGCTTGCTTGCTTACTTACTACTTACTTACTCCCTGGAACAGAGTCCTTCTTGAGAAGCTAACCGGTTTTCAGCTAGTCAAGATCAATCTGGTTGTGAGTTCTTCCACCAGGAGAGGTCCAGGTGTACTTATTAATGTTTCGGTGCGGGAACATCGTGCTGTTAACGAGTAGACTTTTTGACGTGGCAAAGTTTGCTATTCTAACAGCATTATCGTTACTGTCCTGATGTAGACTTTCATTCCCAATTGTCGATGTGAAAATATTCTCTTTCGCCACTTTTGCATTATAATCTCCTAACAGAATTTTCATATGGTACTTAAGAAAATGATTAAAACCCTGCTTTAATTCCTCATAAAAACTGTCTCTTGAATCATCACTTTTAGAGTTCGACCACAGTGAATTAAATGGTAGAACCATCTGTAAAAGGCCCATGATGAATGAGCACGTCGGAAAGCGCCTCGTGTTACGTTCTACGTACATTTCGTATTTTGTGTTTCAGGGCGGGGAACGTATCGTCTGGGAGTACCACCACGTGACCCTGACCCGAGTTCCCGGGTACGGATTCGGGATTGCAGTCAGTGGAGGGAGAGACAACCCGCACTTTACCAACGGCGATCCTGCCATTGCCATCTCGGACGTCCTGAAGGCCGGACCAGCAGAGGGCAAGCTCCAGTAGGTACCTCATATTTTCTGCATTATGAATGTATCGTCTTCTGAAGCTGCTTGCTTTCTAAAGACAGGTTTATAGTATCACAGCACAATGATCACTGACATTTAGAAGATGAAGTCTTAATATGAAATTTACCCTATTCTCGCGAGCTCGGACAGCTCAGACAGTATAGTGACTAAGCTACGTGCTAGACGATCCGGGGTCCGAAGTCTGGTAGAGGCAAAGAGATGTGTCTCTTTTCTGAAACGTCCAGACCGGCTCTGGAGCCTACCCAGCGTCCCATCAAATGAGTACCGGAGTTCTTCCCCCAAGCGGTAAAGCGGCCTGGATGTGTGTTAACCACACACCTCCATCTAGTGCCGAGGTTTATGAGTGGAGCTGTACCTTTGCTCCCCCATACGCCTTCATGACATGGACAGGGAGAATTGTACTTTTACCATTTACGGTAAATTCCATAACGAGATAGCTGCATTTAGTCTGTAACAGAACGTAGTAAACGGTGCTATTGCCTGAACAGTTTCTTTGGCAAAGGCGGTCGCCGCACTTCCAACTAAAGCAGACCTTGCAGTGTTGCCACCTTCTGCTTCTATTCGTGACTCTTCGATCTCTGACTGCAAGCACGCAGAATGACAATAACTTTCCACGCATGTCTGAAAGAAATTGTCGTGTCCAGTAAGTCTGACGACTTGACGGATTCTCATTAAACTTGGAAGGGGCGTCGTGAATTTGGAATGTTAATGTTATGCTATCGTGGGACGGGATAGCTCAGTCGGTATTGGGGCTGGCTACGGGCCGGACGGTCCGGGTATCGAATTCCGGAGGGGGGAGAAATTTTCCGCACCCGTTCAAACCGGCCCTGGGGCCCTCCCAGTCTCCTATAGAATGGGTACCGGATCTTTCCCGGTGGTTAAGCGGCCATGGCATGGCGTTGACCACCCACCCCATCCAGCGCGGAGGTTAGAGAAAGAATAGAGCTATACCTCTACACCCCTCTGGGCCTTCGTGGCCTGCTGTAGGGTGAACTTTACCTCTATTGTTCTGCTGTCAGTAATACCAATATTGCAGCAGTGTTAATTTCTGAGTTGAATCGCCAGTAGCGCCACTTAATATAGTTCCGAAAAGGCGTGTTGTAAGAGACCTTCGAAACAAATGACATCCGTTGTGGCATTTTACATAAAAACAACATCAACAACAGGAGGAGGAGGAGGGGGGAGAGGAGGTAATGCGACCAAACTGGATATACAGTTTGTGGCTTAGGGACGGTAACTGACGAACCTTTGGTGCCAGCCATATGACATTTTTTCAGCCAGTTTCTGAAGGCCACTTGACAAAACGTAACAAGAAAGGCAGTGTATGTATAACGTAACACTGAGGCGCGTTCGTGCAACCATTGTTTCAGTGGAAAAACAATAAGTTTTAGGCAACGTGAGTGTGTTTGTAGACTTAGGTATCCAGCATGCAACGCGCGTGCGCCATATTGTCATCTGTTGCCTGCCTCGCTGTACAATATTTTTCCACATTATCTCATAAACAGCACGATTTTCGAAAAAAAAAGTTGTTGAACATAAAACGTTGTGTTTTGATTTCCTCTACGCCTTTTGTCTGAAACATTTCTCATTCTAAGAAGAATTGAGCGTATATTGGTCTTCATGTAAAAGTATCCGCTATGCTTCTCCGATTTTAATGAAACTTTAAATTTCTCGACAGTTTTTCGAAAAATGCTCAAATATATAAAATTTCATTAAAAAAAATCCGTGCAATGGTAGCCGAGTTATTTCATGAGAGCAGGTTGACGGACGGACGGATAAACATTATGAAACTAATAGTCACTTTTCGGAATTTTGCGAGTGCACCTAAAAAGGAAAGATCTCTTTATGTATTTGTCTATGCCGACAACTTAGTAAGATTTCAGAATTTGAGGTCTGTTTGAAGTAAATTGTTTCGTACTTAGTGAGAAGTTGTGTGCTGAACCTTACTTGCTAATTGCATATCTTAGCTTCATGTTGTATTATGTGGTTTACTGCTAAATGATTCAGTCAGATACGACGGTTACGTGCTTGTTATTTCGTATCACACACGCGCTGCCGTTTTCGGCTTAATTTGCTATCCTTGGGCGAATATTCTGTTACGTAGACCGTAATTGCTGTGCATGATCTGTTTTTTTAAATTAATCAGCGATGTTGATAAAACACATTCAAAGCAAAAAATTAGTAGCATGTCACCAGGATTGCGTCTTAGTGCACAGTCACTGGTTGTGTTCGGTGAGGTAGAAGAACATGGGTCGAGACTAGTAAGCCAATGTGTGGCCACGTCTCACCATACTACAATGAACACAAATCATTGATGTGTTACGTCCTATGTATTCCGTGACCCCTCAACTTTACATCATGTTAAACGCAGATGGAAAAATTAGTAAAGGTCAGACGTGACTGCCACTTTAATAAAGAAAGGAATTTTGTCCCATCTTGCCCCGCCACGCATGGGACAAGTTGGGGTGCTGTGAAGAATATTATGGAACATTGAGTATTAACAGTTTCGAATTATTGTTTTTGTAAAGTAACGCAATTCATTGAAAACAAGAACAAAGAAAACTCTGCAGGAGGGCTACAAAACGCAAAACGCGCATTGAGGACAGATGTGGACGGTCTCAGCGACAGCGACTGGACACCCGCCCATGAATTGTGTGCCCGCCTGTGACATTTGAAATAAGTAGTTCAGATCTTCGATGGAGACAGAATACCAGTCCTCACAGTAAGGACACTGGGACTCCTCATTGTGCATCATTATCATCTTGAGCCTCCTCTCTGTCATCTTTGAAATATCTGGAAAATATCTTTTTCCACGTTTGGTTGCTGCTGTCTTCGGGAGAGGAAGACGTTTCATGCTTTGTTGGTTTTCCTCCGTTCTTCTTCGGCGACTAATTAATTTTTGTAAGGCCTTATCTCTTTAACGTGACGTTCTGCTCTTATTTTGGTCAAATTTTGGTATTGGAGTCATATCTGGGTTTTGGATTAGGAAAGTTTGTTGGGTCGAAATTTTATCGTTTGATAAAAAAAGGACCCCTCAGTGTACGAGGGCAGTCCATAAAGAAACCGAACTTTTTTTTTTACTTACAACTTAATCAAATTTGTCACCTTCAAAGTACTCCCCTCCACTCTTGATACACCGCTCCCAAGGTTTTTTCCATTTCTGGAACGCGTCCTGGAACGTGTTTTGCGGGACGGCGCGAAGGTCCCTTATCGAATTTTCTTCTACCCCCTCTACCGTCTGAAATCGGCGACCTTCTAGTGAGGATTTCCACTTCGGGAACAAGAAAAAGTCCGCAGGGGCCAAATCTGGAGAGTATGGCGGCTGGGGGACAACAGTCGGCTCACGCTTCGTAAAAAATTCATGGATAAGGAGCGACGCGTCAGCAGACGCGGCACAAATTTTGCGGTAACACGACGCATCTTCCGTTTTTCGGTCAAAATCAGGTGGCTCGAACTTTTACAGATTCCTACTTCTTCGGC
>Ga0123353_10011509_pt1 | contig 12473 bp, 7 predicted proteins | sample TergutLab28metaG_3_FD_92763 | JGI IMG/M metagenome (GOLD analysis project Ga0123353, IMG submission 92763) | Labiotermes labralis P3 segment gut microbial communities from Petit-Saut dam, French Guiana - Lab288 P3 | ecosystem: Host-associated > Arthropoda: Insects > Digestive system > Gut ... | reverse complement strand
GTATCCATTGAATAGGAGACTGGGTGGACCATGGAAGATGTCCGGACATTTTGGAGACGAGAGAAGTGTCTTCCTCCCATTGGAAGTTGAACCACATTTCCTTGACTTTCAGCTGATACCCAAGTCATTGTATCAACCATACTATCTGAGCTCCATTTTGAAGGGATATCTGTATGAAAATTGTGTAAGCACTAGCCAATTAGCCTATCATGTGGTAGGCTTCCATAATATTCATGTGCTGCTAAACACCCTCATTCAGTGGTCATTCCTTTATGTTTAGTGCACACCAAGCATTAATTTCATCTATTTGTTGCTATCAAGGGGTGCTGTGTTGTATTGTTTGCTGAATGCTGTATCTTCGTTGATAGTTGGATGAATCAGTCTTGGTATTTGGCTTTATTACTACATGTGGCTGTTCAGTAGAAAACATTAAACTGACTCTGTTTGTTGTTACATAAATAATTAAAGTGTCTCTTAACTCTCATTATGCCCACTTAGAATTGATTATTCAATCATTAGCATGTAAGTGTCCATTCTTGTCTTATAAAATAGTAGAATGTGAGTAGGATAAATTTATTTATGTAAGATGTAATAAATTCATTTTCAAAATAAAAGAAGTTATGGGTTGGTGTCGTATTTCTGTCTAGATGTTGGACCTATTGCCACATTCTGATCCACTTCCAGCTCATGAAAGAAGAGTGGCTCTGATTCATGTAATATTCTGTCTGTATGTAACTTCTATTACAGATATGGTGCACTGGAAGGAACACCATTCATTGATGACTACATCTCGACACAGGAGCAAGTTGTGGACTACTTAACAAAGTTCTCTGGCATAAAACCAGGAGACTTAGATGCCAACTTCAGCTCCAAGCACCTCACGACACTGAAAGCCACATACCAGAAACTTCGCTTTCTTGTTGATAATGGGGTCAAGTTTGTTGGACATGGCCTTAAAAATGACTTCAGGTACAACAACTATTTTTTTTATGTGGGAGGATCAGATAACCATTCCTGCTGTTAGAAGGAGGGGGGCAGAGCTTGCAGGGATAGACTGTGTGCTTTTTATGGAGTAAGTAAGGCAAGTTGAGAATGTTAGTGTGGTGCAGTCAACCATGGAGCAGAAGTATGTTTCCAGTGCATGTCACAGCAGCTCTGTTTGCACAGCAGGTGAACTTCAGATTCTTAAGTCAGCAGTAGTAACTGTTGTAAGCCTCAGTGTGGTTTACAGAGATATCAGTCACGTACATCTGGTACCACTGAGCTAAAAATGGTCAAGAATTGCTGGAAGATGAATTCAGTGGCAGTCCAGAAACATTAAGAAATGAGGAAGAAGTGTGGCCAAAGTTTGTACTGTTATTACTGAAGAGATAGCAAATGAATTTAGCATCTCAAATACATCAATACAGAGCATTTTGAAAGAAATGGCTATGCAAAATTTGTGCCATGCAGTCTGACAAGGGACCATATAGAGTGGGAATGTGACTGCTGCTGAACTCTTTGAACACTTAACACAAGAAGCAGAAGTCCTATTAAAGACCATTACTAATGAGTAATCTTGGGTCTTTGCCTATGATCCTGAGACAAAACATCTGTTTTCTGATGGCACCAACATGTCACAAAATATGAGCAGAAGGTCATGCTGATCACATCTTTAATAACTTTGGGTTGGTGCACCTCAAATGTGCCCCTTAGGATAGCAGTGAATTCCACTTTTTTTATCAAAGCTCTGAAGTATTTGAGGAATGCCATTTGGCAGACAAGGCTGGAAAAATTGGAAAATAATTGGATTCTGGACCATGACCGTGTGTCTTGTTACATCTCCCTTGCAGTGCAGCAATTTTTACTGAATAACCGAATACCAACCATCATCCAGCCATCATATTCTTCAGGTTTCACTTCTTATAGCTTCTCACTCTACCTGAGACCCAAGAATGGGCTGAAAGGTACCTGTTTTCATGTGCAGAAACACTCCACAGAATGTGATGGCAGTTTCCACAGTCATGCGATGTGCCTAAAGCAATGGCAGGGCTGGAGCAAGTTGTGTGCATGTGAGTCTGTGTGTGTGTATGTGTGTGCGTGTGCATGCGCATGCACGCCAAAGAATCAGAGCTCTGCATTTCAGTCTACATACTTAGTATCCCATCTCAATGACAGAAGCATAATTTGATGTGCTGAGTTAAAAGTTTTCTTCAGAAGTACGGAAGAAAACCAGAATAAGAGGGACAAGGACAGAGTTTGGATGTCAATGAATGAATTAGAATACTTGGGTCCTCAGAAACCTGTCTGAAAAAATAAACTGTACCCCAGTGATCATTGAGAGACTGTATCAATTAGTGAAGTTATCATTATGTAGTAACTTCAAGATCATCTCAGGAGACTGTAATTTCTGGAAGTACAGTACAGCCACTTCTCTGTGAATTATTTTATAATGCAGTCAGTACTGGTATCCAAGATTAAAGAAAAGAGTTGATGGTGGGATAATTAGTGAATATACTGGATATGGTCTAATCAGGATACTGAGGAATACCACAAACACTTCCTGTCAGCAACCTAATCCCCAGTTTAACTAGACGTCTCCTAAATGCAAGTATAGATGTTACTGCTGCATCAACCTGCTGGGTGGCACTTTCATTACTTGTAGTTTTGTGTCCTGTTAAACATGGATGTGCTTGCCTTAATTGACATTCGATGTGTTCTGATTTGCAGAGTTATCAATTTAGTGGTGCCTCCAGACCAAGTAATTGACACAGTACTTCTTTTCCATCTGCCGCACCATCGCATGGTTTCCCTTCGCTTTTTAGCTTGGCATTTTCTTGGTAAGTATTTCATAACACTATGTGTTTGTATGGTCTGTGATTACATAATTAGAACAGTTAAAAATATTCATAATATTAGTCATTTAAACTTACTTCTTTATAAGATATTAACGTATTAATTTATTTCTTTTTGATCGTCTAAACAGGTGCATTTTGGGATTTTTTTCTTCTGAGCTATGATGTTGTGACTCTGGGAAATTGGTTCTGGACATTTTGAGACATTATAATGGTTCCATCTTCAAAGATCAGTATATTCATGGAGAAGATGAGACCACTATGTAGTCTTGGAATGTCAGGAACCAATTACTTAGTAACACAGTGTCATATCCTAGAAGAATGGAAACATCACTTACACCACTGCTAAAACCCAAAAACTTGCAAGATGCTTGTTACATGTACATATCTAGTGATAAAAACTAAAAGTGGTATAAAGTACTATCTTTTATCTATTTATTTATGTATGGTTTATCTAGTGACACCATCAGTAACTGGAATTTATAATGTCAAGTGATTGGTTGACTAATGAATTGGAGAGTATGTGGAAGGAAGCGTCATGAGTAAATATGAGGTACTACCATGGGATCATCCCATGTACTATTCTTGTATTATTGCTATGGTGATTAAATCAAGGAGAATAATACGGTAAGGAATGAGTGAATTGATTGGGTGTGAAGCACTCCTACTTCAGTTCTGGGAGTTCTGGGTTCTGGGTTTAAATCTTGGCCTAAAGAGCAGTTACACTGATTGAAATTTTTGGTTGTTTTTTCTTAGTAACTCCAAGAAAATGGGGGAATAGGGCCTTAAATTGGACTGAGACCACTTGCGTAATCTTCCCAATTCACTACTCATTGATCATCTTAAAAGTCAGTGTTATACAGTTGGGCCAATTGAAAATGTCATCAACCAGACTAAAAATTGATGGGGTACAATTTTTTGTCATAAAATATGAAGAATATGTATTGCATAGGAGACCTAGATGTAGATGGCAGGACAATATTAAAATGGATCTTAGAAATATATTATATTTTTATGTAGACTGATTTCAACTGGCTCATTTATGATTCCTTGGCAGGACTTTGTAAAGATAGTAATGAACCTTTGATTTCCCAACAGCAGGGAATTTCTTGGCCAGCTGATCAACTGTAAACTTTTCAGTGTTGTTCCTTGACCATACAATAAGATTATTGGTTGATTAGTTGGTACTTCATGGTCTCTGATATAATATCGTATTTACCCAAATTTAAGATGGTCTTACATATATGAGCACGAAATTTAAGAAATAAACTTACTCGAGTAGGTATGGTATGTTAGCCTGAATGGTGTATGTGATAAATTATTTTCTTTTAGGATTAAAAATTCAGTCAGTCACTCATGATTCCATTGAGGATGCACGGACTGCCCTCCAGTTATATCATCGTTATCGGGAAATTGAAATAAAAGGAAATGTGACTGCCACGTTGAAAGAACTGTATGAAGTTGGTGAGAGGTTACAATGGCAGGTACCGCTGGGTAATGATACTTAAGATATTCTGGCATATGGGTTATTAAATCCAAAGCCAGTTTTACTTCTTGTGAAGGAGATACTTTGTAAGCAATCTTTTTGTTGACAGAACTTGCCAAGAAGTGAAAATGCAAACCATTCAAGGGACATGGTGAATCTGAAAAATGAGATGTTAATGTTCCTTTTTTTCAAATGGTTAGTGTCTTATGAAATCATGAATATACTATTTATTTTTGTATTTTAAATATTAGTACTTTGCTAAAATTAGTAAATACATTCTGTATGAATAGTTCTGTTCACAATCTTTTTAACACTGTATGAGTGGGTATATGCATTTTGTGTAGGAACTTAAACATATAATTGTATGTATTTCTTTAAGGAAGTTACATAATTTCATGTCATTGTTTAATTCCCTTGCTTGTTCTATCGAAAGGTAAGGTTAAATGCTCATTCCATACCTCCATTACAGGTGTAGTTGAATTTTGTATACTTCTAGGTTCTTTTAGCAGATATTTAAATGAGCTGAATGTGTAGCATTTGTTAGTTCACGTGTAAACTAGTGCAGTCAGTGAATATATCTTTAATTTTATGCAACGAAAGTTTAGGGCATTCTTGTTACTTGTTGTTCATTATTTTTAACTGATATACAGCTTACTCATGCCACATTCAAATCATTGAATATGTAAGTATGATACACGTAAGTTTTTTCTTACACAACAACTTGAACTTCTTCCGGCTCTTATTGATGTTGTGTTGTAGTGTGTTCAGCACCATAACTAAAGAGCTTACATAAATTGTTTTAAGGAGCAGAATGGATACATGCATATATTTAAAAATACGCGTTTACCACTTTGCTTCCTTTTTTTTTTTTTTAATCACCTCCACTCCTCCCCCCACCACCCATGTTTCAGGAAATTCCAAAAATTAAATAACAGTTACATTTCTGTTAAATTATCAAAATTAAACACTGCATATTATTTCCCCCTGTACAATAAAATTATAGCTAGCACAGAACATGCTAGTTGCAGATAGTACCTAATTCTGCTAGTATGTGAATCTGCCAACATTGTCTAATTTTTTTGTCCCTAAATCTCCAAAATGATGGGAAGGAAAGGTGAGGAGAGGGAGGACATTAAATTGAATTGAAGAATGGGAATGACAGGTGTGGTAGCCCCACACAAAGGTGGGGGATCAGAGAGGGTCATTGTGCAGCTGGAGCAGGTGAGGAGCTGTTAGTTAAAGTCATAAATTCTTCAGCCAAAAATTAGTAATTAGAAAGAGGATGATTTCAGGCTTTGACTGTGAAGTAGATGAGAAGTGCACCCTTCTGGATTATTACGCAGTGAGTAGTGGTAATTTCTTACTGACATTTCAGGACAACCTGTCGGTCCTATCTTCAGGGTTCAGCGGTCCCATCTTCAAGGTTCAAATACTTGAACCCTGAAGATGCGACCAATAGGTTGTTCTGAAACGTTGGTAAAATATAACCACTACTTGCTGTGTAATAACACACAAGAGCGCAGTGCTTAGAGGATGTATTTCAAAATTATTCATATCTTGGAAGACAGTTTGGAAGTAAGGTGTAAAAATAACTGATGTGATAGTCACAGGAAGTTTATATTTATTAATACTATGGTATTCCAGTGACTTGTCAGTCAGAAGGCAAGTTCACATGACTGTGTGAACTTTTGAGGTTGTAACTGGCAAGTTGCACACCATTAGAATTTGTGCTAGTGGAAATTATGCCCAGCACTGAATCGTAACAATATTGAGAATCTTATAAGAGTTGTTTGTGGTTCTTGTTAGCCCATGGGCTGAAGCATTTGAATGAAGGTAGATATTGTAACATTTTCCCCACAGATCATTAGATTAGTTTATAATGCTTCAGACCCTTCACAGCTGACATGTTTATCATGCCAAGCTCCTACACCTTTTATTCATGAACTTTATTATAATGTTATGGGATGTCATGTAAGTGAGGAAATACCTTCCATCTTAGAGTACAAACTGGTTTTAATATAATGTGTGTGTGTGTGTGTATATCTTCTTTATCGTCATCATCATCACCATCATCATGATCATTAGCATCATCATCTTTGACTGACTGGCCGCTAAAGCATCAATAGCAGTATGGATATATTTTGGCCCATTTATTATTGGGGATGGAATTGTTTTGCAATTTGATCTTTTCTTTGAGAAATTCTGCGGCAAGGAAGAAGTGAAAAAATCAGCATTTTGGATAAACAGCTTTTTGTTTTAAATAAATCAGACAGGTGAAGGTGTTAAGTACTGCAGCAATATTCAAAGTGTAAGAATAGTTATTCCTTACTAACACTCTTCCTTGGAATAATAGTGAGAGGGTTACCGTAACTAAATGAGGTGTCAAAACCGTCCGGGTGCCTCCACACATTAAACGTAACTTATGCATGTGTTGGAAACTGCCCTGTGGAAGCAATACTGCCAGAAGATTTGGTCAGTACACTGTGCTTCATTTGCACCAGTGGAATGTTGTTTAAAGACAGCTTTCAAATATAAGTTACAATTACAAAGGTACTGTAATAACATTCTTACTGTATTTATAGTGTATGTAAAGTATTTGGTGTAATTTTATACAACACTGCTTTTTATGTGTGATATTCAATTACTTGTTTGTACTGTTCTGTAATACAGTTGATAATTTTAATTTTGTTTGGTGGTTGTAATGGTAGATTGTATCACAGGTGGTGTAGAATTGCTCAGTACAATAGGTTTATTTTTTGCAGTCATATCGTACTGTAATATGTTTCTACCTGTAACACTTACTGGTACTGCTATGTAAGTTGACCAAAAGAATGAAGTAGGTACCATTCCACTTGATACATAATCTTCCACTTAATTCACAGTCTGTAACTTAATTTTAATCAGGGTATAAATAACTTCAAAACATGTAACCTATTGTGAGAGGATATTCTATTTTTTTTTAGATTACTTTTTTACACTTCAGAGACAGTGTTCAAATTGATGGATCATGTTTGTTCTTCTTTATGATGTCAATTTGAACGTCATGATCATATTTTTTGGCTCGATATATCATCATGTATGTTGTAGCACACACAGAAATTTATGGTTCCATAAGAAAAGTGAGTTAAATATTAGTATGTCATATTGACAGATCAAATTCCGCTGTTGAATACCTGCCATTCTGAGAATTGACATCCATAATCTGTTGCATTTATCAAGTATAAACACTACTTAATGCATTCATTGCAGGTTTTTTTTAGTGTTGTACTGTGTCAAAAGAAGTAGAAAGGTGTTCCATTCTTTTGAAGGACTGACTGCTCCCTTCTTCAGGGTCAAAGTAGTAGGTCTTCCAAGTGACTGGAATCTTTTCAACACGCCACAGCACTCTAAGTCTGCAGTAACTGTGAACCACCGTGAATCAATTTAATGTAACTTCTTAAGTTAATATTTGCATCTAGTGTGACTTATTTTATGACTAGGTATGGGGTTTGTTCTTATATATTAATCAAGAAACAAAGACACGTGATGTTTTAGATAGAAGAACTAAGACAAACAGTTTAGAAATATTTGCTAAAACGAAAGAGGTGACTGTTGACAGTATCTGAAAGTGTTTAGAATTAATCATATTCTGAATTCTGTCCATTGGTTTTTATTCAGCAAAGAACACAGTATTTCAGAAATTGGTTCTGTTTCCATCTTCAGTTGGAAATGTGAGGAGAGACATACTCAGTTGGGTCTAGTCAAAACAGCAATTTTCAGTTACCACTAGACAACTTATAAACTATGTCAGTCATTACCACTGTATATGCACCTAGGTTTTGTCCATGGGAGGTAATGGGAAATATGCAATATAAATTATGGAAGATACAAAACTTTTGATTTCCACAGAACATTTGTTGAGGATATAGATCTTCGGGGATTTGATGCAATGCCATGTCACTGGGTTGTTTCCCACAGTTTGAAGGAATGTATTGTCTTTGTCTACAGTGCTTGAAGATGAAGGCATGACATTACATCAAAACATTAGAAGACACTACCCCAGCAATATAGCATCACATCCCAGAAGACCTGAATCCTCAAAAACTATGCAAATACCTATAAAGGCCTAAAAATAATACATCAATATTTCCTTTACACAAAACCTAAACATAGGTGCATATATACATGTAGTTAACTGTCATAGGTTGTTCAGTGATGAGACTAGCTTTTTTTTGTCATTATATATCTTGAAGCTTTTGTGGCAACAAAATTGACACAGATGCTCTAAGTTTGACAGTCATGCCAGGATGTTCAAATCCACCACCATGTCAGAGACTGACAGTGTCTCCTTTGTCACATCTCTAATGATAGAGACAGAGTTGGTCTCTGAAACACAGGTGAGTTGATTTTTCTCCACATTTTTACCTGAAATTGGAATCATTGGACCTTTGCAGAATACATGATGATGGACAAAGATGACACCAAGTAATGGTACATGTAAAGTATCATCATCAGAACTGTTAAGAATGGAATCCAAATATGTGTGTGTGTGTGTGTGTGTGCACGCAAATGTGTTCGTATGTATGCTCTGACTAATCCTTCTATTACAAACTGGTAGACATCATTTTAGTTCTGTTATTCTTCAACATGTCGTTGTTGGGCATTTGACTTCGTAAATGTCTGGTAATTCAAAATGTGATTAAAAGATTTTTTGAAATTTCATACCATTCAGTATTTAAGGCAGTATGTTGATACATTAATGTAATTAAAAAAAATGATGTGAAATGAAAGAATGCAGTCACTTCTTGCTGTGGTTAGAAAATTGTCTTAGTTTTCTTACAAATGTGTGATATATGTGCGAGTGATATCAGTGCTTTTACTGCGGTTCTGAGTGTGATGTGGGTCCTGGTCATGAGTAATGGCACTACTATAGATATGGGCTGTGTTGCCAGTGTGTCAGAGGGCCTTTGTCCTTCTTGATTGAGATATGATTACACCATGGCCCTTGCCTCTAGTTGCAGGTAGCTGGTGTAATGCCACTGGAATAACTGCAAGTGCCAGGGATCTGCCATTTTGGGAGCCCCAGATGACAGGTTAATCATTGAAAAATAGATTTAAAAGCAAGTGTAGTCACTTTAGATGTGACATAAAATAATTTCCATTGGCCTTTGTACCAAAAATTTATTTTAGTATAGGGCAGTTATACCAAATATCCATTTCTGGAATTTTTGGAATGTCATTACCAAACACTCAATCATGTATTTCTGAAACAAGCAACTTCGGCTGTGCAGTTTAAGGTTTGCAGTAGCAATATTTGCAACACCAAAAGCAAGAGCAGTAAAATGTTAAGGTGAGTTATGTAGCAAATTGCAGTAGTATGCTTAAGAGTGTCAAAATATTACTTTCATTATGGCATTTTTGTTGTGTTTTATCAGGTAACACAAATATAGTTCTGTGTACATTTTATCACATCACAGTTTGAGACTTTCCACATTTATGTCTTAAACCAGACCTGCTTGAAGTCACAACTACCATTTTGTCAAGTGATAGCCAGTATGTAGTGGGATGGAAAGGCTGGACCAATCTCTCACTGGGAATAAAGAGGTGTTGTGTGGGAAAACCGTTTGGAAAACGTTGATCAATGGGGAAAGGAAATGGAAAAATATAAAGAAAAGCAATGAGAGGGTTAAGAAAGAATATCATTAAGCTCTGTGAACTGTTCTCACTCAAACTTCAGAAACAGTAAATCTTTCAGGCATGAGGCACAGCTTAGAAAAATATGGACATATTTCCATGCCCCATGTGTGCCGTAAATCCATGACTCCATTGTTCAAGGGATCCTAGACCATATGCAACTTATGACACACACTCAAAATGAATTTTTACAGTAATTAAATATAATGAATCATAATTAGGCACAAATTATTTTTGACAAAACTTAAAGCTTTGTGAATACTGAAGGTCATTCATACACTTATAAATTCAAGTTGGATTGTGAAATAATTGTATTTGTTATGTCAAACCCCACACTTATTAGTGTATGTAATCTGTTCTCTTACTTATACCGAATTAAACTTGTATGTTTTAGTGACCAAAGACAGGTCACATGAGGAAGAAAGAACTCTTGTGTGTGCAGATAGAGTACTGCATGCTTATTAGTGCATGCCATAGCTTGCAGTTAAGTTTAGAATAATGGGGTCTTTGTTCTGCATGAATATATTGTGACTGTATGTTGTTTATTTACAACACTATTTCAAAAGTTATAGTGTGAATTCTCATTGAAATTAAAACAAAATGTATAGAAGAAAATATTTTTATATTTAAAATACTATGAAATCATTAACTTACATTTTATGTATTGTACTTGATGTTCAGAATTTTACTACAGTAGGATTTCTTTACTCTGGGACCCACAGAACACAACACGTACCTGATTTTCAGACATTACGTATACCGACATGTCTTCACAGGTACTTTTTCATTACTGCTCCTAAAATTGGACTGCATAACAATTGAGGGAAGTATTCCATTTGGATATCTCCTTCACCTGCTGGTCTTGTAAAACTTTGCGACCTGCACTCAGAGAATGTACACTTGTTAGTTATTTTAATTTCATCATTAAAAAGACTTAGCTTTTTAAATTATCATGGGCCTAGTCATGGGTTTGCCTTCAGAATGCATTGCTATAAACCACTTACACAAGCACCTGTCTAATTCTACTAATTGAGGCCCTTGCAGTGTCTGTCACTTTAAAAGTCCCTTCACACTTTCACTTGATGCCATAAACAGTCATAATTGGCCTTTCTGTCTCTCTAAATCATAGATACAATCCAGTGCTCTATGAATCCATAACCACACTTTGGCTTTTACCATTTTCAAGCCTTCTAAGTATTTCAAGTTGCTGAGTAATTGTTAAAGCTAGGTGTTTCCTCTTGCCAGCAGTAGTATGTTTACTCATCTGGGAATTTTTTGAAACCACAATTAATAGCTAGATTGGCTCAATAAAGTCCACCTAACACAAGATAAAGTCATGGAGTCAGTATGCTTAATGGAAGTTAAACCACTTGTAAAACTTCTGGTCTTGGGACTGTCTTCCTGAAGTGTCGAACTGTCAGGAGTGCAAGATTATCCTTAGCCGGATTGAAGGGATTCTACTGTATATTTAATTTGTATACTTTTGTCTTGAATAGTATTTGTCATTATTTGAAACAGATCAGTACTTGCAACCATTTAATACATTCCTGTACATTACTGTGAGAAGAATGCTCTTTTGTAAGGAAGACACTAAAATATAGTTCAGACAATTCTACGTAATTTATCCATCATTATCATAATTATATAGACCTCCCTTCCTGCCTTCAAATTACAATTTTTGTTCCTTTTATATGACTCTGATAAGTTCTTGATTTTATAATATTTCTTAAGACTAGGTGGTAAGACTGTTGATAGGCAAGGATGGTGGGAATTTGTTACTTGAAATATGTTCAAACATGATCAGTTCATATGAAAGTAAATTCATAGTCAGAATATCAAAATTCAGATATTGTACTTTCATGTGAGTATTTTTTTATAGAATTCTATGGATATAGAACTGAATGTTTTTCATATAATAAATGTGATTTACACATTATTACATAATTCAGTGCAGAGGATACTAAGGATATGTTAATGTCCCATCATTGCAGCGCCAGCAAAACTGTACTATCGTATGTGTATTAGAAATTAATACCTTTCACTCACGTCATGCCATTTGTATGTTAGATATGGCACATTTTCACAGATTTCACTAGTGCATTGCTGAAGGCATAGTATTCTTCAGTACAATTTCCATCTTTTTCAATAGTCTTCTTCCACCTTCAAACAACATGTATTCCAGCCTGGTAAAAATTTCTGTCTGTCTGCAGCCACTGGCATATTACCGGCAGTGCCCTATCATTCACATTGTCTTTCAAAGGACCAAACAGGTGAAAATCTGATACAGCAAGGTCAGGGTTGTAAAGTGAGTGTGGCATCACCATACATTTTGTGATGGCCTCAGTGTTGCACACACTTCTGACAGTTTTCTTATGGACAAAAGTGAACATTCAGACTTCTTACTGTTTCATTACATTGGTCAGAGTTTACTGTTGTGTCTGTGGGCAAGAATTTTGAAAGAATAACACTTTGCTCAACCC
>Ga0123353_10011507_pt1 | contig 12474 bp, 10 predicted proteins | sample TergutLab28metaG_3_FD_92763 | JGI IMG/M metagenome (GOLD analysis project Ga0123353, IMG submission 92763) | Labiotermes labralis P3 segment gut microbial communities from Petit-Saut dam, French Guiana - Lab288 P3 | ecosystem: Host-associated > Arthropoda: Insects > Digestive system > Gut ... | reverse complement strand
TGGCCGCAATTACGAGGACATACAAACACAGTGGCGCGTCATTACAAAGGATAAAGGCGCGGACATCGTGGTGTTGGATATGCCGCTGCTTGATACGCGCATCCACAAGGATTTGATGGGAACGCTGATTTCAGACATCGTGCTGCAACTGTTGAGCTATGTGGCGCAGAACGAACGCGAGATGATCCGCAAGCGGCAGGCCGAGGGCATCGCGGCGGCGAAAGCGAAGGGCGTTCGGTTCGGGCGGCCCTGCGCTGTCCTGCCTGAGAACTTCGGGACGTTGGTGAAGCAGTGGGAAAAGGGGCAATTGCACTTCGACGATATGCTTGTGCGGTGCGGGTGCTGCCGCTCTACCTTTTATAAGTACCTGGCTATCTATCGGCTGACGAACGGCCAGCTTATGTGGGGAGGCAGTCCGTAAATCTCTACCTTTACGGACTGCCCCGAACTTAAACATTATACCACGTCGAAGGGCTATATGCAAGCGTTTTTTGGAGGAATTTACAAGTTTTTGGGGTTTTGGGGATGCTCATTTTCGCTAATGGACTTTTCCGTAAAGGTAGACTATTTTGGAAAACCCCCGAACTAAAAGCAGGAGCAGGAGAAAAACATGCCCTCTGTCCCCATATTCCCAGCAAAATTAAAAAAGCCGTCCGTAATGGTGTACTTTTACGGACTGGCCCAATGAAAACATTCTACCATATTTAACCGCAGTATGCAAGCGTTTTTTCAAATTTTTTCAGCAAAATTCACCAGAAAATCGGAGGATTTGTTCGATGGCGTGACAGCATCCACGTTTCCGTAAAAGTACGCCATTGCGGAATAGTCTGCTAGAAATAAGGAGCGCATGGTTTTCTTGTCGTTATCCATAGATTGTTCGAGAGACAACATCTTAGATAATATTTGAGGAGGAGAAGGATTTGAGAAGGCTTCTTGGTGCTTCGTTGGCGGTACTACTGGTTGTTCTGATGATAGCGCTTTTGATAACGGGGTGCGGCAACCAATCGCCAATCCATGGAAACATCAAACTAACGAGCGATGACACGATTATGCCTCGTCTTTCCGCGGGGGATTGCGATTCCCTTGCCATCAAAGGCGATGGTACGCTTTGGGTTTGGGGGTATAACCCCAATGGCACGTTCGGCGATTCCAAGACTTTCAAACAAAATGCACCGGTGCAATTGCAGGGCCTGAACGATTTGGTTGCCATAACAGCAGGCGGCTACCATTTTTGCGCTTTGAAAAAAGACGGTACCGTTTGGGTATATAGGTGGTGCGAAGAAGAAGGCGGTGTTCATGCAACGAATCGGTATCCGCCTGAACAAGTAAGTTTGAGCGGTATCGTTGCCATCGCGGCAGGAGACGAACATTTTCTCGCGCTAAAAAATGATGGAACTGTGTGGTCCTGGGGCGACAATGTTTGTGGTCAGTTAGGCGAAGATATATCCAGATACCGTAATCAGCCTATGCAAGTTGAAAGCCTATATGATGTCATTGCTATTGCAGCAGGAGACTATCACTCTCTCGCTTTAAAAAGCGATGGAACGGTATGGACTTGGGGAGACAATGACGACGGCCAGCTTGGAGATGGAACAACAGATGATCGTTACATGCCATCACAGGTACAAAATCTGAACGACATAGTAGATATTTCAGCCGGGAAAGACCACACCTTGGCGTTAAAAAGAGATGGAACCGTTTGGGCATGGGGAAGTAGCTATTTTGGCCAGCTTGGCAATGGAATCATTGAGGATTGTAGCACTACGCCAGTGCAAGTGAAAGGCATTAAGGATGTTATTGCTATTTCTGGAGGATACGGTCATTCCCTGGCTTTGAAAAATGATGGTACCGTATGGGCGTGGGGATATAATGAATATGGCCAGCTAGGAGATAATACCGACATTAATCGTAGTACGCCTGTCCAAACGCAAAAGCTGAACAGCATTGTTGCTATTTCGGCAGGATATGAACATTCCCTTGCTATAAAAAATGATGGTACTGTTTGGGCTTGGGGAGACAATAGTGATGGCGAATTGGGAGATGGCACTTATACTGATCGTACCACGCCCGTCCAAGTTATTGGGCCAGAGGGCGAAGGCTTTTTTAAAGTAGGCTAACGAACCGCATTATCTGTTAGGGCATACAAGGCGATGCCATAACACTAAAAATGGAGGAGGATTATCCCATGGCTTTCTTCGATGACATAGGCAAAAAAATTACCCAAGCAGGAACCGGCGCACTGCAAAAAACAAAGGAGATGGCAGATGTCGCACGAATTAACGGACTGATTTCCGATGAGGAGAAGCGCGTGAACAACGCCTTTTACCAAATCGGAAAGCTTTATGTGACACTACACGGCGACAACTGCGAGCCGGATTTTACGGCCCTGGTTGAGTCCATAAGAGAGTCAGAGGCCAAGATTGCGGATTTGAAGCAGCAGGTTCAAATCATCCGGGGGGTAAAAAGATGCTCCAGTTGCGGCGCGGAAATTGCTTCTAATGTCGCGTTCTGCAACTCTTGTGGCGCAAGAGCACCTGAAGCCCCCGCACCTGTTGTGGCAGATAATCTGGTGCAATGCAGCGGCTGCGGCAAAATGGTCAAGCCTGAAATGGCGTTCTGTACAGGCTGTGGCGCGTCAATGAAAAAAGAGCCGCAATTCGTTCCTATAGCAGCCGTTGTGAATGAGCCGCCAGCGATGCCCTTTATATGCCCAAGCTGCGGCAAGGAAACAGACGCGGATTCGGACTTCTGCATGGAATGCGGGTTCAAGCTCAAATAGTAAACAGCGAACTACAAATAATGGAGGAGAAGAAATTTGAAAACGAAACTGGGTATCTCTGTGGGACTGTTCGGCGCGGCGCTCTATTTTTCCGGGCTTTTTGGCGGGTTCCTTGTGCTGCTTTTGCTGGCGGGCTATGTTATGCTGGTAGAGGAAAATGAGTGGTTAAAGAAAACCGCTGTCAAAGCGGTTACGCTCTTGATTGCCTTTTCGCTGCTTCCGGCGCTTATCAGGCTTATCCCCGACCTCATTGGTTGGATCAATGACATCCTGCATGTCTTCAGCGATAAGGTGTCGATCTCCACTACCTTGCTGACGAAAATCATGAACGTGACGTACAGCACGATAGACATCGGCAGAACGGTGCTCTTTATTTGCTTGGGCATCAAGGCGTTTAACCAGGGAACAATCGCGATCCCTGTTGTGGATGGAGTGGCCGACAAATACGCGGAATAATTGCTGATGGGGGCGGTGTCTTTGCGCCGCCCCGCATTTGCTTTTGGGAGGAGAATAAGGGTGGCGAAGTTTTGCAAGAAATGCGGGACAAAAATAGATGACGACGAGCGGTTTTGCTCGGAATGCGGCCATGAAACTGGTAATGTGAGCGGGAATGCCGTCACGCCAGTTTATGCCCCTGTCCCCGTGAAAAAGGCCGGAAAGAGCCGAAAGGAAAAGCCGAAAAAGAAGAAGCGTACCTTGCTGAAACTGATTGCCATTTTACTGGCTCTATTGATCGCCACCAGCGGCGTGATAGGGGCATTGACTTATTTCAACCTCATAGACATTCCGTTCGTTTCGTCATTCATGCGCTTTGTCGGTATTCTTGACAGTGAAAGCGTGGCGGTTGGCGGCAAGTATGCGGATATTCAAATAGCAGCAAACGTAGTAATTGATAACGTGCTTGAGGAAGACATAGTAATTACCGAGAAAGCGGATCATTGGTATATTGCAAGTGATGTAGCCGGTTACATATACCCCTTCTTCAATTTTTATTGTGCCGAGGATTTTTCGAAGGCAACGATTTCATTTGAATATGACAAAGACCTGGCGGAGGAAGATGCTCAGAATCTGGCGATATTCTATTTTGACGAGGACGACTTATCGTTTACAGAACTTGAAAACCAAACAAGAGTAGGCAACACCATTTCCGCTGAGGTTACGCATTTTTCATACTATGGGTTATTCGATAATACACCACGAGTTGAGGCTTTGAAGAAGCATCAGCAGGCATTTCAATTGACGCAAGGAGCAGACCTTACTGATTCAAATAAAGACGGTATCCCTGATATATACCTTGACTTGATCATCAAAGGGATTCTTATAGATCGCAATGGCCGCAAGTTCTTTCAAGGCGTTTCTACCGAGGACGTTTTAAAAAAGGGCCCCGATTATGATAATGACGGTGTCATTAACGGCGATGAAATAATTCCTGTCAGAGATGAAAGAACGAAGCGCCTATATCTAGAATATAGGTCTGACCCAATGAAGTGGGACACGGATGGGGACGGCGCGAACGACTATGAGGATTTGTCTCCGCTAAAGCCCTTCGTTACGCCTGTTATTTTCCTTCATGGGCGCACCGATAATACAGAGAGCTGCTTTGGGCTAGTTACGGATATTCCAAAAGGGAAAAATGCCCATTATAATGCAGATGCGTCAATACCTGACTATAAAGAAGAACGTCAATATATAGGCAATATGTTGGCAGGCGTCGAGTATATTGAAATTGACGGGACAGCGAAATCATACACCGAGGCTTCTTCTCATAGGATCAGGGAAGTCGTTCCAAACAAGGGTGATAAAACGCCTATAAATTTGGGATATTATCTGGTTCATAATGCGAAAGAACACTATGAGGCGAATAAAAATCTCTTTGCTTTTAATTATCCAAACGAGGATATGACCAGATTAAATGCCCAAAAATTCACCGCTTATTTATATGATTTAGCAGATACAATGAGTGAGCAGTCGGATGAAGTTGAGAATATGTTTTATCCCACAAGGGAGGCCAAAAGAAATCAAGACTATAAAGTTGTGTTGATTGGACACAGTAACGGCGGGCTTGTATCACGCTACTTTATTGAGAACATGGGTGGCTCATCTGTTGTTACAAAGCTGATAACGATAGATACGCCCCACTGGGGAAGCGACCTTGCCAGAAACAGCGTTAAGATAGACCTCTCAGCTTTCAAAACAGCCTTACCTATGGACTTTGACTTGCACCCGGAAGGACGAATTTTTACTGGCGAAGCAAGTTATTATACGCCAACATCTTCTTGGAATACCGGCTTGGACGAAAAGCTCAACTACATAAACCGGAACCAAACAGATCAATTAAATAGAACGCGTGGCCGTACAAAATACTATTTCATTGCCGGTTATGATCTGGAAATGGGGAAACTTGAAAACACCCCTGTGCATAGCAGTATTTATGGGAAACCATTGTTTTTCGATGTTAATATGGACAACGTCAACACCTTCGGCGATTACAAGGCGTCTGTGCAGAACGGTTTTCTAAGCAAAAGCGAATATACAGCTTATGGTGACAATAAAGTATTTAAGTCTGTAGTGCTTGATTTTGGCTATAAAGTCGGAGATAATGTGGTTGAGCTTTCGAGCCAGTTCGGTTTGCAGTTCAGCGCGGGCGCAAATGACGGTAGTATAATAACAGACAGCCAGAAGGTGATCGCGGATAAATATTTTTTGACCATGGACACCTTTTGGGGACACAGTTGGCTTGTAAGTTTCGATATGTTCTGGAATGGTCAACATTTTCATGGGCAAAACCAGCACAGAACCGAAACGGCTGAAAAAGTTTTGGAATATTTGAGGGACGACAGTAGCGACGCGGAGCAAGAAGCTACGGACGTTGTATCACAGCGCACAACTTCCGATGAGCGCGATATTGTTCTTGTACTGGATACTTCCGGCAGCATGGATGGTACACCGCTTAACGAAACAAGAAAAGCTTCCGTTAATTTCATAGATACGATTTTGAAGGAAGACGCCAGCATAGGAATTGTGGAGTTTTCAAGCGGAGCCAGCGTGGTATCGGATTTTTCAATGAACCAGCTTGCGCTCGAAACGGCGGCAAAAAACGCCTACTCCGGCGGTAGTACAAACACGGATGCCGGATTAAGTACAGCACACGAAATGCTGCAAAACAGCAACGCCAAGAAGAAAATCATTGTGTTGATGAGCGATGGTCAGCCGAACCAAGGAAGAACGGGACAAGCACTAATTGACTATGCCGGGGAAATCAAAAAAGAGGGCATTTACATTTACACGTTGGGCTTCTTCCACGACCTCTCGGGCAGCTCGAAGGTAGCCGCACAGGATATTATGGGGGCCATTGCCAGCGATGGTTGCCATTACGAAGTGGATGACGCTGGCAATCTGGTGTTCTTCTTCGGGGATATAGCCGACCAGATTAACGGCCAAGAGTATATTTATGTTCGTATCGCCTGTCCTGTAAACGTAACTGTTTCACATAACGGGGAAACGCTTTCCTCATCGGAAAAGGATTTGAACACAAGAACGGCATTTGGCTCCTTAACCTTCGAGGAAAACAAAAACAATGAGAATGACAAAATTAAAATCCTGCGGCTAAAGGCAGACACAGAGTATGATATTCAGATCGCCGGATATGCTCGTGGCAAAATGGACTACACGATTGGGTTCATGGATGAGGACGGGAAATATAGTGACTTCAGGCGGTTCAGAGGCGTCCCCATCACCAGAAGCACCGTAATAGATACGGTGGCCAAAACATCGGGTGTCACCATGCTGAATGTCGATGAGGACGGCGACGGCAAATATGATTTGAGATATAGAGCAGGAGTTAATGAGTACGGGGAATTAGTTGACTATTCCTATATCTACTACATCGTAATTGGTGTGGTTGCCGTAATGGGTGTTCTTGTTTTTGCGCTGGTGATAAGAAAACGCGTAAAAGCAAAAAGAAATAAATCCTGAACAAGAAACTATTATTTGAAAGCGAGGAGAATTGACATGGCAATGTTTTGTGGCGCGTGTGGGGCTCAGATGGATGATGACGCAAGGGTATGCGGGCAGTGCGGGACACCGTTGTCCGACGATCCGCGCCCTGCGGAAGTCTCCCGTGAATCCATTCCAGGCGTGGGTGAGCAACCCATCAAGCAATCGAATCCGAAGCAAACCAACAAAATCCTCGGCATGATCATTTCGGGCATCGTGATTATCGTCGTGCTTGTCGTTTCGTTGAACATCGTATCCTCGTTCACCGGGTATAAGGGCGCTGTGCGCAAGCTGTTCAATGCCGTCGAGAAGTATGACATGAATACCCTGTCCAAATTGGCAAGCGACATCGTCTACGACTTCCACTACAATGCATTCGGGATAGAAGATGCTGATTTACAGGATGCCTTTTCTGATGCGGTATCAAACACGCTGGATAAGTTTGAGGCAGACGCAGGTAATAAAATCAAAATCAGCTACACAATAGACGATTCGGTGAAGCTGTCAGGGCGTAAACTGGATCAGTTTCTGAACATGCTTGAAGAGGATATGGATTACGATAGCAGGAACATCAAGAAGGTTATGTCGCTGGATATAACGCTTACAGTAAAGGGCTCTAAGAGATCCTCGACATACACCATTCGCTCCGGGGAACTGCTTCTCATCAAAGAGGAGGGCGGCTGGAAAGTGTATTACCCGAAATTTAATATTTTATATCGGTGACGCGGTAGGGCGAGCTAGGTAAGGGGAAATATGATCTGTAACAAGTGCGGCAAGCAGCTGGCCGAAAATGTGAAGTTCTGTAAATACTGCGGAGCGCCTGTTGAGGCAGGTGCTCCGCCTCCTGCCTCACGCCAACAAGCAGGACAACCCAAGAAGAAAAGGCGCGGTATTGCGCTGGTGATTGCTGTGCTCTGCGTATTGCTTCTGCTCGCGGTCGGGGCGGTTGGCCTGGTCTACAACGATAATTACAAGGCTGTACTTGCTGCAGTTGGCATGGGGCAGGAAAACAAGCCTGAAACAACAGCGGGCGAAGCCGAGCTTACCTCCTCAACGTCTGCTCCGGCAACAGAACCACCCGATGAAACATCTACAACCCAGGATGAAGAAGAAGAAACTGAACCCGAAACCTCATCGCCGGAGTGGACGCAACCCATAGCGCCTGCCATACCACAGCCAATCAAAGCCGCATATGCTATGGCTTCCTCTGAGCGCAAATCAATGCCTGATAGCCAATCGGGGAAAACGGCGACGTATGGCGCAGCGAATGCAATAGATGGCAGCAATCAAGTTGCGTGGGTAGAAGGTGTTGCCGGCGACGGAATCGGGGAATGGATACAGGTTCATTTGCTACAGCAAACATCACTAACGGGACTTCGCATTAAAAATGGCTACTGGAAAAGCGAACGGCATTTGCGGTTGAATACCCGTGTCGCCAGAATTCTTGTGTCATTCAGCGATGGGACATCCGAAGAATTCGAGTTGTACGATCCACAGGAGAAATCGCCGGGCGTTCTAAATACGAGCGGCCAAGAAATTTTGTTTACCCGTCCGCATACAAGCGACTATATCAAAGTAACTATCCTCGCAGTCTACCGTGATGGCGCGGAGGACAACGACACTTGTATTACCGAGATTGTACCGCTGACTTAGCCAAATAGGGGGAAGGAGAGCAGATATGTACTGTGTAAAATGCAACGCGCAGTTGGCTGAAAACGTGAAGTTTTGCAAATACTGCGGAGGGACTGCGGTAGCAGGTGCGCCGCCACCGCCTGCTTCACCACCGAAGAAAAAGCGGAGCAGCGCACCGCTGATAATGGTGCTTCTCATACTGCTTATCCTTGCGATTGCGGCAGTTGGCATGGTTTATAATGATAATTATAAGACCGTGCTCACTGCGGTTGGCTTGGGGCAGTATGTCGAACCTGAAACAACAGTGAGCGAAACAGAACCCACCACTACTGCGCCTATTCAGACAACTGAAGCGCCCACCACTACAACGGATGAGTACTCGGAGACAGAGCCGCTAAGAGCATTAACCCCGACAACAATTACACCAAGTTATACCGAAGCAGGAGAAATCCCGCCGACAGCTTATAGGGTCTACTTTGAAAATGACCATGACCACACGCTGTTCATCCGCGTTGGCCCGTCACAAGACTATAGAGACATCGGCAGTATTCCGGCTCGCAGTATTGTGGTAGTTACCCGAATTGTAGATGGCTGGGCCTACCTTACTTACAACGGGATTACAGGTTGGTCTTCTATGGATTATTTGTTTGAGGTCAATTAGGATTGATGAAAGGCGATTCGGTATGAAATGTACTAAATGCAACAAGCAATTGGCTGGAAACGTAAAATTCTGCAAATACTGTGGAACGCCTGTGGCAGTTGATGAGCCTCTGATAACTCGCGAGGAGCATCAACCTACGATGAAAAAGCGAAGCACAGTACCGCTAATCATTGTGCTTTGTATGCTGATAATTACTACGCTTGCGACGACGGTGCTGGTCCATAATGATAATTACAAAACAGTGCTCGCGGCGCTAGGCATGAGGCGCGACGCTGACACAACAACCGCAGAGGAGCAGACTGTTCCAAGCGGAAGCGAAAAGTCTGGCGATTCTACCGTAAACGAAACTGTACCAAGCCAAGAAGCATCGGAGTTGGTCAACGACAAAGAGCTGATTATTGATGACCTCCAAAAAATAGGCCCAATTGGTCTGAACAACCTGAACACCTACGCGAATCAAATCAGCAGACAATATGGGATGGATATTGCCTTTTTCTTGACGACAAACGATTACGCACCCAGACAAAAACTTGGCGCGTATTCACGCGAACGCTGGTCAGATATACAGAACGGGTTTGTTCTGGTGCATGATATTGACGGCAAACTCTGGTCTATGGTTAGCTTTGGTAAAGCGGAGCGGATCATTACAAGCGAGATTGAGGATCGGCTCTGGGCAGTTTACGATGCGGAAGATGCGTATTACAGTGGCGCACAAGCGTTCCTAAAGGAAGCTGAGGAAATCCTGAAGCAGTCTGCTCCTTTATTAGCTACGTTGGATAATGACCCGGATTCCCTCGACTTGCTTGTGGACGAGGCCAAGCTGCTCAGCAGTGTCGAAGCGTCCGTCCTAAGAAAAAGACTTGAGACGCTTTCAGCGCGGTGGAAGAACGATATAGTGATTGTTACGGTAGATTCCACCGGCGTTAAAACACCGATGGTGTTCGCAGACGACTGGTTCGATGACAATGGCTATGGCCAAGGTGCAAACAACAGCGGATTGCTTCTACTTATCAGTATGGAGGAGCGGGACTGGTGGATTTCCACTTGTGGTTACTCTATCACGGCATTCACCGATGCTGGCATTGAGTATATTGGCAAAAAGATGACTGCGAACGGTCTGAGCACGGGCGACTATGCGAAGGCGTTTAATTGCTTTGCCGACTACTGCGCTATGTTCTTCGCAGAAGCCGCAACAGGAACGCCCTATGACAAGGGGCATTTGCCTCAATCCTGATCACTACTGAACCACGCTACGGACGACCGACGCCATACAGACATGCGGGGGGCCACTATATCACCCCGCTACTCACCTCCTCGGGTTCTGTAGTGGGCCATCCCATATTACATAGCAATTAGCAGCGAAAGCCACCCGCATTCCATAATACCGTTGGTGCCTTTCGCAGAAAGGTAGATTTACAGACATGAAAAAAATAGGGTTGCTTATCTTGTTGGCTGGAATCCTCTTTCTGGCTGCATCATGCGGCGACAAAACAGATTTCATGCCGGAAACAACATCCGTGCCAGAAGAATTATGGTCAATAGCATCGACAACTGGTTCAACGACAACTGACGAGACGACCACTGTTTCGACAACAGCGGCTCTGGCATCGACAGCAACAACCTTGACTACGGAGAAAAAGAGCAGCGACTACCCTTACAACTACCCCGGCATTGCTCCCGTTGTGGCGTCTGTACCGGCTGATCCATATTTGATCTGCGTCAACCGGGACTATGTGCTGCCCGCGAATTACTCGCCTGTGCTTCAGGTATGCGTTTCGACTTACCCGGAAAAGATTCAAATGGAGAGCACGGCAGCCACGCAGTATAAAGCGATGTATACCGCAGCTCTGGCAAATGGCGCGGAGCTTATCCCATACTCCGGCTATCGCAGCATATCGCACCAGAAGAATAACTTTGACAACAAGATCGCGTCCTACATCAACAAGGGCTATAGCCGGGCTGAGGCCGTTAATTTTGCGGCGCAAAGCATCCAGCCGCCCGGCTGCAGCGAACACAATTCGGGCTTGGCTATGGACATCACCCGCCCTGGCGTGTGGGATACCCGCGAAGACTTTGATACCACAAAGGAGTTCACTTGGTTAAAGGCACACGCGCACGAGTACGGCTTCATCCTTCGTTACCCAAAGGACAAGCGAGCTATCACACAAGTGATGTACGAGCCTTGGCACTGGCGCTATGTTGGAGTAGGGCCAGCAACGGCCATGAAGGCCAGCGGGCAGTGCTTGGAGGAGTTCTTGGGGATTGCAAATTGAATTAGTACAATGCGGGTGCTGAGGAAGCATTGCTGAGACATTATGGGAGGCGTGATCCTTTTAAATGTATATCACTAACAATCACTCAAGCAAGGGGGAGCAATCGTGATTTCTTGTAACCACTGCGGGAAACAAATCCAGGATAACATGCGCTTTTGCAAATACTGCGGAACGCCTGTAGCGCTTGAGGAAACACAATCCGCGAAGAAAGAACGAAGCAAAACGCCATTGATCGTTGTGCTTTGTATGCTGATCGTTGCTGCTATCGCGATGGCGGTACTGGTCTACAATGATAACTACAAAGTAGTGCTGTCGAACATAGGCTTCTGGCAGGAGAGTGAACCTGTTGCAGCAGCGGATCGGACAGAGCCTATTGACATAAATGGTCAGGAGCAAGGGGTTACAGAAACGGAAGCGGGAGGCAAGACAGGAGTAGAAACCACGAGGCGCATCAGCGGTGTCAGTGGCTGCGAGAGCGATGAAGCGGCAATCGCGGCGTTTATCGAAGCCTATGAACAGCGAGACTCCGAGAGACTGGCTTCCATTTGCGTGTTTAGCCTACTCAATCATTCATGGTACGATGTGGATTCAGGAGATATAAGGCAGGCTTACCACGAGTCTTTTGGCGATGCAACTGGCGAATTTGGAATGGATTTCACCACGACCTTTACAGTTAATTCCGTCCGTGAAATAACCGATTATGAGGACAGAAGTTACACGCAGATGTTCGCAGATATTGGTGTAACGAAAGTGATGCAGGCTTCGGTGTCACAGGCATTCCACGGCTCGGAGGATGCCGAGTTTCCAGACAGAACGATAGAAAAAACGCTTGTAGCCGTAGAAGTAAACAACCGCTGGTACATCACCGATTCTTATTTTTTCAGATTATTGGGTTAGGACAAGCGCCTCGGAGGTTGATACCACAGCAAGAAATTGTGGACGGAGCTATTCTTGTTTCGATGGAATTAACAGATTAGCTATCATGGGACTACTAATTCTGATTAAGTATGAGTAGAGGTGAGCAAATATGAAATGCCCTAAATGCAACAAGCAACTAGACAAAAATATGAAGTTCTGCAAATACTGTGGAACGCCTATAGTTGCAGATGATCCCCCGAAGAATCGCGAAGAGC
>Ga0123353_10011506_pt1 | contig 12474 bp, 8 predicted proteins | sample TergutLab28metaG_3_FD_92763 | JGI IMG/M metagenome (GOLD analysis project Ga0123353, IMG submission 92763) | Labiotermes labralis P3 segment gut microbial communities from Petit-Saut dam, French Guiana - Lab288 P3 | ecosystem: Host-associated > Arthropoda: Insects > Digestive system > Gut ... | reverse complement strand
TTGTTTGAGTTCTCTGCATTCAGAAACGCGATGGGCCGTATGGTCGTCGCTTAACAGTTTTGGCACAAATCTCGCAGAAATGCGTCTCATGTACAAATTGTCCACCAAAATGCGTTGGACGGTCCCGTATGGCAGTCCTACTATCTCACAAACATCGTGGATAGTTTGCCTACGATCTGCAAGGATAGTTTCGCGAACTTTTGCTATGATTTCCGGTGTTGTGCTTGTCGACGATCGTCCAGAACACTCATCGTCGTCGACAGAAGTTCGTCCGCCCTTGAAGCGTTTGTACCATAAAAAAAGTCCGGCTTTGACTCATGGCTTTATCTCCGAAGGCTTCCTGTAGCATTCGGTGGGTTTCTGCAACAGTGTTTTTAAAGATTGAAACAAAATTTGATGCAGATTCTTTGCTCCTTAAAATCCGTCATATCAGTTGTAAAAAAAAATCGCCGGATCACTAAAATATAACTTCACAAAAACGCACTGAAATTATTAACATATCCTCTCAGCTTGACAACTGTTGGCACACTGATTCACAAAGCATACTGCTAGCCACATCTAGCGGCGAAAGGGCATATGATAACCTGTTCGGGCGCGCTGTTTAAATTCCCCGAATTTTTAGGTAGCACCTCGTAAAAAGGGGTTAGTTAACAATTAAAGCATCGCTTATTATCCTCACATCGAAGGGTATATAATTGTACGCATGTCTCTGAGTTCAGGTGGGACGGATATTTCATAAATTACGTTGCTAATAAGAAAAGACTTGTACAATACACTTTCTCTCTGTCAAATATTTTAACAAATTTGACTTCAGATTCGCACAGAAAATCGTGTTGATATTTGTGTAAATATGTCATTAGAAATGTTCAAGGTAAATAAAAACTGAAGTGCCTGAACAAATTTCAGTAAAAGTCTTAAGACTAGTCTTAATACAAGTACTTCATGATACTCACTGTGTGTTTCATCTTTAGACAGGGTGAAGGACGTAGCGATATAATAGGCACATTGCATATTTGCGAACAGCCTGTTACATTCATACAGAACAAAGCAGCTGTTTAGCTTTTTCTATAGCACAGCATTTGTATCGCCTGCAAGTGAAAAATGGGCCACGATAATAGGATATCGAAAACAATTGAAGACTTTGATACGTAACCCGTTTCGCTTCAACAGGAGAGTGAAATGGCTGATAGATGGGTTTCGAAAATCGTAGACTAAATCTGTCGTATTTATTCAACCAAATATTCATCTATCTCGCCACTCATCCAGCTACTAACAGAATCACTCACTACACAAAATCCCCTTTTTGTTAAATATTAACGTCATGAGATTACACTTCCAGGTGGGCCTAGATCTTGTAGTGGAAACTCATTTCATTTCTTTGAGATAAAAACTGAATATATAAATAATATTCAGAACTAATTCTTCTAAAAATAGTTAATGCTCTAATACACCTAATTCATTTACGCAATTTTGTGTGCTGTTCCACAGCTTTTTATTTGAAAACACTAGAAAATAATTAGTATTTTGCCACAATTACGGCGCAAAAACTAATTAGCATTAGGCCTACTTTAAAACACACTTTGCTCACGGGTCCAAACAACCCTTTACATGTACTACGTAATTCCTGGGAATACGTGACGAAGCCTGGAGGAACCTGTATTATTGTAAAATTATTTTCCTCCAATGCGTCTAGTGCAGCTTCGGTGGTCCGTTCACCCTCCCACTTACAGTGTACAGAGGGCTCTTTCTGCCAGTTAAAGTGGTCGGGGTGTGAATGCGACCACTTACATGCATCTCGCATCCAGGTTACAAATAAGTGGCTGTACCCCCTCTCTCCTCTACACATTCATAGCCTGTAGAGGGATAATTTTATCTTAGAGGCTTATAAATTTCTGCTATAGTAATTCATTTATAGGTAGGGGACCGAATGTTCTCCTATGTGCATACAGACTCCTCTATTACAGAGTGACAACATCGAAATACAAAGAATGTTTATACACTTGTTTTGAATATATAATTAGCAATAATATTCAGACCCAACAATCATATGTTATGTTATTAATTAACTAATAAACGTGGGCGACATGTTTCGATTCACGCTGAATCATAATCAGACCTTCTCTAAAAACATAGATCCATTACATAGAGCTATTAAAACACGTTATGGGATCCCAAACGTTCACATTTTAATAGCTCTATATAGTGGAATTATGTGTTTTTTTTTAGAGAGGGTCTGATGATGATTCGACGTGAATCGAAATATGTCGCCCAAGTTTATTAGTTAATAAATAGCATGCCATGTGATTGTTGTGTTTGAATATTATTGCTAATTATATACGTATTAAACACTTCGGGGTGGAGAACATTAACTTGTTTAACTATTCGTTCAATTTAAATTACTGCATGTTAAGGGATATGTAACTTTATGGTTTCAGTTCAATTTGTAATCTTATTAAATTTCGAAGATTAGAAGATTGATTATTTGAATATTATTGAATATATTCTGAAGATTGATCCGCACTAAATATTCTCTAAGACGTCTTTACTTAAGCGCTCAAAACACCTTCGATTCTTCTGACACAGGTCTAATAAACTTACTTTGAAACCACCCTGTTTTTTAAGCTGGTCTTTCTTTTATCAATTTCCCAAGATTTTCGGATAAATCCCGCGAAAAGAGTTAGAAATGTGGATCTCGAAGCCTGTAATATAACTCGATGTCGCAAAGGAATAATGAAAGAATGCTAATAATAATACGGATGATTAGTCCGCAAGGTATTGACCGTAATTCCTGCTACCCAACTGCACACACAGACTATTATCAAACCACTGACATTATGTTTTTCTACCGCAAATATTCCTGCAAGCTGCGTCATCGGTATTAACATTTCAATATCAGAAACAAAATGTTACGTCGCTTTTACGGTTACTAATATAAGTGTTGAGGATCTTTATGGGTCACATTTTCTTTACAAGCTTACGGATATATTTTTGCAAAGTCTTTGCCATCTATGAATAAATAGAGAAAAGTGATTCGATATTTTAAATCAGAAACTCAATAAAAAAAAAAGACATTGACACTACGATTAGAACTAAGATTCACAAGAATTTTGGTTAGCTCAATCGACATTATTTTCAACTTGTTTGTGATAACAGGTGTTTTTTTCTTATGTAATGATTACATAAATTTTACTTCAGGTTTATATGTGAATAAATGGCTTATGTTTTGTTTTGTGTAGGTGTGACACTTGGTCTTCAATTATAAGGGAAGAGCATCCATCAGGATATACAGAAGTGTGGTGAGGGGAATATTTGGATTTTAGACGGGTTGAGTGACAAGAAGCAGAACAGAACTGCATCATGAAAATCTTCACCATTCACAAAATTAAAGTGATCAAACGATGAGGCGGAAGAGACAGAATTAAGAGTGGAAGAAATGAGAAATGCTAGAATTGTTAATCGAAAAACCTAAAGGGAACAGACTACTTGGAAGGCCAAAATCTATTAATATGAATCTTAAAGAAATGTACTTTTAGAAGATCTACTGGATCCAGTTGTGGGCCGTGTAGCTCAGTCGGTATAGTGACTGACTAAGAGCTGGACGTTCTGTGATCGAATCCCGGTGGGGACGAGATTTTCCTCCCGTCCAGACCGGCCCTGTAAAATGGGTATCGGGTCCTTCTCGGGGGTAAAGTGCGGCCGGGGCGTGCTGCTGACCACTCACTCCCTTCTAGTGCCGCGGTCATGGAAGAGTAGAGCTATACCTCTACCCAGCATCTGAGTCACACCGAGCCTGTAACGGAAACACTTTAACCTTTACCTTTTACTGGATCCAGTTGGTTCCGTTAAGGTACTCTCTAATGAACATACGGGTTCTAAAATGGACGAGAATATTCTTGACAGACTTTCGGCTTCTCAATATGAATTCTGTGTAATGGAGACGGTAGCTCTTTGTTTTAACTTGCCCAACTGGATTTCAATTAGTCTAAGATATCTTTGTGCTTATGGAAGCACCAGGCCACAAAGAATGTGTGAGAGTGTTTTGAAGCTAGAGAGTAAATAGAGGTACCAATTATCACACCCAGGACCCTTGGAACTCAGACAAATAACCGCCGACCACCCACTGGATGGACAGGCTACTGGGTGAGTTCCCAAATCGGTCTGTACGGTTTACGGAGGAGAAGAGTAACTGACCCTTGCTGGAAAAAAATCCACGAGCACTTGGTCCCGCACCTTTCGTCTAATAATTTCAAACTGTGGTAAACTGGTTTTTTAAAAATCTGTTTGATTAGCTAAAGACAAGCACAACCACCACAACCAACGTCATCAAGTTTCCTAGCTGCTCTGTTCCGGATCAGTATTATAGTCAGCCTACCGATTTTCCTTGTTTAATAGGACCTTTAACTGTATACCATCCTGGGTAGCCTATGATGGGCCATATTAGGAGGAGTAAGGCATTCCATCATCTCGGTAATCTAATAACGTCTCTTTAGGAAGAAACCCTATACCTCCTGTCTTATTCACTGATTGATTGATTGATTGATTGATCTTTTTATAATGTCTCTACACAAATTTCTTTTCTGCATGACGATCTCACTTCGGTCACTAGGTAGATCAGGTCGGTTTTTTACAGGGACAAGACACTGCGCATTTAAGTGGATATGTCAGAGTTTCGGAGAAACCTGCTGCTTCCATCTTCAGGGTCTTAAAGATGGATTCGGCAGGTTCCTCCAAAACGTGGGTAAGTGTCTTCAAAATAACACAGTCCAATTGTAATCAATAAACCAGACCAGTTCATGTGGAACTTGTGGTAAATGTAATGTCAAATTAAACCTTTTTTCTCCTAGCGTGTTTTTCTACTGTCAGTGTTATTCCATCAGTGATGTATAGACGGATTTTATTCCTCGACCACGAACCTTTAATAATATTATCAACCGACAGCCTTGAAAAATAACACAATTTTCTTCCTCACTGCATTCATTTCTTTATTTTTGTGGCATGGTATTTACAGGGTGAGGGTTTTAAATAATTTAGAGAGTTAAATTCATATTTGTGATAAACTAGTCACATAAAAGTAAAGATTTATGAGCAAAATAAAATATAGTGTATCTCCGCGTCTTCTTAACCTCGACAGTAGATGAAGGCGAATGGTGACCGTAAACTGTGGCCTCTGTACCCACTGCCCAATGCGTGGACGCCGGATGATTACTGGACCCAGTCCAGACACTGTGAACAAGAGATAAATCTCCGCCTTTCCCAGGAATTGAAATACCATTTATGTTCACGTCCAGTCAGTAGACGACGCTATACTGTGTGGCTTATATCTGTAACTAAGAGGTGTATCTACCTGTTTCCGCAGAGATGCTACGATGATTCCCGTATAGAAGACTCGTTGAGAGGGTCTCATTCATTTTGCTAGATAAGAGATTCCTCATCTTTTATGAAACCTGAAGCTTCATAGATATTCATACGAAAGACTCTGCTCTAATCTGGGAGAGATTAATCCAACCGGCATATTCCAAATGTGTTTTTCAAAGAATACATGTTACTAATCTTCTCCATCTACGTGTATATCCCCAGGTAACTTTCTGTTTTCACGCTTTTCCACAAAATATTTTGAACAATTTGCTAATCTCCTCCTACTTCGCTTATGCCAAACTCATGTCAATTGCATTGATTTTATAATCTGAGTAAAGTTTAGCTAAGTGCAAAAATCATGTAGACGTGCAGTATGTACCGTCCTCTATTTTACTGTTGCTTCAACTTCTCTTACCAGCTCAATTTACGCTCCTACTGCACGACAAAAGACTGAGTTTCACGTTCACGCTGTACAGGTAAAGGTAAAGTCGTTCTTATACAAGATATAACGGCATACGCGGAAGTGGAAGTACAGCTCGTGATTCTTAAACTTCTAAAACGGCCACTTTATCCATTGTGAAGTGGACAAGTGGGCCCAGGGCTGGCCTACACTCTTTTGGGAAAATCAAGAATATAGTGCCCAACTGAACTATTCTTTCTCGATTGTCCAACAAACAGCCCAGCCACTACACCGAATAATATAGCCCAGCTACGAAACGAGACTTTGTATATATTTTGAGTGGTTCTTTGTCCAATAAATTTCAACTAAACTCGCTCTTATGAAGTGGCTTTAAAACTTGGCTAAGTTTTTTATATTCTTTGCGGTCATACAGGGACGGTGAGAGTCATTGTACTGTGTGTGTGTGTGTGTGTGCATTGCTGTTTTTTTTTTGTACTTTAGATGCCAGACTGCTGGCTAGAAGTCAGTACTCGGAAGGTCCTGCGACCGGCCATCTCGACACAGGTTTTTTTTGGTTTCTCTCTGTCTATAAGCAAATGCCGAGATGTTCCCAAGTAGTAACCAATTTCATGTTTTGTTTACACGTAAATTAATCATTGCCACCGGGTAACAACCCAATTGCAGTAAATAAATATATTATATTATTATATTATGTAGCACTTCGCAATCCGAATATCCCAAAAATACCTCAGATTAAACCGTAAAGTCACCAGGAATCGAACGGCTTACTTCCGGAATACAAATCAGAAGATCTGTCACTACAAAATCGTGTTCGGCATTATTGATCTGTCACACTGTGCTTCAATATTACTCTGTGACTTGCTCCAGACTCCAACAGATATTGCGTACAACATTCAATCTCTATCAATTACTTGCCAGTAATATGAAGATGTTACAAAACCAATCAGCTTAAACCTCCGTCTGAAGTAACAAAATTAGAAGTACTTTCAATATAGTGTGAAAACTTCGGCTTAATAAATTTTCGGAAAACTAAGCTTCCTGTCATAGAGACGCTACTATTAAAACTGGACATGAATTATAAATTTATCCCGATTAAAAACGTAAGTTGCATTCGGAAGATAAGATTATTTGCATTATTTTAAACGAGAAAAAATAGTGATTATTTAATTTTAATCCAAATTTCCAAAAAAATCTGTCTTCTTTTAAGGAATTGTACAATTAAACGTCTATGGCAAAAGAGTTCCAGAGCAGCTAGGTATAGCCTGAATATCTAACAGCTATATTGCTTTCTTATAACTTTCCACGTTAAACGATGGTAGGATGTAATGTGACAGCCTGGAATGTACCTCAGAGTTCTAATATTCTTTACACTTGTTCGTTGTTTATCCTTCTCATGATAAAATCGAAAAAAACATAAATTATTACATTAATAGCATAATTTTCTTGAAACCCACGTGAACAGCCTTATCGTCGAGGTAAACACACTTTGTTTGTTTGTTAGGTCTACGTCACAAGAAAGGTAAAAATACCAGCACATAATACACTGCAGGTTCCTTCACTGAGTAATTTATATATTATATTTACCTATAGATTGTCAGTTGCTCATGCCGCGTGGTTCCTATTGATAGGTCAAAAAGGTACAGCAATCCCTGTTCAAGCCGGACAAATCCTGAGGGTTACAAAAGGTTGAGGTTTCCATATTTCAAGACAATCGGCACATTGTGGTGATAAGGTTTACAGTCCTACGCACAGCCACTTTAACCCTACAGAAAATATTCGTGGTACTCATTTATGTTAAGAGGCAGAATTGATCCCAGGGCCATGGTGCGGCCGGAAGGATTAAGCCCATGAAAATTTTAATGATCCCACCGGGTATCAAACCCGCAACCTTCGGCTTGTAGCGCAGTCCCCCACCAAACTACGCCATCGCGTGCTCTAGTGATAGTGGGGAATAGTAAATGCAGAATTTAAAAGGACACAGAACAAGCGGCTGTGGAGTGGAGTTCCGTCTTGACCTTCAGGCTTTTTTTGCAAAGTTCAGTGTTAACAAAATAGGGAAACAGGTTGCGGTGAGTGAAATTATGCATAATTTTAAAGAGGATAATTAGGCATGTAACAGGCTAAGTGACGTCATATCCCAAAACATGGAATCTCCAGCAGTACGACTATGAGAAAACCAGCTGTCACAATGTAATTTTTGCCGAACGAAAATAAATTTACTCTGATGGGCAAGAAGATGAAACATTATAATAACAACATTCCACAGTTTTAGACAAATTTCATTCAAAGAAACTTTCAACAACATAGCAAAATCTTTGTTAATTTACGTAAAAAAAATATTTTTGGGGGGAGCTCTGCTGCCCAACGCGGATCATGGCCTCCTCATTCACGAGGTATCTAGATTACACACAACGACGCACCACACTCGATAGGACTCCTCTGGACGAGTGATCAGTTCGTCACAGAGACCCTCTACCTGACAACACACAACACTCACAGCAGACAAACATCCATGCCCGCGGTGGGATTCGAACCCACAATCTCAGCAGGCAAGCGGCCGTAGACCCACGCCTTAGACCGCGCGGCCACTGGGACCGGCAAAAGTAAAACAATATGGTTGCAGTTAATTTATTTTTGAAAATGTACCGGAAATGTAACCCTAAGTACCTTACGTCATGACATTTGTAAACGTATCAGTTTTTACAACGTTGCTTCTTAGCTTTCAATGTACACTGCGACACTTTCCGGTACACTAGGAACGAAAGTTACCGAAGTAATTTCTTGTACATGCAAACCTCTCAACGCTGAAGGAGGGTGAATAAAGCCACACATCCTCTGTCACCAGCCTGGTAATTATTGGGTGTTGATGAGGATAATACCATTATTATTATTATTATTACTGTTGTCGAGTTCAGGGTTACTCCGACCAGTATAATGCACAAGCGATGTAACGGTGCTGCATGACCGCCTGCGGTGCACCATTAATAACCTTAGTTATTACAGCAGCATACTTGATTCATCTATCAGCCAGCCACTCCCGGTCGCCATTATAACCTGTCATACGCACAGAACACTTCCTTTGTTCAGAGTGCACTGATCACTGTGTGCCATAAAACCTTTGCTTCTTCATAACTTTTTTCTTTCTTTGCATTCCTATATTAAATCTCCTCATATTAGAATCTAGAAGAGACCAGTCTCAGACGAAGTAGGTAGAAGACCTAAAACATGTTTGTAATTAGAGACAAGGTGGTTCTGGATTTGGTCCCCAGCATTGTGTTACTGAAAGTCACGGGCGAGTGACTAGCAACTCTTCAATTTGTTGTGGTCCCGAGTTAAGATCTTCGACACGTGACCGACCATCTGATGTCAATGAGGACTGTTCGTGAATATTTATGTTTCCTCAGGCAAATGTCTGAATAGTTGTTCCAATTAAGCAAAAATGTCTTCCGCAATACACTTTCCGACTCATCCGTTATCATTATATTCAGTTCATACTTTGAGTTATTACGAGCGTAGTGAAATAAAACCAAGAATACACCATGAAATATCTGTGGTGTAAAGTTGGTTAACACAGGCCTACTTCTTGCGGAACTTCATAGGTAAGAATAATTCAAAGAAGAACGGATGTAAACAATTATAACTTATTAGAGTGGGCGTCAATTACAATGCGGTTCAAAGCAGGGGAACACAAATCCCGTGTGCCATATTGCCAAGTCAACTAAATTTTTTACACCAGTGTCTAATATTTCTGGATCCCCAGCATGGAACTTGCTTTAGGTCAGCCTTGTGTTGCCTATCATTTTTGAGGTCGAGCTTAGGTTTTTGAGGAGTTTGCGCACTCCTGGTTTAAAGTAAAGAAAGAGTTGAGCTTTTCACAAAGATGAATATTTCACTCTGAATATGGATAATGTATATTACTTTGAAAGTGTGGGTACCTATTTACCAGTCACAACGGATAATAAACTACACGACAACGACGCGAAAATAAATGTTTGCGAGACGTCGGATTTTAACGATGCTGTTGCCGGAGTTTCAAGCCTTCTAAGGCGTGACGCTGGGTTGTTGGGTAGTTTTTGAGGATTCTGAAGATCTTAGTGCCTTCATCTTCGACGCAAAGCAGTGCATATAGCCACTCTTCTAGGGCTACTAGGCCCCGAAGATGAAAGCACCAAGATTCTCCGGAATTTACGGAACTCCTTGCCCAAAGACGGATCTTACAACTAGAAGATTTGAATTTTCAAATGCACGTTTGCTAACTAGTTCTAAAGGCACCTAATTTTTCTACCCTGAGATGGCAGCAGTATCGTCGTCCGAAATGCGTTATACACTTGAGAGTTTACAATCTCGTACACAGGAGACCACAATAATGAAAATAAAGTTTTAATAAATGTCGTTAAAAGCATCCAAATTTTAATAGTTCTTCGAACATAGCTATGCAAGGGGCGAAACTAAATAATCATTACTACTACTACTACTACTACTACTACTACTACTACTACTACTATCTGCAATTGCGTTGTCACTCGGTAGCAGTAATCCTTATACTGGTACAGACAAAACAAATAAGAATAAGTATACTTAAATGAAACAATACAGAAAATACAGTACAAAGAGTACAAACATGGTAAATACAAGAACACGTATTACCAAAACACCCACACATTACAAACCCCACACATACACACATTGCAAAGGAAGTTAAACGGCCACAGTACAAGTTAAAACAAACACAGTACAAGATACACCCCAATTAAATAGTGACAATAGAATCAAGTACCCCCCCCCCTAGTATAATAGCTCAGTCGGTATAGCGACTGACTACGGGCTGGGCGGTCCGCGATCGAATCCTGGTGGGGACGAGATATTCTGCCCGTCCAGACCGGCCCTGTGGCCCACCCAGCCTCATGTACGAATGGGTACCGGGTCTTTCCCGGGGGTAAAGTGCGGCCGGGGCTTGCTGCTGACCACTCACCCCTTCTAGTGCCGCGGTCATGGAACAGTAGAGCTATACATCTACCCAACTTCTGGGCCACACAGGGCCTGTAACGGAATTACTTTACCTTTACCTTTACCCCAAGTTTAAGGTCACTCTAATGTACATGGCACTTTTACCACAAAGAACTTAACCGTAACTCACTTCACTCACCGCAACTCACTTCACTTCACCGTAACTCACTTCACTTCACCGTTACTCACTTCACTTTACCGCAACTCACTTCACTTCATCGTAACTCACTTCACTCACCGTAATTCACTTCGATCACCGTAACTCACTTCACTAAGCTGTAACTCACTTCATTCACCATAACTCAGTTCACTAAATAACGTTGGACTGGAACGGCTCAAAATGGAATGTGAGTCGCAGCTCGACAAAGTGTGAGTCTTTATGTACGGTGGACAGAACGGAAACACTCATGCAGTTCCCTCTCACTGTGCTGTCCCTTGATAACTGTAGAGGTAATAAACGTAACTTGTCAAAGTGAATGTTGGCGGAAGTTATCAGAAGCCGCAGGATTAGTTTGTATTCAAATCTGCAATCTCTCTGACTGTCCGCGATAAATTTGCTTATGCAATAACAGTTCCACGGGCCCATTGCATCCTGAAGGGTAAGCCTCTGGCGAGTTTTCGTGCTGGTAAAGTACGGCACATTTCTATGGCTCTAAAATCTATGTCGGTACACCCATTGACACGGTAGAAAGGTGAATTGTGTGCAGGATTTTCATCGGGAAACCTGGAGAAAAGGGTTCCGCTTCGGTGAACTAGCCAGGCATAGATTGATATCAAAAGTGCTATTATAGGCGTAGGGGTCGAGGGGAGGTTTGTTTCAAAACGTTATATATAATTGGGGTTCTAACAACGCATGCAATTTCTTGAGTATTGAGGACCTATTAGCTTCTCATGAATAACTCGTTTTCATGTTGTTAGTTAATTGGCTGATTTGTGCACTCACTAGCTTGAAAAATAAAGACACCAGGTTGTGATATATATATATATATATATATAATATATATTAACCTGCTTTACTTTATTATTTTGTACAATGACCAACAAATGCACAATTAATTGACAAATTATCACATCCCTACATGTTTCGAAACTATTGTGTGCAATTGTCGGTCACTGCACAAAATAAAAGAAAAACGATGGGCGGTACAAGTATTAAAATTAATCGTCTTGTTTAATTTCATTTTAAGTTCTGGGAGTATTTAGAAGAGACTCGTATTAAAGAAAATAGAAAAGAGTTTGAAGTAATTTCATAAAATTTTTTATGTTCTCTTGGCGGTAAAAATTTATACTTTTGTCTTCTGGATTATCACATGGTAGGTAGGTAGGTAGGGAGGGAGGTAGGTAAGTAGGTGGGTAGGTAGGTAAATAGGTAGGTAGGTAGGTGGGTAGTTAGGTAAATAGGTAGGTAGGTAGGTGGGTAGTAGGTAGGTATGTGGGTAGGTATGTAAGTTGGTGGATAGATAGACAGACAGACAGACAGACAGACAGATAGCTAGATAGATAGATAGATAGATCGATAGATAGATATTTAGGGAGGTAGGTAAATAGGTGGGTAGGTGGGTGGGTAGGTATGTAGGTAGGAAGGTGGGTAGGTGAGTGGGTAGGTAGGTAGGTAGGTATGTAGGTAGGTAGGTATGTGGGTAGGTAGGTAGGTAGGTGGGTGGGTAGGTAGGTGAGTAGGTAGGTAGGTA
>Ga0123353_10011505_pt1 | contig 12474 bp, 4 predicted proteins | sample TergutLab28metaG_3_FD_92763 | JGI IMG/M metagenome (GOLD analysis project Ga0123353, IMG submission 92763) | Labiotermes labralis P3 segment gut microbial communities from Petit-Saut dam, French Guiana - Lab288 P3 | ecosystem: Host-associated > Arthropoda: Insects > Digestive system > Gut ... | reverse complement strand
GCAGTGGTAGCTGTTTGTTGTGAGAATGGGTCAGGGCAATGGTAGCTATTTGTTGTGAGAATGGGTCAGGGCAGTGGTAGCTGTTTGCTGTGAGAAGGGTGTAACAGAAACATGCAGCACACACATACGTACATAAACACATATATACATACATACACGCACATACATAGATATATTTTGTGTCCGATAGGTTACTATTTTCTGTATAATTATGCATCAGAAACACATGTGCCACCACTTCTCCTCCGAACCACAGTCCATTAGGGTCACACATCGATTGACCGGAACACTTTCCTCAAATATTGAGCGGTATTAATTCGAGATTGCCTTCATGTGCTGAAGACAGTGTGTACAAACCGGACGCTACTACTTTGCACTGGCCATCGGAAAAAGATGTTTGGCCGACGGATTACTTCAGTACAGAGAAGCAACAGTTTCACCACAGAATTACGTAGAATGTGCGCCATTTGTGGTGTTCGCAGCTGTGTTACTGGAGGTTCAGGTACCCTGGGATGTGACACCCTGTAGACTGATAGAATGTGTGCCATTTGTGGTGTTCACAGCTGTGTTACTGGAGGTTCAGGTACCCTGGGATTTGACACCATGTAGACTGAGAGAATGTGCGCCATTTGTGGTGTTCACAGCTGTGTTACTGGAGATTCAGGTACCCTGGGATTTGACACCCCGTAGACTGATAGAATGTGCGCCATTAGTGGTGTTCACAGCTGTGTTACTGGAGGTTCAGGTACCCTGGGATTTGACACCCTGTAGACTGATAGAATGTGCGCCATTTGTGGTGTTGACAGCTGTGTTACTGGAGGTTCAGGTACCCTGGGATTTGACACCCTGTAGACTGATAGAATGTGCGCCATTTGTGGTGTTCACGGCTGTGTTACTGGAGGTTCAGTTACCCTGCGATGTGACACCCTGTAGACTGATACACAGCTGTGTTACTGGGGGTTCAGATATCCTGGAATATGACACTCTGTAGAGTGGTACACAGCTGCACTGCTTCACCCAGAATCCGATGAAACAACGATCCTTCGAAACGTAGGTAAGACTGCATCCTTAGTTACCGCTGAACCTTCTGTCAGGCTTATGTCAAACCAAGCTCCGTTACGTTCACGTAGTGTCGGCCAGTGATATAAACTTTTTATACTTGCAGCGATCGTGTTTGATGAAAAAAGTTGGGCGTCAATGCACATCAAATTTGTTGTAAAGTTTAAGAAAACTCATACATATACCTCTAACGTATTGCGTGAGGCGTATGGGGAAGACTGGAGAGTTATTTAGAGCACTTTTACAAGATGACGTCAAGGGATGTTTCGAGGACTGGAAGGCTTGTGTGGAGCGCTGTTTAGTTTTCCCGATGGAAATTACGTTGAGAGTTACAACATGTAGCGACGATGTTTTGAGTAATACACTGCTTATTTGCAGCTAGTATTCTTAGGCGCGTTTCGAGGATTGCGAAAAGTGACTATCCGTCCGTCCGTCCGTCCGCATGTCAGTCCGTCCGCCCGTCAGCCCGCATGGAACAATTCGGCTCCCACTGGACGGATTTTCACGAGGTTAGATATTTGGGTATTTTTCGAAAATCTGTTGAGAATATTTAAGTTTAGCTATAATCTGACAATAATATTAGGTACTTTACATGGAGATGTGTGTACATTTATTGTAATATCCCGATGAATTCTTCTCAGAATGAGAAATATTCCAGACAAATTTGTAGAGAAAATCAAAACACGCTTTTTGTGTTCAATACCTTTTTTTTTTAACGAAAATCGTGCCATTTGTGAGATAATTTGGAAAAATGTGGTAGAGCCAGACAGGCCACAGATGGCAATATGGAACATGCGCACCGAATGCTGGAAAACTAAGGCTACAGACACACACTCAGAATATGTAAAATTTTTTGTTTTTCCACTACAACAATGGTTGCACGAACGCGCCACAAATGGGACGTCACGTACGTTGTGTATCTTTATCTCAGTAATTAACCAACTTGATGGACAAAATTTTGTTTTACAAAAAGTTTATTTCATGCCTCTCCATGTTTCGAGCACATGTGCTCGGAGCATGGAGAGGCATGAAATAAACTTATTGTAAAACAAGAATTTTGTGTCATCAAGTTGGTTAATTACTGAGATAAATGTACTGAGATGCACGGTCAGCAAAACATAAAAGAAATTGTGTATCTTGTTTGCCTAATGACATCGTACTGACCAGTGGACACTCCGTAAGTTTCCAGAAGGCCTAATCTTCGAACTGTGACGTGTCACATCAATGTATTACACTCCTAATAGTTATCATATACACGATGAAATGCAACCATCTAACATCATACAAAAGTCCCGGCGTGTTTAGGCCCATTTTCATTGTCATTCTTATGGGGTGTATAAAAACGAGGCTTTGCTTCCAATACTGTTGAATGGACGGTGTGGTTACTGGCGTTTTGAAGGTAAATTCGGGGTGGAAACCTGGCTAACTACCTGTCAGGCTACAGAGTGTCCTAACGCAGCATGTTTTCCAGCGCTCTATTAATTAATGACTACATAGATAACGATAATATCGCATTTAAAAACTTCAGTTGGGAGTGATATACAGGGTGATTCAGCAGGGAAAGTTGATTTTTGGGACGTGATAGCATCGGCCATTGTGAGTAAAAAATTTCGTATGGAGGTTTCTGTAATTCTGAATGGTTACTGAGATAGAGCTTTCGAATCTACAAATACGTAAGCATTCTGAATGGCAATAAAGGTAGAGAAATTACTTGCTGCTAAGTTATTTTACATTTAATTTTGATATTTAAGTGACAAAGAAATTACAAATCTGTTACAGTTCGCAATAAACGTTCGAAAATTCCACCGTCAACCTCAGTGCACTTTGCAACTGGTGTGCGAAGATCGCGTGTTGTTCGTCGGAGTTGATCTTCGCGTTACTTTATGCTGCAGCAGCATAAGAATTGCGAGCCAGCAATTCGTCTCGTGTACCCACCTTTCTTTTGTAAGCCTTACTCTTCATCCAAGCCCACAAACAAAAATGTAAAGGAGCTAGTTCTGGAGGTTCTGACAGCTGTATCTCGGTACCCATTCCCAATTAGACACATGTTCGTATGGACTTCTGTCTCACAATGACCAATACTATCACCTCCCAAAATTCTGACTTTTCTCCTGAATCGCCTTGTATGTGCTGTGCTACCTGCCTTTAAATGGGAGAGCTGATATTTCGCTCTGAGATTCTATTTGTTTGCTTCACTTCTTTATGAGGAGAACGAATACCTCAAATGATACACTCATTGATGCAATTCACAGATTCTACCGGAGCATTCTGTACTGTCAGAAAATGCTGTACGGTTTGACGGTAAGTGCCTAAGTGTAATTTCATTTACGTCCGTAAGGAAGATACGACCTCCCCTGCCCCAGCATTGTGTACAGGTCTCTTTTACCCAATTTAACCCTAACTGGACAATGAATGCAAACATGTGGGCAAAAGTCATGTTGGTGTCACTAAGTGAAGCGTAGTTTTGAGTGATCCGATTTTCATGAAAATCCTAACTGCTCAAAGGCACTATTTGTAGATCACCAACACCATATTTTACCAAGTATCTGTCAAGAAGTATGGAAAATAGATTATAAATTCATTTATGCCATTCAGTAAAGTATGGATGCCACGAAGCAAATTTTCAGTAAATCCGCGCTTACTGGGCAAAGTTTTATTACGAAATGGCGTATCGAATTTCATGAAAACCCGACAAACGTTTCAGTCGCTATTGTTACGTCACAGACGGACAGACGAAAGGCCGTACCCACACGGTGTCCACACAAGGCGCTCTTTTTTTCCTTCACAAAAAATGTCTAACGACGAATTTCACGGCCGTCATTAGCTGGATCGACTTTATAATGTATGCGTATGCTGTTAGCAGCAATCCTGGTAGTTTCAAGATGTCTTGTGTATGGATCGTGACTGCTACATACTTGCCTTCATATTGCAGCAGGTTTACCAACAGTGTGTAAAGTTGGTATGCCTGTTGTCCTTTTATCTTTCCTGGCACGTATCATATCATTATGAGGAATAAGTAATCCGATACATTTATTTGCGTTTCATGTAAATCCGTACCTTTTGTTGTTGTTGTTGTTGTTGTTGTAGTAGCAGTATTAGCCGTATTAGTAGTAATAGCAATAGTAGTACTACTAGTAGTAGTATTTGTAGTACTAGCGGTAGTAGTAGTAGTAGTAGTAGCAGTATAGTAGTAATAGTGGTAGTAGTACTAGCAGCAGCAGTAGTAATAGTAGCAGTAGTAGTACTAGTAGTAGCAGTATAGTAGTAATAGCTTTAGTAGTACTAGCAGCATCAACAGTAGTAATAGAAGTAGCAGTAGTAGTAGCAACAGTATAGTAGTAATAGCAGTAGTAGTAGTACTAACAGCAGCAACAGTAGTAATAGCAATAGTGGTGATGGTGGTGGTAGTAGTAGTAGTAGTAGTAGTAGTAGTACTAGCAGTATAGTAGTAGTAGTAGTAGTATCAGCAGTAATAATAGCAGTAGCACTAGCAGCAGCAACAGTAGTAATAGTGGTGATGGTGGTAGTAGTAGTAATAGTAGTAGTTTATTTCTATAAAAATCCTGTCACATTTTTTCTTTCAGTTCGTTTTTAACTACGCTGTCAGCTGCTAACATTACGTAGTGTCAGCGATAGGTGAATGAGTGTGGACAGCTAGTGGCAACAAATGTGGACAGCTAATGGCAACAAATGTGGACAGCTAGTGGCAACAAATCGATAGTTTTCTAAACTTCAGGTGTATATAGTTCGGAGTGTTTGCGAGACGTTGGAAGAAGTTTTGTTACTTACTATAATGTGTTACAATTTAGTCTTTTGTCAAGAAATTTCATAGTGCAGGAGCATTGATGAAGTAATAGTGATTGAGGAAAGTAGAAGTACCTGATGAAAAAACTGTGCCTTTGCCAATGTGTCCGCCATAAATGACACATAGGCTTATCTGGGATCGAATCCGAGCCTCCGCGGTTATAGGTTGGCGACTAACTCCCTGAACCATTCCACAGACATTGCCTGCACGAAATATCTGAACTAATACATTACATTAGGCCACTAACGCTTCCTTCCATATCTTTCCCAATCCATCATTTAGTGTACAATCTGATCTGTTTGCGGCTGTATGCGACATTCATTGCACGTGACCAGACCGGCACTGGGACCCATCGAGCCCCCTGCACAGTGGTCGCGGGGTCTCTTGGCCAGTGGTAAAGCGGCCGTGACGTGACGTTGACCACCCACCCCATCTAGCGCCCAGGTTAAAGAAAGAGTAGAGCCATACCTGTAAAAGGTAAAGGTAAGGTAAAGTTCATTCTAGAAGAGGCCACGAAGGCCCAGAGGGGGAGTAGAGGTACGGCTCTACTGTTACTTTAACCTCGGCGTAAGGTGGGGTGGGTGGTCAACGCCACGCCTCGGCTGCTTTAACCCCGGGAATGACCCGGCACCCATTGTATAGGAGGCTGGGTGGGCCTCAGGGCCTGTCTGGATAGGTGCGGAAAATCTCGTTCCCCACCGGGATTCGATCCCCGGACCGTCCAGCCCGTAGCCAGTCGCTATACCGACTGAACTATCCCAAAGCCATACCTGTAGTCCCCCTTTGGGCCTTCATGACCTTTTCTAAGGTGAACTTTACCTGTTGTGTTCCCTTCCAGATCCATGTGGCCTATGTCAACCAACTCATATCACATGTTTGTAGCGAAAATATCATGCCGAATTCAGCGTCATTATTTGTTTGGACTGAACGACTTAGACGTTTGTTGGGCAGCGGGGGGAAGCAGGAGCGGGGAGTGTAAACAGTTCGAAGGAGATATGGAGGGGATAGTTTCTTGGGGCTTCATCCCGTGGCCGCAGTATGGCGTGTAACGAAAATTGTTTTAAAATGTAAATGTTTGCTGAAAGTATGACGCTGTGTGTACCGTCTGTTAGTGCAAACTGATCTCTCGTAACCTTGCAAGTTCCCGCAACTTCTTCCTGCCTAACTGAGGTATCGCACAGGCAAATGAATTGCCATGTAACAGATTTTGATGTTTTGCTGACCGTGCATCTCAGTATAATCCTAGTAATTAACTAACTTGATGCACAAAATTTTGTTTTATATAGTTTATTAAACGCCTCTACAGGTTTCGAACAATATGTGCTCATCATCAGGAGGTCAAAATTGTATTACACAGCATCTGGTACCGTCACACTCTGTAGGTGGCCGTCCGGTGCACAGGTTGAAAGGAGACTTTGCACCGGACGGCCACCTACAGGTGTGACGGTACCAGATGCTGTGTAATACAATTTTGACCTCCTGATGATGAGCACACAGTGCTCGAAACATGTAGAGGAATATAATAAACTTATTATAAAACAATTTGTGCATAAAGTTAATTACTAGGATTGCCATGTAACACTTACGCGAGAGTAATCAGATCATTCGCTTTGTATTTGTAGTGTATGTAGACTACCATATTTGTAGTGTATGTAGACTACCATATTCACCCCTGCGATTAAATTTAATACAAAATTCGAACACAGTAACCCCTCGCCCACCATGAGTTTTGACTGTACGTGGTTGGTGACGGTAACAAGACAAGCAATACACGTTGCTTCGCGTAACCATTGTTGCAGTGGAAAAGCAATAAATATTACATATTCTCAGTGTGTGTTTGTAGCGTTAAGTTATCCAGCATGCAAAACGCATGTGCCATATTGTATTGTCATCTGTGACATGTCTGGCTTTAACATATTTTTGCACTTTATCTCATAAACGACACGATTTTCGAAAAAATGTTACTGAACATAAAATGTATGGTTTGATTTTTTCTACAAATTTTGTCTGAACCATTTCTCACTGTAAGAAGAATGCAGCCACATACTGTCACAAACGCACATCGGTCTTCATGTGAAGTACCCGTTATTTTTGTCAGATTTTAATAAATCTTGAATTTTATCAACAGATGTGCAAAAATAACAAAATGTCAAATTTCATGAAAGTCCGTCAAGTGGGAGCCGAGTTGTTCCATGCGGACAGTGACAGACATGACGAAGCTAATAGTCGCTTTTCTAAATTTTGCGAACGCGCGTAAAAGCGTTTAAAGTTTCCCTGTCAACGACATCGATGCGTATTGGTGGGGAAGGGGGTAGAGGTGTAGCTCCGTTCATTCTGAACGTCGATGCTAGATGGAGGTGAGTGGTAAACGTAACGTCGGCCGCATTAAAAATGAAGTATTTGTCGGATAATAGAAATATAAACAGCCAACTAGATGCAACAACAACAAATTTTATTGATAATTACAATCAGCTCAACATGTTTCGGACGATAATTTCGTCCATCCTCAGGAGCACTAGAGTGTGTTTACAGCTTGTGATATAATGCACCGGCGGCGCTGCCTGCTGGTAACCTGGTCACACACTTAGACATACAGTTAGATACACACACACACCATTAGACACACACACACAATTAGACATACAGACTATTAGACACACACAATAAGAGACACACAATTAGACACACACACACACGGACGCACACGCACGTACGGAGTATGACTCCCCTGAACGAATGATCAGCTCGTCGCAGTGGCCGCTACCTACACAGCACACAACAAACACAAGACAGGAGCATCATACCCTCAGCGGGGTTCGAAACCGCGATCCAACAATCAAGTGACCGCAGACAACGCCTTTGACCGCACGGCCACCGAGATAGGCTGTCATTTTAATATCCCTCTAAAATTTAATAATTTTTGTTTGTTTGTGAGTCTAAATGAATCACCCTGTATATGGATAATCCCTATTTGCCTTGAGTAGTGCTTACTGCAGAAACAATTGTACCTTTTGAAACCGACCCGAAGTTCTGCTGAGTGTTTCTGTGTAAAGTTTACGTGATGGTTGACGATGGGATTGTGTATGTGGCCGGGGCACTTGTAGTTGGTGGGTGTGCGTGACTGCGTGTAGAGCCTGCCAGCCACTCTGTCACAGTGTAAGTGACGGCTGTACAGTTGAGCCGTGTGAACATGGGTCATTTGCAGCTGACAACTTCTGGTCCATGACAAGAGGTATATTTCACTTCTTTTTGTTCGAGATAACAGCTTTACAATTGCTATTTGTTTAATTAATACTGAAGGTAATTAAATATAGAATGTTGCATTCGTTGTTCTGTGTGTTAGCAGTTTAATTGAAAAGTCCTAATTGCGTTAATTACTTTTCGTTTTGAGTGTCTCGTTTTTTTTTTTAATGTAAGTGCGTAGTGCACTGTAATTTACAGCATGGCGCTAACCGTATCATCTGATGTAACATCTAAAATCGATACAGTTTGTGCACTCAGTGTATTTGTGTGTTGCTGATAATTCTTACAACGAACAGCAGATATTTCCTTAAACCTAATTAATAAAGCTAGTGTTCATGTTACGTAACATGCGACTTACATAAACTTGGAATTAATTAAAAATTTTTCTTAATTATTTTTAATTATCAGTACTGTAATCATTAAATTCAGTGATCTGTACTCCTCACAAAATATTATTCGGGTGATCAAATCGAGAATAATGAGATGGGCAGGTCATGTAGCACGTATGGGGGAGAGGAGAGGTGCGTACAGTGTTTTGTTGGGGAAACCTGAGAGAAAGAGACCACTTTGAAGACCAAGGCATAGATGGATCACACTAGGAAGGATATTCAGGAAGTAGGATGTGGGTGTTTGGACTGGATCGATCTGGCTCGGGATAGGGACAGGTGGTGGGCTGTTGTTAATGCGGTAATGAACCTTCTGGTTCCATAAAATGCGAGGAATTTCTTGACTAGCTGAGAATCGGCTAGTTCTCAAGAAGGACTCTACTCCATGGAGTAAATAAGTCAATATTCATCATTATCGTTGCACCATGCATTTCGTAGAGTCATTTAATCTGCACACCAACTAATGCACACACATAAAAATTTTTACATTAAAACATTTAAAATCTCTCCAACATGTTTCGATCGTAAGATCATCTTCAGGGAGCTACACTGTTCCTTGCTAAAGTCACATTTTTTAAAAACACTCACTGATTAATTTCCATATATAAACAGGGTGCTGTGGCAGCATGTCGTATTGTGTAAGTCGTGCGGTGCTGAGAATGCGCCTGGCTATGGGTGTGTGTAGTGTGTTGTGTTGCGTGAGACTGTGACTTTAGCAAGGAACAGTGTAGCTCCCTGAAGATGATCTTAGGATCGAAACATGTTGGGGCGATTTTAAATGTTTTAATGTAAAACATTTTATGTATGTGCATTAGTTGGTGTCCTAATTAAATAAGTCAATATTCAATTATTCTACTCTGTGTTTGTGACATTCAACTGATACAAATACCGTCATAAACATGTACACTTACGGTGTACAGACGGTACATAGCCGATGAGGTGTGTTAAATAAGTGGGGGGTTGGGCCAGTTCCAACTTATGTAACTGTCGGTTTAAGTCAAAAAGTTCCAGGCACGAAACCCTTACGTAAATCGCAAATTGTTTATGTATGGGGCTTCATCATTCATTGATATGTAGTGTCTTTTCTGAGAAGTATAAATTGGAATATAATATAATATGCATGGGCTTGTGTATTTAAGGACGCTACCTGTAGCAGTAAAGCCTATTTGTTTAACTTGCTACGCCATATATTCGCAGAGTGCAACCAACAAGATGCGACGTTTCACAATTTATTTATTTTTGTAAGACACTCTACATGTTTCAGACGGTTCTTCCATCCATCATCAGGAGCTCAAAACTGCACATACAGCGTCAGGTATTTGTCGGACCAATATTGCTACCTGCTGCTAGCTTGGCAGGTATCAGTAACGGTCTGACAAATATCTGACGCTGTATGTGCAGTTTTGAACTACTGATGATGTAGGGAAAACCCGTCTGAAACATGTAGAGCGTCTTACAGAAATAAATAAATTGTGAAGCGTTGCATCTTATTGGTTATACGCTGTGAATATATTAGCGATGCATGGACATATGAATGTTAAAAAAATTGCTACGTCATACTTCGGTAAGTTAAACACTCGGCCGAAGAACGACTGAAAAGTTATGGAACTTAATGTCGTATAGCGAGCTGTCTATATGACGGACCGGTTTTGAGTAATGTGATCAATTTCTGTTCGGACAGTAGAGGTTGTAGCAAGTGACCTTGAATACGAAGTTAAATTTGGACGAAAACTCGTGTAGGGTGGATTCCGCAATAATGAATTTTGTCAGCATCCGAATGTGACAAACATCTTCTGCCTCCATGGACTAGAATTCACACGAGAAGCTTCTAGTCGCTCAGTTACGTTGTATGTTCCGCTTTTTACGAAACCATCATTTCATTACCGCATTCAAAACGGCATGCCACTGCTCCATATCCAAGCCAGATTAATCCAGCCCATTTTTTCCCTCCCTGCGTGGATCCCAAAGGTTTATTACCATATTAACAAGACACCGCTATTGGTTCTTATTATAAGCCCGATTCATCCAGTCCGTTTGTTCCTTACCCCCTCTTTAAGATCCATTTTAATATTATCCTTTCATCTACGGATGGGTTTTGCAAGTTGTCTTCGAACGTAAAACATCGAAATCACGAGCGCGATCTCAGCTTATTCTTTCCTTCTGTGCAGTCCGTGCCTTAAACCCCAAAAGAATCTCACTCCTATAATTCTAATCATTTTTATGAACATGTGGTTCTCAGGGCGATGAGAAATACATACAGATATGACGCCGTTTAATAACTTTGGAACGTACCGACATTTCGGTCGAACCCAGCGCTTCCATCCTTCCTGAAGGGCAAGCCGTCAGACTACAAAAGACCTCCATCTCAAGACCCGTCCACCTTCATCACCTGACCTCTTTACCAAAACGTTTTGAGTCTGATTGTTTAAATTTGGTAATTTTTTGTTATTACGTCAGACGTACCAGCTGTGCTCTGTGTTGGCTGGTCTGTCCTCGACCAAGTGACGTCACATGTGGACACAATAAACCTGTTTGCACATTAGATCTGGTCTAAACTGTGTACCGTTGATATTAATCCGTGTTAGATAGCCTGTAGTGTTGTAATTAGTAGGTATGCGTTAATTAGATTAGCTTGTGCTCGTGTCAGTTGCGTCAGTACCAGGCGTTGTGACGGGCAGCAGCTGGGTGCCTGCAGGACGCAGAACTGTGAAACAGACGGTCCGCCATTTGTATGCGCTGGTTTAAGTGATGGTCAACATCTTTGTGTAGGTAAATCGTTGTGCACAGAGTGCTGTCTTTTTTACTTAGATCACGAGCAGTAAGTGTATTGCTGCCTCTTATACAGGGTCCCTCGGCCCAGCGGGTGCCCTGGTGGTCCAGACAATTTTCGGCCAAATATAGCCCAGTATTTTCCTGTTGAAATTTCTACTAAGTACATTATTATTATTATTATTATTACCATTATTTAGGGTATTTACAATTATGTTGTGGGCCGGGTAGCTTAATCGGTATAGCGACTGACTACGAGCTGGACGTTCCGGGATCGAATCCCGGTGGGGACAAGATTTTTTGCCCATCCAAACCGGCCCTGGGGCCCACCCAGCCTCCTGTAAAATGGGTACCGGGTCTTTCCCGGGGGTAAAGTGCGGCCGGGGCGTGCTGCTGACCACTCACTCCCTTTTAGTGTAGCGGTCATGGAAGAGTAGAGCTATACCTCTACCCACCCTCTGGGCTACACCGGGCCTGTAACGTGATCACTTTACCTTTACCTTTTACAATTATGTACCTGAACCATGTTTCTAGGGTATATAGTGTTGCATCGATTCTGTATTTACAATTTATGCTACGTCTAATGATATTTCCCATGCTGAATGTTTTGTATTTTACGCGATTACTTTCCGAAGTATGTGGGCAGGGATAGCCCAGTCGGTACGGTCTGGACGGTCCGGGGATCGAATTCCTGTGGGAGCGAGGTTCTCCGCACACGCCCAGACGGCCCTGTGGTCCCCCAAGCCTACCATACAGCATTTAATTAAAGCGGCCGGGGCGTGGCGTTGATCACCCACCTTAATCTAGCGCTGATGTTACATGTGCAGTTGAAGGATAGGTCTCGCAACATAACTGGGTAGTTCCAATTGGAAAGAACTGAGGGACAGTCCTCCAGGTGATGTAACGTTACCGACCGAGCGGACGAAGGAATTGGGATGAACACAACCTCGATGGAAAAACCGGATCCATATTATCGTGGCAATCCAATCGTAATTTGTCTGTCGGCTGCTTTAAACCTTCTAAGAACAAGAAGTTTCAGAGAAGCTGTCTATATCCGTCCTCGGGTAAATAGGGAAGAATCCTAAACTAAAAACTAAACTCCGTGGCCTTAGTCCGCACGCGAACTATACCGACAGAGCGGCCGCCGCCGGTCGGCGAAGCTAGTGCCAACTTTTGCGGATAGAGGGGTGTCACGTGGTCAGCGCAACGGGT
>Ga0123353_10011503_pt1 | contig 12475 bp, 4 predicted proteins | sample TergutLab28metaG_3_FD_92763 | JGI IMG/M metagenome (GOLD analysis project Ga0123353, IMG submission 92763) | Labiotermes labralis P3 segment gut microbial communities from Petit-Saut dam, French Guiana - Lab288 P3 | ecosystem: Host-associated > Arthropoda: Insects > Digestive system > Gut ... | reverse complement strand
TGTGGAACCAACAAATACAAACTGACAGAACTATCCCCAACAACAAACCAGACATTATAATCCGTGATAATGAAAAGGGAACATGTATGTTAATAGACGTTGCAATCTCAGGAGACAGAAATGGGATTAAAAAGAAAGCCGAGAAGATTCTAAAATACAAAGACCTTACAATAGAAATACAGCGCATTTGGAATGTAAAAACAAAGGTGATACCAGTAATAATAGGGGCGACTGGGACTATTTCAAAGTCATTTAGAAAATACATGAGCAACATACCAGGAAATCAAGAAGTCAAGGAACTACAGAAAATAGTCATATTTGGCACTGCACACATACTTCGGAAAGTACTAATGTAAAAGTGTAATAGATTCAACGTTGAAACTAACGATATAAGCACCGTGAATAGTAACAACAGAATAGCTGCAACACTGTATTCCCTAGGAACATAGTTTGTCTCAGGAATATAACTATAAATACCCTGCATAAAGGAGATGACGATGATGATGGTGATGGTGATAATAATAATATAACAAAATACAAGAGTTCATGTATGGAGGTACAAGGAATGTGGAACCTGAAATGGAAGATGATAGCGGTGACAATTGGAACCACCGGAATGGTAACAAAAGCTTTAAAGAAAAGTTTGGAAGCCATACCAGGTAAACATTCAGTAGATTCACTACAAAAGACAGCTGTACTTGGAACATGAAACATAATACGGAAAGTACTGTGGTCCGGAACTTTGAAGCCTGAGCGGTGGGGATCGCAGTTGGTTCAAGGGGAGAAGTATCAGGGAGAAAACGCTTGTGACGAGAGACGTAATAATAATAATAATAATAATAATAATAGGACAATAATATCTGTAACAATGCAACATTTGAAATATATATCGTTCACTGACTGCAATACTGACGCGACTCAAAAATTGCCATTTGGAGTTAATACTACGATTGAGCTAAAAAATATAACAAGTATGGTACACCCGACAATACAGCACACTTGTTAGTCGAAACATACCCCGCTGGATGCCAGTATTGTCGAATATAGTGGTTACATTTTTTAGTTCAATCGTAGTATTAGCTCTAAATGGGCAGTTTTTGGGTTGTGTCACAGTTACATTCAGTGAACGATATATAGCTAATTTTTTTTATTGAAGTATATAAATAACGTTAATGAGCAAACTTACGAATGTAGAATAATACCGTCTGTAGAGATGTGACGCCGTATATTCTGGTAGAAATTTTCCCGACTTGTGTAGGAACGTGCAATATCTGTTCTTTTGGTAGAAACCCTACTGTGAAGATAGAGGCGGGGTGTTATAACGGTTATGTCCTCATATCTACAGCAGCCAACGCTGTCAGTACTTTCCGGAAGAAGATATTGTGTGTGTAGTCACTTGGGTGGGAATCCCAAACCCCACAGACGTAGACACAGCCCTATTTCAGCTCACTTTTTGGTGTCAAATATTTATACAAATTATCCTCTCATATTTTCGTATTACCTTTAATATTTATGTGCATCAAATATCTTTAATATTGGTAATGTTTAAACTCAAAATTCACAGGGGAGTTTAGACGTAAGGTCGGGATGACATTAGACCAACTGTGGCAGTCACTGTTCAGACATGGACATACACGGCGTTTATAGGCACAGTAGTCAGTTCCAACAGTTTTTTTTAATTTATCCGCATTCTTTCTTTACATGCTTGTACCATGTTAGTAAAAAGTAAAGTGATCCCGTTACAGGCCCGGTGTGGCCCGGGGGGTGGGTACAGTTATAGCTCTACTCTTCCATGACCGCGTCACTAGAAGGGGGTGAGTGGTCAGCAGCACGCCCCGGCCGCACTTTACCCCCGGGAAAGACCCGGTACCCATTTTACAGGAGGCTGGGTGGGCCCCATGGCCGGTCTGAACGGGCGGAAAATCTCGTTCCCACCGGGATTCGATCCCGGACCGTCCATAGGCGCTTTATCGACTGAGCTACCCGGCCCACGTATCATGTTAGTACTGTATTTTAAATCCACTGACAAACCAACCAACCGACTGACCGACCAACCGACGGACTAACGAACGACCAAACTAAGTACCTAGCTGACTCTCTAATGAACTGACTAACTAACTCCATGGAGCAGAGGTCTTCTTGAGAAGCTAACAGGTTCCCACCTAATTCGCCGCATTTTTATGGACCCCGAAGGTTCGTTACTGCATTCACAAAAGCCCTCAACCTGTCCTTATTCTGAGCCAGATCAATCCAGTCCATGCCCCCATCGCATTTTTGAAGATTCTCCCATCCAAGCGTGGGTCTTCCAAGTGGTCTCTTTGCTTCGGATATTCTAAGTCAGTTAGCAAAGAAAATACAGGTTGTTCTGGAAACGGATGGAGGAAACAGTTCGAGTATTAGAATTAATGGGACACATGTGACTTGCTGAAAATATCCAACTGGTTCAAGAAAAAGAAGAAAAAAATGAGATTGGGTAATAATGTTAAATTACTGATGTCAGGGCACAAACCATATGCAGTCTTTTCAAATAATCGTGAGAGTTATATTATCTTTGTTATTTTCTCACTCTCCTCAATCTTTCTCCCTCCTTTTTTCATGTTATGCATCGGACTGCCTGTAAATGTGTCCACAACTATTCTTCCCAACATGACTATCACTGTTCATTTTAAAATTACATTATACATAAAGTTGGGAAGCTGACGATCGCTTGGCTGCTCAAGAAATCGTTTGTCTTATGTGGAACTTGAAGGTTCATTACTGCGTTTACATGGGCCCACTGTTTTGTACTGTGAGATTACAAACCCCTGTGTTGTTTGGCATGTATGTTGGCTATACGTTCTGACGTTTTGGAGGAGGTATTGCCTCCGTCTACAGGGTAACGGAGTTAGTTCAGGTGGATGTTAGACACAGGGAAACAATTCGTCAGTTTTGAAGGATGGTTTGATGTGGTTGCGTCAGTCACAACCCTTCTTGCTGTCTTTCTTAGCTGTGATTGGCCAGAGTACCTCAGACTACCCTATGCAAGTGAAAGAATTTTCCTCCATATCACTTCAATATCCATTGAAACCATTCCAGTCATCCTGAAGATGGAAGCACTATGTTACTCCGAAACATTGGTACATGTTACCACTACACGGTGTAGAAGTGCAAAAGAAGACTGTTACTTGACATCACATTTCACAACACCATAATCTGAATAATCACTACCATGGGAACATCAAATTTCATATTGTGACCTTTACAGGCGGCCGTCGACTCTCGGACATTCGACTTTCGTACATTATAAATTCTCACCCCTAATCCGTCTTTCGTACGCCCATTTTCGGACTCTCGTACACAGCTGACGAACAAATATTTCGAGCTATCGCACAGTGGCGCTGTAAAACTGAGACCCTAAATGCATTTTGTATCTACTAAATGGCAGAAAGGCCGATCCCAGTGTTGCGCGGACTAAGGCGTGGGTCTACGGCAGTTCGCTTGCTGGGGATGGATGTCTGTCTCTTGTGAGTGTTGTGTTTTATCAGAGGTCTCTGCGACGGACCGATCACTCGTCCAGAGGAGTCCTACCGATTGTGGCTTGTCTATGGCGGAGATTACACGAGGCTACTTTACACATCACTCGCCAACGAGTTCAGTCAGTTGGCGAGCGAGCAGCGAGTAAACTAGCCGTGCCTATTACACGTAGGGATGGAAGGGCTGGACAGTCAGCTACTAGCGCTTTAGTTCACTCGACATCTCAAAGATGAACTGAAGAATTTTAGTGTTTTATAACAAGGCACTTACTAACCGTTTCATTTGCACTGAGCGAGTTTACAAGCGGGATATTATGGTAGCCAGCGGGTACAGTTGAACAGACGTCAACTACACTTGCTTGGATTTAGTCGCCAGCGAGTTTTAAAAAACTCTTAGTGAACTCGCTGGCGACTAGCGTATAAAGCAATCCCACGTAATCCGCGACTCAGTGTGGTCACGAAGCATCGAAAATGAGTAAGCCTAGGCCTATCAGGGCTGTCGACCCATGAAAAATTGCCGGAAGTCGTAGTGAGATAATTTTGATGCAACACGTAACTCCAGAAATTTTAATTGTTTATGTGTAACCCAACTGACAACTCTGATGTTGGTGTGGACGGTTGAGTTGGCCATGTTGGCTGGTTTTGGCGAGGCTTTGTGTTCCTTGTTGTTGGCTATCATGGCCACTTATGATAACATAATGTGGCGACAATATGTGACTTGCCTGTGCAATGTGGTTGTTGTACTGTGAAGCAGATGTATGAAAATGTTGTAAACAACGTTGTTGAGGTTACTAACGGCTTATGAGTTTCGTTGGTAATCCATTATATAGCGATCAGAATTTTGGAGGATATTGTGATGACGGGAACGTTAACAGTTATCCTTGGTTGAATTAGTGCATGAAAGTACCGTAATTGTTGCTACAGCTGTTTTGTTTGTTGCCCTTTAATAGGTATTTTGTGTACTTTTTAAGCAACGGAACTCCTGTTATAACATGTGAGTCTGTTGCTCGACTTTCGTACACGTTTTCAGGAACGAATTTTTTGCAAAAGTCGGGGACTATCTGTGGTTTGAATTATGTTACAAGCATGCTTATTTTATATAATGAAACTTATCTTTGAAAAATTATTTGGAATTTAACATTATGTATTCAATTGATGTTATTCATTGCAGCTTGATACACCACAATGGGAATCCATAAGCGAAGCAGCAAAAGACTTGGTGCGACGGATGCTGACAGTGGACCACACTCAAAGAATCACAATCCAAGAAGTGCTCAACCACAAGTGGCTCAGAGTATGTATATTCTTACTGTGCAGAATGCAGGTCTTTCTTTAACTGAAGTCGTTATCTGGTACTTAAGTGGTATTAATTAGCAATTCCTGAAACACATTTGATCAGGCTATTTTTTTGCCTCACCTATAGATATCATTACAGATGCACATTTTTGTAATTATGTAGTGAATGCTGAAGAAGGAGTGCTGTGTCTGTAGAAGACAAGTGGAGGTATTGATTCTGTGCCTGGGATTTCGTTGCCTTATTTGTCATTATCACAGTCTATAGTATTTGAAGTTTTGTTGGAGTTATACTCAAATTAAGCAAGTTAGGATTTATCTGTGTTTTTATAGATAGACTGGGAATGTGATTTGAATTTGATCCACACACTCTTTAAGAATACTTGGCATATTGCTGCAAGGGGTGTGACTACCATACGTACTACTAAGAGTACAGACTGAATTTCATGTAATATTTAACTGTTTTCTGTTAGGGGTTCGGTATGAAACTGACTGAAAAATTTTGTCTGTCTCTACTAGATATAGATCCATAATGTCAAGATACGGAAGTACACACATAAGGTCAAGGGTTTACAGAAGCACTCATAGAAGAAGTGAATTTAAAAGTCCTCAGATGTGCAGATAAGGCTGCCTGTATTTGATGTCATTGCCTTTCAAAGTTTCTGCAATATTACATACCCTAAGAAATATTATTTACATTGTGACCAAAAGAAAGACAATACATGTGCATTGTAAGTTTTTGATAAAATTACAATAAAATAATATAGTAAGATACATAGGCTGACAAAGTTAATGCTGTGAATACAGATTTAAAGGTGTAGTTATTTGTTTACCAAATTTTCTGGGTATGTCAATTTGTAATAATTTCTGTTTCATTTGGAACACATTCTGCCTATGGTACATGCATTTCAGATTCACTCTTCAGTCTGCTTCTTTCTATTCATTGCCTTTGTTTTTAATTGTGTCAGTGAATTGATAGTTCACACACATTAGTTGCTGTGAAGGGAATCACATTTAATAACCAGTCTTCATTTCAAATAAAATTACTTATAATAGAATTTTTTGTTCAGTTAATAAAAATAATATTTATAACATGCCATCATCTCTATACTAGACTATTTTAAAGAAATAAAATTCACTCTATATAACTTTATGTATAAAGCATACAGCAAAACAGATGAAAGAAAAAGTTTAGTGGTTTTTGTCTTTTATTTGCTTTGGTAGTTGGCCACCCTTGTAACTTACAAGTGTAAGAGAACTGCAGGCATCTACCCTGGTGACAGGGCAGTTATATTATATTACATCATGTCTGACTGTAATTGTAACAAAGCTCAGTGTGGCATTGGAACTAGCTGAAAGATTGGGGTAATGTAAAATACAGTAATGTGATATTTCTAGTAGACAATCCCTCATCCTTCTCACATAGCTGTACTAGCTTAGATTCATTTTGTTGGGGTATGTAGCAATTAATTTGTTCTTATTGTCTTATAGGATCGAGATAAGGGAGTTACCAAAGTTCATTTGCAAGACACAGTTGAAGAAATGAAGAAGTTTAATGCCCGGAGAAAATTGAAGGGCGCGGTACTAGCAGCTGTTTCTTCACCCAAATGGACCTCTTTCTATTCGGACCCTAACAGTGATGGCTTTTCAGATTTTGGAGAGGATGAAGTGACATCTTCGGGTGAGTCCGATCATAATGTGAGGAAACATGCAGCAGCATGCAGGTGGTTGCAAAAGTTTGGCCCTTTGTGTTGGTATGGGCTTGCAACATGACCTCTAAAGTCCAGAAAAGGGATTTTAAATCATGAAATAAGTTTCGTCTGACAGTTGGATTTTGACTCTGGAATGTTGTATTACGGAATGTAAGCATAGCTTGTTTTTATACAAATATGGCACTACAGGTTCCTTGTGTTTTCCCCATGACCTAATGCTGGCAGTGTGGCTGAGTGTGATAGCACACCGTGTGTGCGTGTGTGTGTGTGTGTGTGTGTTTGTGCACAGAATAGATGCAAATATTCATGTACACAGAAATGAGTGTAGGCTGTAATGTGAAGTGGTTGTTAAACTACATAATACTCCAAGACTAGAGTAAGGAAAGTCCATGTAGTAGTTTGTGAGTTGTTATATGTACACAGATGGACAGTCTTATGGACTTGGCATTGTATTATGTGTTCTATAGGGCTAAATGTGCCTAAAAATTGAAATGCTTGACCAGCTTCAAGGCATGCATATATTATTGCATTAGTGTAACACAAGACCAATAAAGGATAAATATACAGTGAAGCTACTTTCATATAATTTGTACATGTTAGTGTTGCATTCTTGCTTGTAAAATCATTTAACACTGAAAACATTAAATTAGCATAACCCAGGCAACACAAAAAGTTATTTGGTGATCACTCTACATTCTAACTATGCTCACACTGGGTGTGCCAACTAAATATTATGAACATGCCAAAGTGAAATGGTGGAACAGACTGCACAGTTACATAGACACATTTTCCACCTTTAGGTTGGCGTGACTCCTGAGGTGCAAAAGTTCTTTCTGTTTACAAAATCACAAATGTGGTCAGTTTACTTACACTTAATACAGAGAAAATTCTGTTTTGTTTTGCTAGCTTAAGCTTTGAAAAACTGATTTGCTGAATTGTCACTCACAGGAATGGTAAGATAAGTGATCCATACTTTTGTGGAAACAGCCATTCAAGAATTCTTGTTGAAGTAGCTGTACCCTGACACAAGTATCTCTTAAGGCTACTAATGCTTTATTTTCCATGACCTTTCTGAGTTGCAAGCACCTAATTTTCAGTGACAGGTGTGTGTCATGGCAGTATGGTCTAAGAAGGTTTTGAGTTTCCTTGTGCTGGATCTGTGCTTTTTGTGAGGAGTCCACCTTTGTTGCAAAGCACATAAAATGCCTCTCGCCGTTCTCATATTGCTTACAGTTTGCCCCTCAGGAAAGACTGTTTTATGAGCCACTGAACAGTTCATTGCCCACATTGAGTGCTACTTTCGTATCCATTTAGTTTACTCTTTATTTTTTTCCAGTTGCAGAAGTTAGGTTATATGAAGAGTGATGTAAAGGGAAAGAAAGCTTGCATGCGGAATGGTATACAGTTACAGTTAATGGTGTAAACAAAAGTTACTTGCGTGGTGTTCTGTGCATTACTAAGTTTATGTACAACCCAACTATCACAATATAGCGAGATTTTACATTCTGACATCAGTATTGCTGAGGATAAGAGTCTTGTGGGATGTTAGGCTCTGTTTTTTGGTGAGTGGTTTCTGATGTTTAGAAGGACAGTAGTGCTTTCATTTTCAGTGTGAAACAGTTGCTTTTCTCTGAAGTTGGAGGCTCACTTGGCTGTTTCCTTTTCCAGTTTGTGGACTCAGTCTTAGAACATGCTGTGTGGAACCTTAATATTATAATCTAGATATATTTACTGGCTATTAAGAAAACTTAGCAGTAAAGGAAATACAATGGACATCCACATAATACTCACAAAAATTTTAACATTTGCAGTTTTAGTATGTACTGAGTTGTTAGTGGCAGCAGCATGAAGATGGCAAACACAATGGACAGTGTGTGTTCTGGTGACAAGATTTTGTCAGACTGCTGGTATTATTGGCTGTCAAGTATGGCTGTAGGGCAGGAATGATCCAAACAAGTCTGTAATAAACAGATTTGTAACAAGTTTGACTATGGTCAACAGCAAGGAGAGTAATATAAATAGAGAGCTGACAAAATGTCAGGAACAATTGTATGTATTCACAAGGAGGGATGTGGTTTTGGAAAACATGTAAGATGTGTTGTTGAAGAACTTGACATAAGACATAGGACATTCACGTGACTATTTTGATGTATGTGCAGTGTGTTCCAACAGAACTCAAATGCAGCAGTACTTAGGGCAGGGAGGTGACAAGAGTTAATGTTTGTGGTCTATTTATGCCTCTGCCAGAGAAAAATCCAAAGCTTAAGGCTTATGAATGAAACTTACTTTCACTGGAAAAATCCCAGAAAGCAGAATAAGTATGTGTGGGGCCCTGAAAACTTGCTACATTAAGTAATTTAGACACTGTGACACCTTCAAAATGTGCATGCACTGTTTTGGAGGCCCCTTTTTTTATTTTTTTTCTTTCTTTGAACTTACTAGGAGTTCTTGTGTTATTATTTCCATGTTGTCAAAGAACATTTTCTCCCTTTCCAGTAAAGTGTGGTCGTTGGTTTCATTCAAACATTTTTCCACTACAGTGATGCACAAGCACAGTCCTACACGCTCTGCATGGCGTATTTGGATAGGTGCTGTGTAATCAGTTTCCAGCATGCTCAAGATATAGACATTTTACATACCTTCCCTTCTTGTAGAGAGATAGTGGGTTGATGAGATCACTGTACTGTCATTGTGTTTTCCTCTTTTCCCACTTCCGGACAAGTTCCTAATTGTTTTTAAGTTTGATATGACTATTATACCATTGGAGGTAACCCAGACTTTATGCTCTTTAATTTCCTACAGTTAGTATTAAAACAAGTGATTATGAATCTAAACAAGCATGGTATAACATATGACTCATATGTTTGTGACATAAGATAGAAGGTCACTGGGGAAAGAATGTGGATTCCACTGAAGGTGACAGGATTATGAAAGAAGTGTTGAATGATGATGATGATGGTAGATTTTTGCGGAGTTCTCACTGTTGAAACCAAGAAAAGCTAGTTTATCTACTCTGTAAAGGGTGTTGGTATTTAGTTTGAAAATGTGACAGCAGTGTTGATGTGAAGTGGTAAATTTATAATTATTCATAATAGGTATGTTGATGATGCACATGCGAGGCATTCAGGCTTTATGGAAATAAACATTTTTTGAGGGGAGATCCTGCAGTGGAACTGATCGTCCCAATTTTTCACTGAGAATTTCGTCTCATTTATTCCAGGGTTCAGAACCTGTCATTGACAAACATGTTTTCTAAAATTTAGTTGCCCGTTGTGTTAGGACAGCTGTGTAATATGTCTGAAATGTTTTAAATGTCATACTTAGATTGTGTTGGTATTTGTGTCGCCATGTTGGCGCAGTTTAATGTCTGTGCATAACTGCTTGGAGCAGCTGTGACAGCCAGCCCAGGGAATACCAATGCAAGACCTGTCTGTTGACCTATAGCCCTGTTCTTTCTTTTGTGTACTCTTCATAACTTGTTAACCTTAAATGATGCCCTTAACATTACAATGGAAAAATCAAATGTAATTGAAAGCTTTAATAGGTCTTATTGAAGAGCAGTAACAAAATATGCAGTGAGCACATTTGTAAGTTGTGTGTTGGTCTTTCTCAAGGAGCTGTGAGCCTGGTTCTTGACTCGCTGGATGACATTCACTGTCTTCAAGAAGCACCTCTCAATGACCGTGACTTCCTGCATTCTGTCTTAGAAGACAGACAACTACATGCTCTCCTTGAGGTAAGTGCATCCTATCTTGCTTATGCTCTGTATATCATTTTTTCTACAAACTGCTGTAACAATACTTGGCTTTTTTGGAATACAATGCAGATATTAAGATTCAGTATTAAACCCCTTATTTAATGTCTTAGAATTTGGTAAATCAAGATTTTTAAGATGTGTAAATCACGTGTAGTTGGAGGATGATACACTTATGTTTTTGGTATTATAATTATAGAGATATCCCTGTCCACACTATGAAGACATTTATTTTGGGGTATAAATGGATGCCATTCATATTGACTGATAAACTAGATGTTAATTTGATAAATGTTCTATTATAAAGTTGTTAGGGACACACCTGAATTCAGGTATAGGGTCAGTCTGTTTGAATTTTGGGTTTAGTGCAAATTGTTTACTTCTTCCTGTTCAGTAAATTAGTTTGTTAAAGGTAATATATTATTGGAATTCAGATTTTAGCCTAATTTAAATGGTTCTGATTCCAAATTCTGAGTAAGCAGATTTTTCTTTTAATGTCCGTGGAAAGTTTTGGATAAAGCTAAATAATGCGGTGATGAAATGTGTAGCGGTATTTAATCTTGTAGTTGTATGTGATGCAGCTGGCTTGTCAAGGAAATGTTTGACTCATGTCTGTGATTATAGCCATGTAATTAAACTTGTTTTGCCTGAGTCACAGATATTGCATGTTCGAAATCGTTGGGAATTGCTGTCTTTGCGAATTGTAATTAGGCAACTGCGACCTTTCATTCTCACATTATCTGTGTCTTTATGGCTTGCATGTAGTAGCAGGACTAATTCTGACGTGAATTGAAAATATTTGGATTGCTGTAACTGATGAGAAAACAGGTATTCTGTGGTGTATTTACTGTGCCTTACTAGGCACGTTTGCAAGCGACAAACTTCAACATGTCTGTCTTTCCATCTGCATGTATCAGGGTGACTCCCACTGGACAGATTTCCATGGACTGATTCTTGTGTGGGAATGCACTAAAATTCATTGGCAGAGTCCAGTTTTGTTTACAATCAGACAAAAATGACAGGCTCTGTACATAAATATCTAGGTACATTTATGACCTCTAGCCATTATTGGTGTTTGTAAATCAGTGTTCTGTGTCAGGTATGCACTGATTCTGAGAAACCATTTTCGATTTTTTTTTAATGAAATAAAAAATAACGCCTTATGTAGACATCGCATCCACCCGTTCGTCCGTGCCCTTCCTTCTGTGACCTACTATGAATAAACCGTTTGTCCAGACTTTTATGGAGTTCCATACGGTAGTTTTTTTACAGAAAATTGTCGAGAGAGCATGAATTTCGTAAAAATTAGCGCTGTGGCCGTCATACTCTACTTAAGGACGTAAATGAATTTCCACATTCTTGACCAGTTTGGGCGAAATTTGTACGGTCCGGGAATCGAATCCCGGTTGGGGCGAGATTTTCAGAACCCCTTCAGACCGGCATTGGGGCCGACCCAGTCCCCTGTGTATTGTGTACTGGGTCACTTTCCCGGGGTTAAAGCGGGCGGGGCGTGGCGTTTACCACACACCCTTATCTAGTGCTGAGTTTAAAGATAGAGTAGAACTGTACCTCTTCGCACACTGACCCTTTGTGGCCTGGTATGTAGTGAACTTTACCTTCACCTTTGGGCGAAATTCGATAGATGAGATCTGTGCGTGGTATTGTTGAGAACTTTTGAGTTTCGTGCAAGTCGATACAGTGGCGACCATGCTTTACTTACAGGTGTAAACAATAGTTTGCCCCATTTTCTAAATTTTTCTTCCAATTTGGATAAAATGTATGCAGTGTCGTTGAGCGGTTGCGAGTTCCATAAAAATCGGCGGCGTGAGAGGCTTACTTCACCCTTGCTCGTAGAATACTTTCCACATTTCTGTCCGACTGGCGTCAAACTTGGTACAGGCAGTGTCTACAAAATTGAATTGGATAGCTGAGTTTAGTGAAAATCGGTGCAGCTACAGCCATAATTTACTTTTGGGGACATAAATTCAATTGTCCTACTTTCAGTATTTATTGTTTGATTTGGGAGGAATTGGTGGGCCGGGTAGCTCAGTCGGTATAGCGACTGACTACGGGCTGGACGGTCCGGGGTCGAATCCCGGTGGGGACGAGATTTTCCGCCCGTCAAGACTGGCCCTGGGTCCCACCCAACCTCCTGCAAAATGGGTATCGGGTCTTTCCCGGGGGTAAAGTGCGGCCGGGGCGTG
>Ga0123353_10011502_pt1 | contig 12475 bp, 8 predicted proteins | sample TergutLab28metaG_3_FD_92763 | JGI IMG/M metagenome (GOLD analysis project Ga0123353, IMG submission 92763) | Labiotermes labralis P3 segment gut microbial communities from Petit-Saut dam, French Guiana - Lab288 P3 | ecosystem: Host-associated > Arthropoda: Insects > Digestive system > Gut ... | reverse complement strand
GTTTGTCTGCGACAAACTCAATAATTTTTCAACGGTTTTGCGGCTTTCCTTTCGAAATATCAATGGCTTTTTTCTGGCATATCTCGTGACAGCAAAAACAGCGAATACAGCGGTGAAAATCAACAATGACTTTGTGTTCTCTCCCGGGGCCGCCCAGGTTCATGGCCTGTGAGCCGCAGATGCGCAAACAGTCCCCGCAGCGGACACAGAGGCTGTGGTTAATCTCCGGCCCCGGGGCAATGGAATTCCTGAACTGCCTTAAGGGGCGCGGCATGACAAAATCAAATAGTTGGGATCTTGATTTTTTAAAGGGTATCTTTAAAAAGTTGGGTATTCGCAGAGTCTCGGGCGACAGACCCGGGTATTCGATTTCATCCGGAGACGAAAGCCAGTGGGAGCGGCTCAAAGCCTCCCTGTTCACAGGTATTTGCAGAGACTGATAACCGATAATCGCGGATGCCGCGATATCCATTGCAAGGAGGTTTGAGGAAGCCAGGACAAGGCCGATTTGCCGCGGAATCCCCGAACCGGGACCCGGTCCCTCCATACCGACTACCGCATCCATAAAAGCGTAGGCCGGATTTACTGCCAGGTTAAGGTCCACAAGCATCGAAGCAAAAGAATCGTGGCTTGGGAAACGGGCGTGATAGGAACTTTTCGCCAGTGACGGGATAAGACCAAATATATTTTTCATTGCCCCGGTAAAATACATGAGCTGGTGGGTTTTAAGTTTCGGAAGGCTAATAATTACATCCGCTTCCTTGACTGCTTTGGCAAGGGCGAATTTTTTTAATACTTTTCCTTTGGGACAATGCAGTTCGGTTTTCCCCGAAGTGAAATCCACCCATTCCGCCCCGTTTTTCCTTGCCGTCGCTCCAAGGCCGCAGCCTTTGGCGGAAAAGCCCGGCACCTGTATCCCGGGGCTGTCGCCGATAAGGATTTTGGACGCTCCCATATCCCTTGTTAGCCTGATTGCCGCTTCAAGAAAAACAGGATGAGTTGTAATTGCTTTATCAGGCGGAGCATCGAAAAGGATATTGGGCTTTAGAAGTACTGTTTTGCCCGCCACATCAAGATCGCCTGAAAGTTCAACAGTTTTTTTTAACGCTTTGTACACTTCGTCCGGATTGTACGACTCGCAACGTTCAATTCCCACTTTTTTATTCATGAGCTGAATGTAGCAGAATTTTTTATTAATCTCAAGTTCGTATGATTTGTGGCAAAATTCTTCTCTTTCTGCTAGGCTGGAAAAATGAAGGCATTTTACGCGTGTGTTTCCGGCAGGGTCCAGGGCGTAGGTTTCAGGTATTCCGCGGCAAGGGAAGCCAAGAGGCTCAGGCTTTCAGGATGGGTCAGGAACTCATCTTCAGGCGATGTGGAAGTATGGGCGGAAGGGCCGGCTGAAACTCTTGAACAATATCTGGAATGGCTGCGCCGCGGCCCGCAGTTTTCGCGGGTCGATTCCGTAGACGCGGAAAATAAAGTACCCAAGGGGTACACGTGCTTTAACGTAGAGCACTAAGTAAGGTTTTTTACCCAGCGTTCTTTGCGGAGGAAATGGCGGCAGATAAAAACCTTTATAATATCGGTTAGTTTGAGGAGGGCGAACATGGGAACTGGCTGTATGGTAGTTGCAAAGGAAAGAATAAAAGCCCCCGGAACAAAAAGGAAAGTGTTCACCGAAAGATCGGTATACATTCCCATCGCCGCATCTCCTCCGGCTCTTGAAATCGCGAATTGCATATTCAAAAGCCCCCAGAGCGGAAGGTAAGCGAGGATCACAAGCACAAGGCCCAGACAGTTTGTTCTGGCTGCCAGGCTCAGGTTTGAGAAAACCAGGGGAATGATCGCGCTGGAAACAACAGCGCCCGGCAGAGCGAGGATAATGCCCGCGGCAACCGATCCGGACTTGAGCCATTTGGCCCTGTCGCGGGCCTCATCGAGCTTATCAGCGCCAAGCGAACCTCCGACAAGCACGCCGGCAGTTATCCATATTCCGCCGAAAAGCAAAAAGAACACGTTGGCTATTGTCCAGCCGGCTGCCATGCCGGCTACTACCTCGGCGCCGCCCCTGCGGTTGTACATAGCAACCATGATGGTTTCCGAACTCACCCATGACAATTCCGAAACAAAAATCATTCCGGATTTGATAAAAATATCGCGGATAAGCTGCTTGTGAATATGAAACAATTTTCCAAGGCCCACAAAAAATGGCGCTTTAAGACGCATAACGAAAAAAATGTAGAGAGTTACTTCAAAAACCCTGGCAATGATGGTGGCGATTCCGGCGCCCTGCACCTCAAGCCGGGGCGCGCCAAGGTTTCCGTAAATCAAAACCCAATTACCAAAAGTGTTTACCAGAGCCGCGGCTCCGGAAATGCACAAAGGAACCTTTGGCTTCGAAATCTCCCTGAAACTCGTCCCAATGGCGGAAGAAATCGCCAGGGGAAGGAAACTCCACGAAACAAGCTTAAGGTATATTGAACCGAGTGTGGCAATTTCATCCTGGGCCGTATTTGCGGTAATTAAAATTGCAATAAGGGAACGGGAAAAGATTTGCGCAAAAATAAAAATTACCAAAGCCACTGCCACCGCAAGAAGAACTTTAAAACGGAAAGCATGTTTCATTCCGTCGCTGTTGCCCGCGCCTTTATACTGAGCCAGGTATATTCCTCCTGCCTGGCAGATGGTATTGATAATAACAATATAGACAAAATGAAGGTGATTTGTAACGTTTACAGCGGCCATGCTGATGTCTCCAAGACCGGCAACCATGAAGTTATCTATAAGGGAGACCATACTCATAATGAACTGCTGCGCCATCACAGGCAGGGCAATCGCCAGAGCCGCGCGGTAAAAAGACCAGGGACCAAAATGTTGTTTCAACTTGCTGACTCTTTCTTTAATATCAAGTATCCTCATAGAGTAATGAAAAAGATATGCTCAACAATTTTACTCCTTGCGCTTTTATTTACCCATACCCGGAATATTTTTGCATTCGATGAGGAAGGAGAACCAGCATCGGATAAAGCGAAAGAAATATTGCTCAGCGGTCTTATTGCCGGCGGGGAAACCCTGCTATGCAACGGAATTGTTATGTTCAGTAACATCTTATACTATAAAACCACAGGAAAACAATCCTGGGCAATCCCAACCGCCGAATCAGTCAAGTACAATTTAACCGTTCCGTGGGAATGGGAAGATACGGACGATTTCATTGTAAATCAAATCGGACATCCCGTGCAGGGTGCGCTGTATTATGCCACAGGAAGAGTCAACGGATTCGGTTATTATTCTTCCGCCCTATTCAGCGCGCTTGGCAGTGTGACGTTTGAAGCTTTCGGCGAAGCAAACAAGGCTTCCTTTAATGATTTAGTTACCACAGTTACCAGTTCTTTTTCCGTAGGAGAAATGTTCTACAGGCTTTACCTTGAAGCCTGCGCCGCGGGTGTTCCCGAATTTTTGGCACTTGCAATAAATCCAACAGCCGGTGTTCACAGGTTTCTTACAGGCTGGGAACCGCCCAATTACGGAAGAAATCTATATCAATTGAGCCTTCAGGCCGGAATGGGTTACGCGGAAACAAGTTATTCGCTGGAGGGGAACGAGGGGGGATTTTTCTCCTATAAAGGATTTTTCCCCCATCTGGGCGTCAATATTATTTACGGAAACCCGTTTGAACAGGAAAGCAGAATCCCTTACGAGCATTTTGAACTTTCCATGTCTTTGGGCATGAATCCGGGCAGATACATGAACATCCGGGTTTTTTCCGATGGCTACCTTTTCTCGCTTCCAGCGGCCTATGCGGGCAAAGGCAAGATGAGTACCGGCCTTTCCATGCACTTTGATTTCGTGACCCTGGGAAAATATGATCCGGGAACATCGACAATTAATCAATACAGTAACGCGCTGGACTGGACAATAAAATTCCGGGAGCTAGTCTCCAAAGACACGGCCTTCGAGATGAAAGCTCACGCAGGTTTTACTTTTATGGGGGCAGGGGCATACTACGCCCCGGAAGCCATGGATGAGTTTAAAAATTACGGATACGGTCTAAACGCAAAACTATTCCTGAATTTTGAACACAGAACGCTGGGCAGGCTTGAGATGAATGCGTTTGGCTATGTAATGCGTACTTTTCCATTTCCGGCAGTCACCCATTTTTCCGAGGGAACAGCGTACTGGTTTTTTACGGATATTACATATTCCTACCGCCTTTCAAAACATATATCCGCGGGCATTTCCGGCTCTTTTGTAATTGAACACGGTATATTCAATGGCGGCTTCCCGAATACCGAAAAACAGAACAGCGAAGCAAAGTTTTTTCTTGCATGGAATTTGTAATAATCGACTGACAATAAGTTAATATAATAGTATATTTATTATTATGGCAATAAAAGTCGCCTCCCAACAGAAATGTAATATAGAGAAAATAATTGAAGAAATCGATCAGCCAAACATAAAAGTGGTGTTATATTTCTTTTCTCCGGATCTTGAGCCGCAGGGGATAGAGAAAACACTTGCAAAAACATTTCCCCATACCGCCTGTATCGGCGCATCCATGATAGGCGGCTGGTCATCGCAAGGAGCCCTGGAATCGGGCATCACCGCCATGTCCCTTTCTTCCGATGAAGTTGCCGAGGTCTATGTAACCTTTCAGGAAGAGGTTAAAAAAGACCCTCTTTTAGCCGCATGGACCGCCATCACCGATCTCAAGCGGCAGACAGCGGGAGAGAAAATAAACCCGGATGAATACCTGGGATTGATATTTTTTGACGGCCTTTGCCTGGGTGAACTTATTATGAAGGAATTCGCGCTGGACGGAGACCTCAACATGGCTTTTGTGGGAGGCGCTGCGGCGGACACGCTCACCTTCACAAGAACCCTTGTCGGTATCGGGGACAGGCTTTCCGCGGACGGCCTTGCCGCTGTAATCCTCAAAATGAAAATTCCTTTCTTCTTTAATCACTATGTACATTACCTTCCCACAGAAACTTCATTTATCATTACAAGAGTAGAAACCAAGAAAAGAATAGCATGGGAGATCAACGGGGAACCCGCTGCGGTTTTCTACGCCCGGCAAATCGGTATCAGCAATCCAAATATGCTCGACGCGGGAATTTTCGCCAAACACCCGCTGGGGCTCACGCTTGGAGAATCGGTTTACGTGCGAAGCCCCAACGCTGTTATTGACGGCAAAGGCCTGCAATTTTACTGCTACATTGAGGCAGGCACCAGGGTTTTTTTGCTGAAGCAGGGCGATATTATAAGCCATGCCGAGCAAAGCCTGGCCATGGCATCGCAATTTCTTCCCGGCATACAGGGCTGCCTGCTGTTTAACTGCGTATTGCGTTATCTGGAACTCAAAGAGCTGGGCAAACTGAATGTTTTTAACGATGTGTTCAGCAGCTACCCTATGATAGGCTTCAACACTTACGGGGAAGAACTCTTTACCCATCACAACCAAACACTGACAGCGGTGTTTTTTGGAAACCCGCCCGAGACCGGAGCGGCTGACCCCTACAAAGCCAAGAGGCTTTTTCATTACACCGACAGCAAACTCAAATCCCTTGTTTTTGACATTGTGAGCCGGAGCGAGCTCTTAAACATCACCATCTCCTACCTGACAGGAAGCATGGAAACCGAGGACAATAAAATGGATCTTTCCGGTTATGAGTCGATCAGAAAGAGCCTCAGGGCCATGATTGAGCAGTCGGAAATATCCAAGGAAGACATAAAAAATATGCTGGTCGTCTACCAGAGCAATGTGGAAAAAACCGGGGAATATGTTTTCAGCATCGTAGACGAGATAAGGGCCCAGAACCGCCGTCTTGCGGAACTGCGGGAAGAAGCCGAGACGGCAAACCGTACAAAAAGCAAATTCCTCGCCAGCATGAGCCATGAAATCCGCACACCCATGAACGCAATTGCCGGAATGGCCGAACTGCTTCTGCGAAGGGATCTTCCCGAAGATGCCATGGGTGAAGTACTGGATATCAAACAGGCAGCGTCAAACCTCATTTCCATAATCAACGATATTCTTGATCTTTCCAAAATTGAAGCGGGCAAACTTGAGCTCATAAACGCGAAGTACCTCCTCGCGTCTTTGGTTAACGACGCTGTAAGCATTATTCGCACCAGGCTGATGGAAAAGCCCATACGCTTTTTCACCAACATCGACAGCACCATTCCCAACAGTCTCATTGGCGATGTTGCGCGCTTGCGGCAGATACTGACAAACCTTCTTTCCAATGCCGTGAAGTACACCGAACAGGGACAGATCAGCGTTACCATTACCCAGCAAGAGCGCAAAGATCAAACAGTTTGGCTCAACATCGCCATAGCAGATTCGGGAAGAGGTATCACCGCCGAGAACCAGGCGAAACTTTTTGGCGACTTTGTCCAGGTTGACACAAAGCGGAACCGGGCTATTGAAGGTACAGGCCTCGGACTCGCTATTACAAAGCGGCTCTGTATCGCCATGGGCGGAGACATTAGTATGGAAAGCGAATTTGGCAGGGGAAGTACTTTTACGGCTCATATCCCGCAGGTGGTTGATTCCGAAATCCCCTTTGCGGAAGTAGAAAACCCGTCAAACAAAAAAATATTGGTTTTTGAACCCCGTTCGGTTTATGCCAAATCTTTGGCGTGGTCTTTGGAAAACATGAAAGTTCCTCACACCATAGTTTACAACCACAATGACTTTGATAAGGCCCTCGGCCGTGAAGAATGGTCCTACGTGTTTTCCGGCTACGGTCTTTATAATGACATCACGCCGGCAATGGAAAAACTCGGTGAAAAAAGACCGCCCCTGGCATTAATGGTAGAATGGGGTACCGAAGCCTTTGTTCCCAACGCACGCTTTGTGTCATTGCCCGTTCAGTCGCTGTCGATCGCCAATGTGCTTAACGGTAAGGAGGACAGCAAAGTTTACTTCGGGACTGCGGGCAGCAACGCCGCAATCCACTTTTCCATACCCAATGCCCGAATACTGGTAGTAGACGACATCGCCACAAACCTAAAGGTAGCGGAGGGACTCCTTGCACCTTATCATGCGTCAGTGGAAACCTGCTTGTCCGGAGGAAAGGCCATAGAACTGGTTTCAAGCAACAATTACGACCTCGTACTCATGGATCACATGATGCCTGAAATGGATGGCATTGAAACAACTGCGGCAATCCGCGCTATGGAAAAAAAGCAGGATGAGGCCCTGGATTTAGCAGGAGATGAAGCTCAAAGGAATGAACGCAAGCCCATTCCTATTATCGCGCTGACCGCGAATGCTGTATCGGGTATGAGAGAAATGTTTATTTCCAATGGCTTCAATGATTTCCTGGCCAAGCCGATAGACATTTCCAAGCTCGATGAAATACTCGTGAGGTGGATCGCAAAAGAAAAAAGGGAATGGAGCACGAAAACCGAAACAGAAAAAAAGCTTATCATCCTTGTTGACGATAACCCCGAAATTTTACGTACAGGGAAATCCATTCTGGGGAAAAAATTCAGAGTCGCTACCGCGCCGTCGGCGGCAAAACTGTTTAACCTTTTGGAAAACAATCTCCCCGCACTCATTCTTCTCGATGCTGACATGCCTGAGATGAATGGCTATGAAGCGATTGGGACATTAAAATCAAAAAACGAAACCAAAGACATTCCCGTGATCTTTGTTACTGAAACGCCCGGTCCCGGAGAAAAGGAAAACCAGCCCCGGGAGGCAAGCGGTTTTATTTCCAAACCATTTGACGAGGCAGCGTTATTCGCATGTATAAGCAGGCTTCTTTAAAAGCAAAAAATCCTCACATCAGCAAGTATTCTGGAAATGAGGGTAATTATGGAAAGCGATAAAAAACTGGTTATTTTGGTAGACGATAATCCATCAAATCTTCAGGTTGGAAAGAATGTTCTTTCGGAAAAATACCGTGTCGCAACCGCTCCTTCGGCTGAAAAGCTTTTTCTCCTTTTGGAAAATAATTACCCTGCAATGATTCTTCTTGATATTGACATGCCGGAAATGAACGGGTATGAGGCAATAAAAATTTTGAAATCAAAAAAGGAAACAAAGAATATTCCCGTAATCTTTCTGACCGCGAAAGCCCATTACGATGACGAGCTTCAGGGCCTTACCCTGGGCGCCATTGATTACATCACCAAACCTTTTCAGCCTCCTCTCCTTTTAAAACGCATTGAAGTCCACATGCTGGTGGAAATTCAGAGGAAAACATTGACGGCTCAGGCATCCGAGCTGCAATTCTTCAACAGCAACCTGGAAAGGCTTGTAGCCAACAAAACACAAAGCGTTTTGGATTTGCAAAACGCACTCTTAAAAACCATTGCGGAATTGGTAGAATGCCGTGACGACATCACAGGCGGCCACATTGAGCGCACCCTGCGGGGCATTAAATCGCTTCTTGACGAAATGGAGAGAAGAAAACTTTACCGGGAAGAAACATCAAATTGGGACACAGACCTCGTATTACAATCCAGTCAGCTTCACGATGTCGGGAAAATTTCCATAAGTGACAATATCCTAAAAAAACCCGGAAAACTTACCCATGAAGAATTTAAGGAAATGAAAAAGCACACGAGTTTTGGCGAGCAAATTATAGTAAAAATAGAATCGCTTTCAAAAGAGAACAGGTTTCTGGATTATGCCAAAATTTATGCCGCCAGCCACCATGAAAACTGGGATGGCACAGGATACCCCCGCGCCCTAAAAGGAAATGACATACCTTTATTGGGCCGCCTCATGACCATTGCCGATGTATATGACGCGCTTGTTTCCATTCGTCCGTATAAAGCCGCGTTCTCCCATGAGAAAGCTGTCCAAACCATCATCGAATTGGGCGGAAGGAAATTCGATCCTGCGCTTGTAGAAGTATTCACCAGCGTGGCGGATAATTTCAGGGGATAGAATTCAGCCTTTTTGCGGATTAAACTGGGTTGGAAGCTGGAAAAAAGTAACACAGGAGAAAAAAATGGACCTTCTATTAATATTAAACCTGGTAATTCTGATTATTTTGTTGGTTCAATTTATGGTAATTGTGGTTCTTATAAAGAAAATACGTCAAGGATCCCAGGAAGATGTTTTAAGAAGGCTGGTAGAATTCAATTCACGGCTTGGCGAAAATGAAATACATTTTCGTAATGAACTGGGAAATCAATTTGGCCGTAACCGGGGGGATTTAACTTTATCCCTGAAATCAGTATCTGATCAATTATCAACTACAATTACACATTTCACCGGCCTTGTTGATAATAAAATAAGATCAATTTTGGATTTATTATCAAATTCTTCAAAAGCAAACAGGGATGAACTCACAAAAAATCTTATCGAATTTCAAAAACAGGTTACACTCGGACTCGAAAAGAACCGGGAGATCGTAGAAAGAAAGCTTGCGGAAATTCAGGCAGGAAACGAAGCCAAGCTGGAAAAAATGAGGGAAACCGTTGATGAAAAATTACATAAAACACTTGAAACAAGACTTGGCGAATCATTCAAGCTGGTAAGCGAACGCCTCGAGCTTGTACAAAGAGGCCTGGGCGAAATGCAAAACCTGGCCAACGGCGTCGGAGATTTAAAGAAAGTACTGTCAAATGTAAAAACAAAAGGCGTTTTGGGAGAATATCAACTTGGGGCAATTCTTGAGCAGCTTCTTGCACCGCATCAATATGCTCAAAATGTAGCAACAAAAGAGGACAGCAGGGAAAACGTCGAATTCGCAATAAAAATACCCAGCAAAGTTGACTCTGACAAATATGTTTGGCTCCCCATCGACTCGAAATTTCCGACTGTTGATTACGAATCTCTCATGGATGCGTATGACAGCGGGGATGTAGTTCTTTTGGAACGTTCCAAAAAAGATCTTGAAGCCAAAATAAAATCTTTCGCGAAAGACATACATACCAAGTATGTTGACCCGCCGGCCACAACAGAATTTGCAATCATGTTCCTGCCATTTGAAGGCCTATACGCGGAAGTATTACGTATACCCAATTTGTTTGAAACAATTCAAAGCACCTACAAGATTACAATAGCAGGTCCAACAACAATATCCGCGTTTTTAAACAGTCTGCAAATGGGTTTCCGCAGTCTCGTGGTTGAAAAAAGAACAAATGAAATATGGAATGTTCTTGGCGCGGTAAGAACCGAGTTTGGAAAGTTCGGAGATATACTGGAATCCACAAAGAAAAAACTTGATCAAGCCAGTGCCGAACTTGAAAAAACCGGAACAAGAACACGCCAAATCGAGAAAAAATTGCAGGGTTTTGACGCCTTACCGGAAACTCAAGCTCAGCAGTTATTGGATACATGAAAACTCTCTTGCCATACTTTGAATCACACAAAACAACATACATAATACCTTTAGAAGTGTGGATATGCGCTGCTTCGAAAACTCTTGGGGAGCATACTGTAAACAACGGTTAGAAATACCATATTAGATAAGGGGGAATATGCCTGTGGGGACAGCATCTGGCGTGCCAAAATAAACGCCACGCCAAAGTGTGCGTCAGAAAAGGCCACGACCAGCTAGCTGGCCACATAGGCATATTCGCCCGTATCTGTTTATGAATATTTCTATGTTGCCGTTTACAGTATGCTGGCCGGCACACTTAGTTTATTTGCTCAGTATTTTCTTAAGCGCTTCCAGCAGCCTGTCGACATTTTCCTTTTTTGCGGTATGACCCATGATGCCAACGCGCCAGATTTTGCCGGCAAGGCTTCCGAGACCTGCGCCGACTTCTATCTTGTAGGTTTGGCGCAATTCCTTTCGTACCGCAGCTTCGTCTACGCCGGAGGGGACAGTTACCGTGTTAAGGTTGGGGAGGCGCCAGGGCTTTTCAACAAGGAGCGAAAGTCCCATTGCTTCTACACCGGCCGCGAGGTATTCGTGGGTTTCCCTGTGGCGAGCCCATACCTTTTCAAGTCCTTCTTCCAGAACGAGGTTTAAGGCCTCATACAGGGCATAGTACATATTGGCAGGGGCGGTGTGGTGATACGCGCGGGGAGTGCCGCTCCAGTATTTCATCAAGAGGGTCATGTCGAGGTTAAAATTGGGGACTTTCTTTTTGCGGGCGGCAATTTTTTCCATTGCGCGGGCAGAAAAAGTAACAGGAGCGAGACCTGAGGGGCAGCCGATACATTTTTGGCTGCAGCTATAAAGTGCATCAATTCCGATATCGTCTGTCATTAGTTCATTTCCGCCAAGGCTGGTAACAGCATCAACGATAAAATAAGCGCCTGCTTCCTTTGCCAAAGATCCTATCTCTTTTACCGGATTAAGAACGCCTGTAGAAGTTTCTCCGTGAACCATGCCTACAAGTTTGTAAGACTTTCCTTTCAATTTTTTGGAAACTTCATCTATGTCAAGCGGCTTTCCCCAGGGGAATTCAAGCACATCAACCTGGGCTCCCAGGCGGCGGGCAACTTCGGCCATGCGATCGGAAAAGAAACCGTTCACGGTTACCAGCATGGGTTCGCCTTCTTCAATAAGGTTCACCATCACCGCTTCCATTCCGGATGTTCCTGTTCCTGAAAGGGTAATTGTCGCCTCGTTTTTTGTGTTCATCACTTTTCGAAGACTGTCTTTAAGACCATCCATAAGAGCCAAAAATTGAAAATCCAGATGGCCAATGGTCGGTTTGGCTAAAACCTCATAAACCCTGGGGTGAACTGACGAGGGGCCAGGTCCCATTAACAATACCGAATCCATAGTTTCAAGCAGATTTGCCATTTTTCTCTCCTTATTTAATACAGCTAAATTATGTTACCACAGAAAGGTTTGAAGGGAAAGAGACCGTAAAAGCCCGAGGCTTCATATAAAAAATAAAATTCGAAATTCGCTGTTTACTTGTCAAAAAAAATGCTATAAAATGAGATAACTCGGTAATTTTATAGCAAACCGGAGTTTTCAACAGGCCTTTCTATTTTTTTAACGGAGGATATTTTGAAAAAGATCTTATTGGTAACCGTATGTTTATTGATTTTTGTCGGCGTGATCTTTGCAGGAGGCAAAAAAGATACAAACAAACTCGTCTGCGGAGTAACTGAATTCGAACCCATGAACTACAGGGATTCAAGCGGAAAATGGATCGGTTTTGACACCGATCTCGCGCTGCTTGTCGGCGAGAAGCTGGGAATGAAGGTTGAGTTTCAGGAGATAGACTGGGCCAGCAAGTACCAGGAGCTTGAAGCAGGAACGATCAACTGCATCTGGAACGGGTTTACCGCCAACGCTTACGAAGAAGGCCAGCCCAGAAGCAACATGGTTGATTTCAGTTACAGCTACCTGCGCAACCAGCAATGCATAGTCATCCGGACCGCAAGGGCGAGCCAGTTCACATCTGTTTCCGATCTGGAAGGCAAAGTCGCGGCGGCGGAAGCCGGCTCGGCAGGTGAAAGTTTCGCGCAGGAAGTAATTGGCAGCTCAGGCAGAATTATCGGGACAACTGCCCAGATCAACACACTCCTTGAAGT